>Ga0325400_1005879_pt1 | contig 11610 bp, 12 predicted proteins | sample PopdelMetagenome_2_FD_205662 | JGI IMG/M metagenome (GOLD analysis project Ga0325400, IMG submission 205662) | Populus deltoides microbial communities from Bellville, Georgia, United States - Xylem-PdKOR-R1 | ecosystem: Host-associated > Plants > Phyllosphere > Stem > Wood/Secondary xylem...
TTGTCTTGTTTCTCTATATATATATATATATATATATATATATATATATATATATATATATATATATATATATATATTAAATTAGCATTTTTTTATGATTTTAATATTAAAAATAAACTAAAAATAATATTTTAATAAAAAATACTTTTAAAAATTATAATTCACAGTCGTATACCAAACACACAAAGTAATAAACTAAATGCCATCTTCTATCTCAAAATTTGTTAAAAAATCATCTTAATCTAATAAATTAAGCTATTAGATAATATCTCAAGATATGATTTATATTATTTTCTAATACACACACTAAAGTGAAAGTTTTTTAAACTTGAAATTTGCACAGGTCTATATTACCTTATGCTTGATTTTTATCAAATAAATAGAGATAGTGAGATTTAATCTCGTGATTACTTGATCATCAAAACTCTAATATCATGTTAAATAATCATCTCAACCTAACAATTTAAGCTATTAAATAAAATTTTATTATATAATTTATATTATTTTCCAAGCAAATTACGTGTTTTCCTCGGGTAAGAAAAAAGAAGTTCATAGCGGTGGAAAGACAGAGAAAATAAAGACCTCTGTAAAGTGTTTGTCTCCCATCAAAGTGTGCACGGGAAATTAAAAGAAAAGGAAAATGCAATGATTTTTTTCTTTTTCCCTTTCATTTTACGCCCGGGAAAAGTCTCGTACAATTAAAATTAATAAACTATAGGTTGGATAATTGACTTGAATTGACATGAGTCAATTTAAAATAAAATCATTTTATTTTGGGTTAGCCTGTGTTTATTAACGATGCAGCATCCTACCAGGAGACTATTATAAGACTTTATAATATAATAATAATTAAGAAAATGTAATTATGATTCCAGGTTGAAGTAAGCACAGACGTCAGAAGCCTTTCATGATTTCTTTATTTTTTTCCCCTTATAAGTGCTCTTCTAGAATTTAAATTTGATAACAAAATTAGGAGATAATTGTGTTTTTAAAGAAGAAATAAAAATTTCATAATCAGGTTAATCTAATAATATAATAAAAAATGAGGTAAAAACAACAAATAAAAAAAATTGTCTCTAGCAAAGTTAGGCTAACACGTAAAACTCATGATTTGGATATAAGGCAAACGACAGTGTGGTTGCGGTTGTTTTTTAAAGTGTTTTTTTATTTAGAAATTATCAAAATAATTTTTTTTTATTTTTTAAAAATTATTTTTAATATTAGCGCATTAAAATGATTTAAAAACACCAAAAAAATATTAATTTGAAATAAAAAACAATAAATAAATTTTTTTTTTAAAACGTTTTTAAAACGCAAAAACAAACAGGTTAAGTCAAGCCAAGTGCCTGGCCTATCAAGAAATGGCTCGTGCGCAGGCCATTTATTTTTTTAAGTTAATAAGACAAATAATATGTCATTCGCCTCAATTTGTTTTGAAAAAAAATAAATGACACTTCGTCTGCCTTCCCATGTTTCAGCTATTACGATGGTTATAAAACCAGAGTTATGTTTTCTTCATCTAAAAATTCATTTTCAACTTACTTTTTACTTAAAAAAACCTAGAAAATATTATAAGAACTTTGTTAAATTAATCCATGACCTCAAAAATGAAAAAAAATAAAAAATACCTTAGAACATGAAATTTATGTAAAACTAAAAACTTTTCTGAGCTTGTATATAGTTTTTTAGGTATTTTTAAAATAAAAAAAATTGATTTATCTTTTTTCTTTTTTTTAGTTTAGTTGAAGAGTTAGAAAATTTATAAATTTCCAGGCAGTAAGTTATTTTCAGAATACTATTTTTTTAAAATAGTTTTTAAAAATAAGTTTTGTAATTGTGGATGCATGGCTTTGCAAGAACGGAAGTGCCAAAACTAATTTAAGAGTATTAAACCATGATTTTAAAAACTATATGCACTAAAATATTATATTTGGATATGTTTTAAAAATATATTTGACATGAAAAAATATTAAATATTCTAAAGTATTTTTAAGTGAAAAATAAATTATACCTTAATACTAAATAGACATTATAAATCTTGGTTTTGATAAAACTAAAATTTAGAGTCCGTTTGTTTATACGGCTACGGCTGCGTTTTAATTAAAACACAGTTTGCAGCTGTTTGGTAATGAAAAAAAATTAATTTACTATGCATGGATCCCACGTGATTTTTGCGGCTGAAATGTTGTAAATGAAAAACAGGAAAATCCTGCTTTCCATTACTGTGCATGCTAATTGCACTGTTCACTAAACAGTGCAATTAACATGAACACGGTACACTGTTCAAGTGAGCTAAAGTGAACAATGCAATTCACTTGGACTGTTAAAACAATTTTTTTTTAGTGTGTGTTAATTTTATTAATATTTAAAAAAAACTAGTTTAGAGTAAATTAAATTTATTTGCACTGTGATATGTACAATATTTTTTTACCGAAAAATTAGTATAAAGTGAATTAAATTCACTTGCATTGTAATATTAATTTTATACCTGATAATATTTTATTTAATTCTATTATTAAATAGTTTGATGGAATAATAAAAAATATTTTATATAAAGTATTATTTATTTCATAATATAATATGAGTAATTAATTCTACAATATTTAAATTTAAAACCATCAATATTAATATATATTTTTTAAAATTATTTTATAACCTCAATTTCAAAAGCATTCTTACACAAACACATTAAACTATTTTTTTTTAACCTCAATTTTAACCACAGTTTTAACCAAATACCTATTTTTTCAAACCAACCTTAATTAAAAGTACTTTTTATAAAATAATTTTTTTTAAACCACAACTACTACTACTATCACTACCACTACTAATACCACTACCGCAATACTAAACACACATTTAATGATTTTTCAAAACGATGTTTCAAAACGCAATTCTAATTGAAAAGCACAGCGGCAAACCCTTCTACTGTCAAGATATTCGACTTTCTTCATGAGGATACCTTCTCACTAAAACAAGAACATCCAATATTCTTACTTGAAAAATCAATATTTAGATTTTTTTTTACTCCATTTCTTCAAAAACTCGACCATCCCCTTTGTATATTTTGCAGTCAAATACAGTGCTCTCTCTCTCTGCGTGTGTGTCTATATATATACGACTTCTTGACACTAAGCCTCTCAAAAAATTACAAACCCCATCAATTCTTCAACTGAAAGGACAGAGAAGAAACTCACATTGTTGCCTCTACTCTCTCCTCCATAAACGCTTAAGGTAGAGAAGACAGAGAACCCATACCATACTCAAACCAACTGACCAAAGTGCTTCGGGTACAAAGTTCATATCTGTCTGGTTTTTCTTGCATGAAACTTGAAGAAAACTTCAAAAGTTGCTCTTGCTTCTTCATGTTTGAATGATAGTAGCAACATTTTGATAGAGAAACTAAAAAAATGGATGGTGCTGGTGATATATACAGAGTAAGTAGTGCACGTTTAAGCACTTCTTCTAATATATGGAGGAATAGTATCCCTGAAGCTTTTTCAAGGTCTTCTCGTGATGAAGATGATGAAGAAGCTCTAAAATGGGCTGCTTTAGAGAAACTCCCTACTTATTTACGTTTGACAAGAGGTATTTTAACTGAAGAAGAAGGTAAAGCAAGAGAGATTGATATTATGAACCTTGGTTTAGTAGAGAAAAGGGATTTGTTAGAGAGGCTTGTTAAGATTGCTGAAGAAGATAATGAGAGGTTCTTGTTGAAGCTCAAAGAAAGGATTGACAGGTATTGGTTCTTCAAACTTCAATTTCATCTCAGTTTCTGAAGAATTTCTTTTCTTTTTTTGATCAATTTGACCTTTTTCTTCAGAGTTGAACTGGAAATTCCAACAATTGAAGTCAGGTTCGAACATTTGAATGTTGAAGCAGAAGCTTATGTAGGAGGTAGAGCGTTGCCTACAATATTAAACTTCTCTGCTAACATGTTAGAGGTACAAAAGTTACAGAAATCATACTAGCTTGCTTATCTATTTTACTTGACCAAAATTTGTTATCTGTGAATTGAGCTCATTGGTTGCTCTGTATTCTTCCTCTCTTCAAAGAGGTTCTTGAGTTTTCTTCACTTACTTCCAAGTAGAAAGCAGCCATTTCCCATTCTTCGTGATGTCAGTGGAATCATCAAGCCTCGTAGGTCAGTAAAACATTAAGTTAGCAGTGTTTTTATACGACAAATTCCGCAAAATGGTTGGTTCCTCACATTAGTTCATTCAAATCTTGCAGAATGACACTGCTTTTAGGCCCTCCAAGCTCAGGCAAGACCACTTTACTAATGGCTTTGGCTGGAAAACTTGGTAAAGATTTGCAGGTAAGGAGATAGGGATTTTCGTATTTGTTTTCAAGAAATTATTTTGCCTTGTATATGATCTGACATTTGTGAAATTTCAGTGTTCAGGAAGTGTTACTTACAATGGACATGGAATGGAAGAGTTTGTACCCCAGAGGACATCAGCTTACATTAGTCAATTTGATCTTCATATAGGAGAAATGACTGTGAGAGAAACACTGTCTTTCTCTGCGAGATGTCAGGGGGTCGGACCGCGTTACGGTCAGTGATGCACCATTGTTTCAACACATCAGTTGTTTGATTAATAAAGGGTTTGAAATTAATTTACTGCGGGATTCTGAAATTGTGTAGAGATGTTAACTGAATTATCAAGAAGGGAGAAAGAAGCAAATATAAAACCAGATCCTGACCTTGATATTTACATGAAGGTGAGGAAGGATGGCGATAGAATTGAGTCCATAATCATAGTGAGAATAGAGTTTTCACTGTTAAAATATGCTCTAAATATTTGGATTCTGCAGGCAGCAGCACTAGAAGGGCAAGAGACTAGTGTGACAACATATTATATTCTCAAGGTACTTGCTGCAAATCTAATTAGGCCAGTGAGTTGCAGGATTACAAATATTGATATAACTAATTAATCTTTCGGCTTTTACAAATTCACAGATTACAGGACTTGATATATGTGCTGATACCATGGTGGGCGATGAAATGATACGAGGCATCTCCGGTGGACAAAAGAAGCGACTCACTACAGGTAAAACATTAGGCAATTTTTTTGGTATTGTTGGCAATAGTCTTTATGAGCATAAGCCATACCTGAGCATCTTCTGGTCTATGTGATGTAGGTGAGATGTTAGTTGGACCAGCAAGAGCACTTTTCATGGACGAGATATCAACTGGTTTGGACAGTTCAACAACATTCCAAATAGTGAACTCACTCAGGCAAACAACACACATCCTCAATGGAACTACTCTCATCTCTCTACTTCAACCAGCACCAGAAACCTATGATCTTTTCGATGACGTAATTCTTCTGTCAGATGGACTAATTGTGTACCAAGGTCCACGTGAAAATGTTCTTGAATTCTTTGAATCATTGGGTTTTAAATGTCCGGAGAGGAAAGGAGTTGCTGACTTCTTACAAGAAGTAATACTAGCTATTACTTCAAATATTATGTTTCCCTTGCCGATCTTTGAGCCGCTTTGAGCTTGTTTATCAACTTTTTCTGGTGAAATGGAACAGGTGACATCAAGGAAAGATCAAGAGCAGTACTGGGCAAGTAGAGATCAGCCTTACAGCTTTGTTTCAGCCAAGGAGTTTTCTGAAGCATTCCAATCATTTCATATTGGTCGAAAACTAGGTGATGAACTTGCTATACCATTTGACAAGTCCAAAAGCCACCCTTCTGCTCTATCAACTGAGAAATATGGTGTCAGCAAGAAGGAACTCTTTAAAGCTTGCATTTCAAGAGAATTTTTGCTCATGAAAAGGAACTCATTTGTCTACATTTTCAAATTCACACAAGTGAGCATTCTTATTCTTGTTTTCTGAAATTATAGCCATATTCTGTGTTCTCAAGGATCTGCATATATTCAAAAACTAGAATAAACTTTGAGCTCTTCACTGTTGTGACAATAATAAGTTCTTCCTTCAATTTCAGCTTATTCTTTTAGCTTCCATAGCAATGACAGTATTTCTAAGAACGGAGATGCACCGCAACACAATAACGGATGGTGGGATTTATATCGGTGCTCTTTTCTTTGCTATCATTGTCATTATGTTCAATGGCTTTTCAGAGCTTGTCATGACCATCATGAAGCTTCCTGTTTTTTACAAGCAAAGAGACCTCCTCTTCTATCCTCCATGGGCATATGCCATACCTACATGGATTCTCAAGATCCCAATCACCTTTGTAGAAGTTGCCATATGGACCACCATGACATATTATGCTGTAGGCTTTGATCCAAACATTGGAAGGTGGGGAAATTGAACTTGTCAATGAATTTGTTTCAAGTCCTTGGGACTTCAGGTTCCAGAATTTGCTGAAAAACCTTTCGTGGCAGGTTTTTCAAGCAGTACTTGATATTCGTATTGGCTAACCAGATGTCATCTGGGCTCTTCCGAATGATGGGAGCACTGGGAAGGAACGTAATTGTGGCCAACAATGTTGGTTCATTTGCATTGCTTGCTGTACTAGTTATGGGAGGATTCATCTTATCAAGAGGTGACTTGGAAACATTTACTCTCATTTATTTGTTTAGTGTGATGAGATTAAATTCTGATGATGAACCCTATATTCTTTTGTATTAGATAATGTGAAGTCCTGGTGGATATGGGGGTACTGGGTCTCGCCGTTAATGTATGTGCAGAACGCCGTGTCTGTCAATGAATTTCTTGGGAATAGTTGGAGACATGTAAGATTCATGTTCTTGAACTCCGACTAGAGTATATATTGAAGACTCAAAGAAAATGCTTCAGCTAATACTAATAACATGGAAATATCTTTGTAACGCAGATTCCTCCTAGTTCAACAGAGTCATTAGGAGTTACTTTATTGAAGTCTCGTGGAGTTTTTCCAGAAGCACGTTGGTATTGGATTGGAGTAGGAGCTTTGATAGGATATACCTTGCTTTTCAACTTCCTTTTCACCTTGGCTCTAAAATATCTCAACCGTGAGTATATCTGCATTTTACATGTCCAGTTTTGAAAGTTGAGCCTGCGGTTCTGATGATTGAACTGATTGCAGCATTTGGGAAGCCTCAGGCAATTTTATCAAAAGAGGCCTTGGCTGAAAGAGATGCCAACAGAACTGGAAATTTTATTGAACTATCAACAAGAGGAAAGAGCTCTTCAGGTAAGTCACAAGACTCTCGTACATAGATACGTTGCTTTTGTATCTTGTATGATGCAAGCTATAAGTTAAGCTTCCTTGAAACATTGCAGAAAGGGGGAAAGACAGCAAAACAAATTCCTCAGCTAGGGCACCATCTTTAAGAATGCCTAGCCTTGGTGATGCCAATCAAAATAAGCGAGGAATGGTTCTCCCTTTTCAACCGCTTTCTATCACTTTCGAAGAAATAAGATATTCGGTAGACATGCCGCAGGTACCTTAAGGCTTTAATTATGAAGCAACAATGTAAATACTAGCAAGCTTAAAGAACAATTGAATGCTAAAATTTCAGGAGTTGCAGACAATATGGATGAATTCATTCTCTAAGTAATTCTCCCAATTTCATTGCATGAAAAGTTTCTGAATCTGTTGGAAGTCTCTAAATTTCAAAATACTTTAATGTTCAGATATCTTACTTGCTTTTCACAACCATTCTATTGAAATGCTGGCCGAGGTGTGCATCCTGACGTTTGCCCCACACTTGCAGGAAATGAAGGCTCAAGGTATTCCTGAGGATCGTCTGGAACTTTTGAAGGGTGTCAGTGGTGCTTTCAGGTCAGGAGTCCTAACAGCTCTAATGGGAGTTAGTGGTGCCGGCAAGACCACTTTAATGGATGTATTATCTGGAAGAAAAACCGGTGGTTATATTGATGGAAGAATAAGTATATCAGGATATCCAAAGAACCAACAAACATTTGCTCGCATTTCAGGATACTGTGAGCAAACTGACATTCACTCCCCTCATGTGACTGTCTATGAATCCTTGGTTTATTCCGCATGGCTTCGACTTTCCCCCGATGTTGATTCGGAAACAAGAAAGGTACATTTCTTTCCTTTTCTTTCTTCTTTTTATTGGAAAACGATGAGGGGTGAAAGTAAAAGCATCCAACTTCAAGGATGCACGCTGTAGTGAATAGGAAGAGATAAATTCTAGATAGAAAACACTAGACTACAACTTTTCAGCCATCAGGTTATTGACAGTAAATTCAATCAATGTGTTGCAGATGTTCATTGAGGAGGTCATGGAACTTGTGGAATTGAACCCTTTAAGAGAAGCACTTGTTGGATTGCCTGGTGTGGATGGTCTCTCCACCGAGCAGCGCAAGAGGTTGACGATTGCAGTTGAGCTTGTTGCTAATCCATCCATAATTTTCATGGATGAGCCAACATCTGGCCTTGATGCCAGGGCAGCAGCCATAGTTATGAGAGCAGTGAGGAACACAGTGGATACTGGAAGAACTGTAGTGTGCACAATACACCAGCCAAGCATAGACATATTTGATGCTTTTGACGAGGTGAGACATATTTTTCTTGCTAATGAGCTATCAAACAGTTTCGGTTCGGTTTCCGTTTCTATTTTCTTCATAAAGGCTCTAATCTGATATTGTCACGTTCTAGCTATTTTTGCTGAAAAGGGGAGGTGAGGAAATTTATGTGGGTCCAGTAGGCCGCCATGCTTGCCATCTAATCAAGTATTTTGAGGTTAGCATATTATTTGCTTGATAGAGAAGATAATTGAATCGTACATTCCTTATTTCTAAATTCCTAATATTGAGGACTTTAACCTTTTGAAGGAAATTGAGGGAGTTCCAAAGATTAAGGATGGTTACAATCCTGCAACTTGGATGTTGGAGGTTACTTCAGCAGCACAAGAAGCAGTTCTCAATGATAACTTCACCAATATCTTCAAGAACTCAGAACTATACAGGTCTGACCACCTCACATTTCATTTTTCTTTTTAACAAAATAAGAAGGGGTGAGAAAACAAAAAGAAACTTCAGTGGATTTTGTGCTCAGATTTTGAGCTGAAAACAGCTATGATTGGAAAATTATTTAAAGAATCTATGTGAAGCTTCACAAGAACTACATCATTTTCTGATGCACATAATGTTACAAGGCTATATATTGACAATTTTCAGTGAATTATTCAGGAGAAACAAAGCCTTGATCAAAGAGCTAAGTGCTCCGCCACCGGGTTCAAAAGATCTATACTTCCCAACTCGATATTCACAGTCCTTCTTCACCCAGTGCATGGCTTGCCTATGGAAGCAGCATTGGTCATATTGGCGAAACCCACCGTACAATGCAGTGAGACTGTTATCCACAACAGTCATAGCTTTAATGTTTGGGACCATATTTTGGAATTTGGGCTCCAAAAGGTATAGAGAAGTTCAGCATATTCTTTACATAAGCACTAAATCGCCCTCCTTTTCTCCCTGGCTCTCCAACTAAAATGAAATGTTCTTGAATTGCAGAAATAGAAAACAAGATATATTTAATTCGATGGGTTCTATGTATGCCGCTGTTCTTTTCATAGGAGTGCAGAATGCTACATCAGTGCAGCCTGTTGTCGCTATTGAGAGAACAGTCTTTTACAGAGAAAGAGCAGCAGGAATGTATTCTGCATTGCCATATGCCTTTGCACAGGTAAATTGGTTTCGTTACTCCACCCTTCTGTCTTTTTGGGCACGAACTGATTCATTCATCAATGCATTAACCATCTATCGAAAGTTATACTGTACGAATACAGGACACAAGCATGAGAATATGAGCAATCAGAATTCAGAACACTAGATACTTAGATGAGACTTTTGCATTCGAGACTAACAGCTTTTTGCTTGTTTCGAGATTCTAGGAAATTCAACCGTGAGGCTTCCTCTCCTTAACATTTTTTTTTCCATGCAGGTTATGATTGAAATTCCATACACTTTAGTCCAGGCTCTTATATATGGAGTTATAGTGTACTCCATGATCGGTTTCGAATGGACAGCTATCAAGTTCTTTTGGTACATCTTTTTCATGTATTTCACCTTATTATACATGACTTTCTATGGCATGATGAATGTTGCCATCACGCCAAACCACAGCATTGCTTCTTTAGTTTCATCTGCATTCTACGCAATATGGAACCTTTTCTCAGGATTCATCATTCCTCGAACGGTAACTTCCCACTACCCTATGTGTTTTTATACCTCCTATCAATATCAAGAACACAACATGACTAAAGATGATTAACTCTTGATTCTAACAGAGGGTTCCTATCTGGTGGAGATGGTACTGCTGGGCATGTCCGTTCTCGTGGACCCTCTATGGATTGATTGCTTCACAATATGGAGACCTCGAGGATAAAGTAGAGGGTGATGAAACAGTGAAAGATTTCTTGAGGAATTATTTCGGCTTTCGGCATGACTTTGTTGGAATCTGTGCAATTGTAGTTGTCGGGATGTCTGTGCTATTTGCCTTCATCTTTGCGTTCTCCATTAAAACATTCAACTTCCAGAGAAGATGAGAGGTTTTTTCTTCCTTTTTGCATGGATAAATGTATAAACCAATCAACAATTTATCATCTCAAGTTCTATTTGTTCTATTGATCATAAATTTTGCTCCCGTTGAAAATGTGAATAAAAGTTGACCAGGCCAGCTTAAGCTAATTCATGATGAGAGTTAACTCCTGCAAAAGAGGGGAAGAGGGAAAATATGATGGGGTCCTCTCTGAGTCTGAGGGGACTTTTCAAGGCTCAAGTCTCGAGTGTTTACAAGGAAATCAACCCAGCATTTATAGGCATGGTTACAGCACTCCGACTCGGAGATTATTAAAAGTTAAAACAAAAGCCTAAAATAAAGTTCGAGACTCGAGAGGAAGAGAGAGATGGAACAAAGATCGTAACAAAATCAAACACTCAATATAAACCACTTCAGTATATGCTCCATATTAATATTATTAGCCTAGGACTGATGAACAGGTTTAATACCGCACATCGAAATGTCTTCATGAAAGAACAACTCTGTCAAGGCTGAAACAAGATGGAACTTCTAACAGAGAAACAGATTACTTTATCAGCTTGCCGCCGCATATGTTACAGTTGAAACTCAATTGAATATCAATATCTAAAAATACAACTAAAACTCTAAATTAGAAAAAGAAAGGGAAAAAAAAGGAACATGTCACTGCCTCATTTTGCCAAGTCATCCAAGAAGCTCTGCAACTCCCTCAAACCATCGGCGGATATGCTCCTGTGAACCCTTGGGCGTGGGGCAACCAAGTTACGGGGAGGCTCGGACTGGAAGCAAACCACGATAACAGCTAAATTATCGCCACTCTTCCTCTTCAAGGCTTCATCAACAAGATCTTTGCTGCACATGACTGGGTCATTGTGCTCCTGAAGCCTCCGCCTAGCAAAATCCACAGCGTTTTGGCTCCTGAACACATCCCAGATCCCATCACAACCTATGATGATGAATTCATCTTCCTCTGTCAATTGTCTAGTCATAAGCTCAGGCTCTGCACTCAATGGCCCACCATCAGTGCCACTACCTTTCAGCCCTTCCATGTGCCAGTCTCCCAAAGCACGAGCTACATTGAGGAGTCCATTGAGATAACCATCATAAACATACCCCCCAGATGCCTCAATGCGCTTC
>Ga0325400_1005882_pt1 | contig 11609 bp, 8 predicted proteins | sample PopdelMetagenome_2_FD_205662 | JGI IMG/M metagenome (GOLD analysis project Ga0325400, IMG submission 205662) | Populus deltoides microbial communities from Bellville, Georgia, United States - Xylem-PdKOR-R1 | ecosystem: Host-associated > Plants > Phyllosphere > Stem > Wood/Secondary xylem...
CCCACAACTTGCATGAGACTGTGTGCTCAAATTCTGATGTTAGCAATGTTATTTTGACCAGCCAACAATGTCAATAACCAGCCAACAAGTTAATGGTTGGCCACGCCACCAACTAAATAGTTAGTCATCTAATTAATAGTTCTGAATTTTAGCCTATAAAAGGAGGCATTTTCCATGTATTTAGGCATCTTAGTTTTCAAATCAAGATCATATTCTTGCTTTCTTTCTTTGTATTTTTGTAATGTTTAAGTTTTGCTTTCATTAATCTCTTGTTTATGCTTTTCATCATAACTATGTTCTTATCTAGTTTATTTATGTTTCTCTTCTTCTTAATGTTTGGCTAAGTTTATTATGTCAAAGTGAAAAGGCTTTTATAATGGTGTTAGAATAGGTATATTATAAACTCAACATGGACTTCAATATTTATATCCAAGAAAGTTTGCTATTAATATGTCTTATCTTTTTATCTTACTAATTATTAATACCTTGCTTCTTAAATGATTAATCTAGATTTGTGTTGTATAACACATGGTACAATAAATGCTTGATCCTTCATAGTCTTCGGTCGACATCGTTGTTATGAGAGGAACCTGATTTGTTGTTCATATAAGTTAGCATCATGAATTCCTGACAATATTTAAAAGTATAGTGTTACTAAAATAAGTAATTAATATGATCATGTTAAAAATTTATAATGAACTATTAAGGATAAATCATCCGATTAGAACCTTCTTTGTGTGTGGTTTCCAGTTGAGTAATAAAAAAGTTTATATTATATTTACTTCTAATACCATTAGTGGATCCTCTAACCTTGACAACTGTTTTTATCATTGTTTAATCCTCACATTAATCTCACATCTCAAAGATCTCTTTAACTCTTTGTTAAATTATATATATTATTTATAATTTATATAGTTCACCTCCCTGTGGTTCGACCCTGGTCTTGTCGGATTATTTATTACTTTGACACTCATACACTTGGGATAAGACATCAACTCTTTGATTGTGTCACACAACATATATACATTGTTAAAGATAATTTTATTACTATATAAAAAATTAAATATTAAATTCTCTTTTGAACTGAAATAGAATTGTAATTTTATGAATATGAAACTCAAAGCTTTTTTATTTTTAAATTGTAATCAAATTGGACTTCGGTTTTTGAATTTTTAGAAGTTATATAAAAATGTAGGTTTTTTTTTAATAAGAACAAGTATTTATATATATAAAAAATTTATCTTAGTTTCTCAATCTAAAATCTTGATTTCATAGATTCACTTTTTAATATATTTAATTAGCATCACATATGGAAGGGGAAAACTAAAACTTCATTCATAGTCATGTTTGATAAATGTAACCATAGTTGCAAGTAAAAAATGGAGTATGAGATTTTTAGTACTCTATTAGAAGCAAGAATTCTAATGGTCATTAAATGTTCAAATAAATATATTTAAAACTTAAAGTGTGCAATTATTATATTTAAATAGCATCACTCGGATTATTAGGATGACAATGAAACAAATAAAAACAAATAATCATAAACTTTATATTTAAGTTTGAAAAAAAATATTACCACAAACTTAGTTATTAATTACATTTAAATATTAATTTTTATATTTTTTTCTATAATATTTGTTTGTACTAATTTGTTTTCTTGGTAATATATATTTTTATTGACTTATGGAATTTCAATACATAATATTAGCAATGGCATCATTAATTTATGGTTGCAATGTTATGGTCAATTCTCATTCCATAAACTATGAGAAAAAAATAACTAGATTTAAGTTGGAATATAGAAAAGCATATATTTTACTTTTTTTTTGTCCTTCTTTTAAAGAATATGCATTTAAAAATTGTTGTTGGAACATTTATTGTATTCTACTTATATAATTGTAGTTGTATTCATCATTTTGTCTTTTTTATATATATAATATTTTTGAGTTTATCACTTCAAATCAAGAAATGTTAATTACAATAGTTAATTATATGGTTGCATTTCCATTCTTTTGAAGTTACTAATATTATGGTAGATAACACAATTGTGTTATTTTATTAATAAACAAAAATCATAAATAATTTTTGAATGACAATTAACAAATAATAAAATAATAAATGTTTTTATATTTATGTTTGAAGTTTTTTTAACCACAAACCCAGTTATTAATTACATTTAAATATTAGTTCTTATATTATGTTTTTTCTATAATACTTATTTGTACGAGGTTTTTTTCTTGGTAATATATATTTGGATTGATTTTTGGAATTTTAATACATGATACTAGCATTTACATCATTAATTTATGGTTGCAATGTTATGGTCAATCTTCTTTCCATAAAATATGAGACAAATAACAAGATTTAAGTTGCTTTAAATTCCATTGTAAGGCCTCTGACCGGGCAACTATTGATTTTTTTTGAACAAACAAACCTTGAGTTTTCTGAGAGTTTCTCTCGTTGTGAATCATTTATAGAATATTGACGTTGGTCGTATTCATTTATTGTTTTCTGCTGCGTCATATAGAAAAGCATATATGTAATTTTAGTTTGTTGTTCTTCTTTTCAATAATATATTCTCCTTCAGATATCTACATATTTCTTTTATTTGTCTTGAACGACCTTTATCTGATCATTGATGATTCATACATTTCAATAGTAACTTGGATTAATTTCACACCATACAATTTCATGTCCTCGACTTCTTTCCAGCACAAATGAGTTCTGCACCTCTTACCGTATAAAGCTTCATACAGGGCCATCTTTATTGTCGCTTGATGACAATTATTGTATGTGAATTCTACCAATGCTATGTGTTCCTCCCAGCTTCCTCCAAACTTTTAAGAAGAGGGTGTGTAACAAGCCGGCTAGTACAACTAGAGAATGAGGGAAGGAAAACCGATACCAGAGAGGAAGAAAAAGCAAAAAAACAGGAGCAGAGGAGGGAGAAAAACATGTTAAATTCCTTCCTAAAACTACTACAAACAGTAAGGTATGAACCAAATCTTCTTTTTTTTTGGTGAAATCAAGAATATATATAGAATAAAAAGAGAAAACTTTAGCTACATGGGTTATAGCCTAGGCATCAGCCTAATTACAAGAAAGAAAAATAAGGAAACAAACAGCCTTACTAATGGAGCAACAACATAAAACCCAACGAAATCAAAACTTAAACGAACTCAGCCGAAATACATTTGTGCTTCCTATATAGACCAGCACCTATATATCAAAATGAAGAATTCAGATTTCTGATCCAACCTGCTGCAAAGTAGAACAAATGCCATAAGACATCTTCTTAGATTGGCTACTTTTCCTCAAATATCAAAATGTTCCTAGCATTCCATATAGTCCACACAATGTTAAACATAAAGTCCCCCCAAACAGATCTTTCAAACTTATAATGATTTTCCTGCAGAAGACCTAGCCATTGACATTGAAGGTCGTCAAGGGCATATGGCATTACCCAGCTCAGACCTCTCCAAGCTACAATTTTATTTCATAGTTTCCAGACCACTGAGCAATGCATGAGGATGTGGGAGACAATTTTCAGAATGATGCTCACAAAAAAGGCAACAGTCATCTTAAGGGCTCAGGATGTGTCTCTTAACCAGGAAGGCTCATGTGCAAAGGCCTTCATTTAAGGCCAGCCATAAAGTCATTTCTATTTTTGGAGGGCAAATAGATTTCCAGACATCTATAACATAAGTTTTAATTCTAGCAGACCTGATCCTTTCAAGGGCAAGCATGCAAAAGTTTATAGTATAGCCTTCATCCTTCCCCCATTCCCAAATCAACCTGTTTTTTTTTATCGATGAATAACTGCAAGATTAAGATCAGACAATAACCTTTAAAATAATAGATTTTCACTAGTACTAAGGGGTCTTATCCATTTCAGATTTCAATACCAAGTATCCTCTATCCAGTATCTCATCTGGCTAACAATCCCTGCTTTGAAGGAGGACAGACGGAAAAGAGCAGGATAAAAGTTAGCTAAACAGAAGCCAGTCAACCAAGTATCTGACCAAAAGTTTACATGGTTACCATTACCCATTTTAAGTTTACAACCAGCACGAATAAGAGTGCTATCAAGATCCTTACTAGTAATGGTAGAGTAGATACCTCACCAAATCCCTGAGAGTTTTTTCCTGAATTGGGGCACCCCATTTATGAACTTTAGACTATAATTTTCCTTAATGAAATCTGCCCAACTAGCTTTGTCATTACTTCCCAATTTCCAAATCCACTTGAAGAGGAGAGTTTAATTTTTTGCCAATATAGTCCCAACACCAAGTCTACCCCTGTCTTTTGCTTTCGCCACTGTTTCCCATGCTAATCTATGAATTTTCTTGTTATCAATACTCCCACCCCACAAAAACCGAGACTACATAGCTGTGATCTTACGGGCCATTACCTTTGGGAAACAGAAGATGGACATGTAATAAAGAGGTATAGCAAAGATTACATTTTTTTTATCAGAAGTGCTCTCCCCACTATTGATAATAGTCGCCCCTTCCAAGAGTTGAGTCTCCCTCGAATCTGTGAGGAACAGGTTTCCATATAGAGACCCTATTTGGATTAGCACCTAGAGGGAGTCCCAAGTTTTTGATTGGAAGATTATCACATCTGCACTTGAGAGTACCAGAAATCCCTTCAGCATATATCCCATCAACATTCACACCCACTAGACGGCTCTTATGGAAGTTGACAGTGAGCCCCGAGCACAAACTGAACCATCTTAACATTCTCTTGACATTTAACAGGCATTGAAGATCATTTGGTAGGAAGAAAAGTGTGTCATCTGCAAATTGCAGATGATGAATAACTTTTACACCTGCAGAGTCCATCCCATATAGTGCTCTAATTTTCAGGCTCCTGCTAATGAAAACAAAGATACCTTTAGCAGCCAAACAAAAGAGAAAAAGGGAGAGGAGGTCCCCATGCCGAAAACCACAAGAAGCTACGAACTCAAGAGTGGGGGAACCATTGATTAAGATTGAAAGTCTTTCAGTCGAGACACATGCCATAATCCATTCTCTCCATCGAGCACCAAAGTTCATGTAGCCCATAACATCATTAAGGTAAGATTGGGACACAATGTCAAAAGCTTTTCTGAAATCAAGTTTAAGAAGGAATCCTTGATAGCTCTGAGATTTCATAGAATCCAGCATTTCATTGGCAATAAGAACCGAGTCCAGGATGTTCCTGCCAGTAGTGAAAGCTGATTGGGAGGGGTTAACCACACACTGCATAACTTCTTTTAGTCTGGTGGCAAGAATCTTAGCAATAATCTTATATAACCCATTTAATAAGCTAATAGGTCTATAATCATTAAAGAAGGAGCTGCCAGCAACTTTTGGAATTAAAGTAATATAGCTAGTGTTAATACATTTAGGAATATTACCTCTCTTGAAGAATTCAAGAACCATTATGAATAAATCATATTTCATTAACTCCTAAAACTTTTTATAGAAATTGAAGTTGAAACCATCAGGGCCTAGGGCCTTCGAGTCTTCACTACTGAAGATGGCCAAGTGAACCTCTTTTATGGTAACATCTCTTTCAAGCCATATAGCTTGGTTCTCACTAAGCTTTATAAAGCCTGCATTACCCATTGTGGGTCTAGAAATCAAGGGATCAGAGTAAATGTTTGAGAAATATGCTTTGGCTCATTTGATTTCAGCTGGACTCGAGAGGTTGTTCCCATTGTATACAATCTAACGAATATAGTTTTTGCATCCACTGACTTTTGCTGAGATATGAAAGAAGCGAGTGTTTTTGTGCCCTAACTTCAGCCAAGATTGTCTAGCCTTTTGTCTCCATATAGATTCTATATATCTATAGAGTTTCCAGTACCCTTCAGCTCATATAGGCCTTTTCTTTTAGAGTCAGACAGCCCACCGCTTTCAGCCTGATCCTCGAGGTTCTAAATAGAAGATTGGAGATTTTGCAGAGCCCGGTCCTGATTCCCAAACTCAGTTTTATTCCACTGACTTAACTTTAGTCTTAGAGAATTGATTCTTCTGATCACCTAGAAGTCACTAGGGATATCACGCACAATATCCTCCCGAAGACCTTGAGGGTGTTATGGAATGAAGGGGCCATGAGCCAGCAGTCTAGACATTTGAAAGGTTTCCATCCCTAGTGCACTTGTTCTTTCACAACAAGCAGGGGCCAATGATCCAAAAAACCATGATCCAGTCGTGTCAGTTTCAAAGAGCTAAAATAAGACACGTATTGTGTATGAGCAAAAGCTCTATTCAACCTGTTCATAGAGCCACCTCTAAACCAGGTGAACCTATGATTCACTAGCGAATATTCAACCAAATCACAATCATCAATGAAGGCTCATAGACCGCTACTTCTATCTGATTAGATAAGTTCTCATTAAAATCACCCATTAAAAACCAGGGACGATCCGGAAAGGCATGTCTGAGTTCAGTAAGCTCTATCCAAGAGACTACTCTTTCAGTTCTAAAGCCTGCTCCATAATACTCAGTGATCACACAATCAAAGGTATCATCAACAAAGGAGCCAAATAAGCTAATCCAGCTCCCAGCAAATTTAACCAAATCCACCCTAAAGAGATCACCATCCCACATAGCTATCAACCAACCTGATCTACCCAGAGCCTCTATGCAAAACCATTTAATATTCTGACCATGCCACAGACTAGAGACTATAGAGTCCGAACATGAAAGTTTAGATTCAATAATAAAGCATTTAATGACACTAAAATCCTTAATATACTTGCAAATGGCCTTTCTTTTATAACTAGATCCCAAACCACACACATTCCAGCTAAGAATCATAAAAAAATAGTATAAAACCATGCACAGAGACAAAGATGCCTACTAGACATACCTATCCTAATGTTCCTTTTTAGCATCGATGGCCTTTTGGATCGTGACTTCAATATTCTCTTTATTTGTTTCAAAGTCAATACCTAATTTTTTACCAATTTCTTTTATAGCTTCAATCTCATCACAAGTTGCAGGGAAGTAAGATGGGGGCTGAGAAAGTTGTAGTCTTTGGTTGACTGATCTGATGTATGAATTAATTGATTCTTCATTTTTAGCACTGTTATTTGAATAAGTTGAAGTGGCTGCCATCCTTTGACTCTCATGACCTTTAATGGCACCAATTTGTTTACCGTTCCTGAGGGTCATACTACGAACTAGATTCGTTTTAGGCTAACTCTGCTAATCTTCATTTATAACAGTCATGTTATATGTCCCGTTTTCCTTATCATTTCGTGGGATATTAGAGACTGGAGTCATTGGGGGTAAATATCAGCCCTTTCCTGCTTGCAGTCGAGTCTTGATGCGTGTAACAGTCCAAATTTTCCAGGAAGTAAACCTGGGCTTTATAGCCATACACGTACCCTTCTTTCACTATCTCACATCTGCTAAAACTCTACTTCATAATTACTTTAGTTTTGTAATCTAGGTCCGTAAAAGTAAAGATCTTATTTGCAAACATATCTTGTTTCTCCTTTATAACCACTGTCTCGGATTCACTCGGTGATGAACTACAGTCCAACTCTAAATCAGACTCTAGAGTATACCCAAGGGAATAGATAATGGAAGCTAAATTTGTGCATGCCTCATGTTTAATCTCAAAAATGAGGATTTTCGTTTTTACCTTATCAATCGTGAGATTTACTGTTCCATTAAGAGAAGCAAATGGTAATTTTCCTACCAAGATTGTAATCCCCAATATAGCACCTTTACTAATGGAAGTTAAGTGATATCCAAAGATCTTGCATTCTCCCCCCATTAGCTATTTGATGCATTCCATATTCCAAGCTATAATAGGGAGACCAAATATACTTATCCATGAAAAAATATCAGAGGCCTTATCAGTGGTGCACTAGGGCCTTAACTCTTCAAAATAGTTTTCCAAAAAATCCTTCTCTTCATCTACCGCAAACTGCATATCTAGTTTTGTTTTGAAGGTGAGGATTGCCATAGAGGCCCCTAGGAACTGAAAGCCTTCCATATTATGCAAGGTCCTCGGCATCTTGTTTTTAATCTTAGCATAGTTAGTACCTCTTGAAAAACCACCAACAAGACGATGACTTAGCCATTCACGGTATATGATGTTCCTGACTGGTTTCTCCTTTACCACCTCGATGTAGGAACGCTCATCCTTTTGCTTTATTAGAACTCTTATTTGAGGTGAAACAATTGACACAGATAATTGCTTCTGCTTTACGACCTGCCTTTGATACTTCGCAATGTTATACGGAGCTTGTAAGAAGAGAACCATATCTTGTTAAGCTTATCTGTGATCTCTGCATCAGGGTCGCAGAGAGATAGGAAACCAAACCTTTTCCCATATTTGTTTAGCCTTTTTGAGACAAAAGGCCCTGTGATTGTTCCATGTCTTTGAAATTCCTTCCTAAGCTCTGTGAAAGTAAGCCATGAGGGAAAACATTCAAAATAGAAGGTTTGCATAACTGGGTGTTCGATAGTTTTGTGTGGAAACCTCTGAGTGGGTAGCACAAGGTTTTAATGAGAGGGAGCTATGGTTTGATGTAGAGAGATAGGTTGGGAGCATGGTTGTAAACCCTGGAAAAAAAAAAAAGAAGAAGAAGATATGGGGGAAAAATAATACACTTAAAGAAAATAGGGCCTAAATGCAAATAAGAATAATTATAGAGCATAAATACTCATCTTCTCACCAAAAATCTACAGTTACTGTAAGGAAAGAAAAGAGGGAGTTTTTGTATCCATTTTTGCAAATCAAGAGAGACCAAAATTTCAAGAAATCATCCAAGATTAAGGGTTATAGGTAGAATAAACACTTGTGGGCAAGGGATTAACAAGAAAATTTAAACAAGAAGAGAAGAGGGAAGGGTCGCCTATCATTAGAAAGAAAATGAGGGAGTTGAAGATCGAAATCTTGATTCTTACCGGGTTAGGTGTTCTAAACATGGTTTTATAAGTCGTTTCAAAGTCGATTATGAATTGATGCCTGAATGTTGAATTATAAATTAGGGTTCTTAGACTTGAATTGAGGAAAAAGTATTAGTTGCTAAAATTAAATAACTTCATGTGCTATGTGTAAATGGAAAGGTTGACGAATCTGGACAGTTTCGTCTCTTGACTTTCAAAGAAATTTCAGGTAAGAGGATGAAGGAATTAGAATTAGTTTCCTTCAGAGAACTTGTAGCCTCGTGTCTTAGCTTTCCAATGAGACCAATCTCGCTTGAAACAGAGTTCTATAACTCTAGATATAGTTAAAAATCTAAGAAAAATAACAGTTCAATGTCAAGACAAGCATCAATTCATAATCATTGTTTAGAATATTTTTACATATTATAAATAGAATTATTTATCTTGTATTTAATTTTTTTACAAACTTTGATTTCAAAATAATATTTTGTTTGCTTGTGTGAGGATTGCTCATGCTTATTGGTTTCTCATTAAACTGTCATGAATTTATAAGAGATCAATTGTCTTTGTGGTATTCTTCCTTATACTTCTTGTTCACGATTCTCTATAATTGTTGGGTGGAGGTTTTATTCCAATAGTTTTGGTTACTCAATTTAAATAATCATTGTGTTGAGCTTTTATCAACCAAATTTAATTTTATCTTTCTTCGGCTTGTTTTTTCTTTCATGTGGGTTCTAAAATTCTTACCCTTCAAGTTCACATCACCATGTCTTTTTTTTTAATAAAAAATTAGGCGTACCTCTGTCTGATTCTATTAGTCCTTTCTTTTTTTATTTAAAATTTTTATGTTTTGAAATTTTAAAATGAAATTTTATTTAAATAAAATACTAACTATAATATTTTAAAATTAATCATATAATGTTATACTTAAAAAATAAAATTTTTAATGATAATTTTTAATCTCTCTCTCTCTCATACATATATATTAAAAAATTACTAATGAATATTTATTGAAATAAAATATTTTTTATTATTTTTATATAAAATTATTATTAAAAAAATTAATTAAATTTTTTATTGATCAAACATAAATTTAATTAAAACTTGTTTTTCAAATTATTATATATTTTTATTCAAAAAACTATGCTATTAATAAAATAAACATGTTTATCTATCTATCTATCTATCAAAATATATATATATATATATATATATATATATATATATATTAACTAAAAAGTTTTTTTTTGGTTAAAATTTTAATATTTTTTAAAATATTTCATTATGATATAATTAAAATAGAATCCTCTAAAAAAAAATCATGATTGCATTGTATGAAATGTGTTTGGTATTATGATAGTTTTTGTAGTTGTGTTTTGAAAAAAATTATTTTATAAAAAGTATTTTTAGTTGATATTGGTTTGGAAAAATATATGTTTGATTAAAACTGTGATTGAAATTGAGGTTAAACAAAAAGTAGTATAATGTATTTGGTTAAGAATGCTTTTCATGGCTTCCTGAGCATGCAATAATATCAGGTAAAATATCATCAAAGATAAAATTAGGATTGCGATCAAATTTTACAAATGCTACGTCATCATGGAATCTTTTTCTAATAAAAATATGTAGTGTCATTGAATAATATTAAATATTAATTTTTCAAATAAGACACAGTATCTAAAAAATTTTATTAAAATTTTTTTTATTTTACTTCAGAGCCAGTACAATACATTTAGAAAACCCGTTTGAGTTATTAACAATGAGGATACTTTTTTTTTTTTAGTCCCCAAAGGGTGTAGCGTGATGGCAAAGGGTTTGAGATCTGCACAGCAGGTCTCGAGTTCGAGTCAGAACGTGCATCTCTTGTAAGAGTCTGGGACAGCCGGGGTTTTACTCCCTCACCTGGGCCCACAAAGTGCGCTTTCCGGGGAGGTGAGGTTTCCTCGAATAAAAAAAAATAAAAAAAAAATAGGATACTTTTCACGTAAACAGTGAAGCAGCTGAATTAATTGACATAAAGAATGAAGCAGAAACATAGAAATTTTGCACCCATGATATCAGCCACAATTTAAATGATTCCACCAAAACAAAACAAAACAAAACAAAACTCAATTTTTAACGTGCTAATATTTGTGGCTGACTGCCACCCTCTGCCGCAGCCTCAATGACACACGTGCACTTAAGCTCTTACATCAATCAATCAATTTCTTTTTTCCTTCTCCTGTGAAACGAAGAAAACAAAGTTGTGTGATTCATTTATTCATCAATCGATATCATCAGAAGTAGTAGCAGGCTAACAGTTTGTAGTGTCTCATCACTCACCCATTCATTTATTACCATTTCCACCCCCTCCCCTCCCCTCCCCTTGGTTTCGTTCTGTCTTTCCAATCACTAGCTGTCGGTGATTCCTGTTAGTTACCCTTCATTTCCATTGATCGGATCGGACTCTCCCCTTCTCTCTGTCTCGCATTTGGTAAATAATTGAAGGTAGACCCTTTCAATTTCATTTTGCTCGATTTGAATTTCTTATTCCCTACATTGTTTGTTTGTTTGTTTTTGTTGGTGATCTAGGGTTTTGTTTTCAGTTTTGATTATTTTGCTATCTTAGATCAATTTAATTCGATTAGGTCATCCTAACTCACTTTTTTTTTCCTTGTGCAGGAGGTTTGTTTTATTTTTTTTTAATTTTCTTACATATGAATGAGTTGAAAT
>Ga0325400_1005884_pt1 | contig 11608 bp, 3 predicted proteins | sample PopdelMetagenome_2_FD_205662 | JGI IMG/M metagenome (GOLD analysis project Ga0325400, IMG submission 205662) | Populus deltoides microbial communities from Bellville, Georgia, United States - Xylem-PdKOR-R1 | ecosystem: Host-associated > Plants > Phyllosphere > Stem > Wood/Secondary xylem...
TTTGATTAAAAAAAAATAGAATATGAAATCATTGACAAAATAATTATTCTATTTTTTATTTTTCTTAAAATTTTTCTTTTCCCATTTTCACAACGGGATTGGGGAAGTATTTTATTTGGCAATGAACAAATGCAAATAAAATAATTACTACTATATTATTACATGCATGTGTTAATTGCATGGTGACATGTAATATATATTACTAACCAAACCTTTTCAGGTACACATTTTTAATTTGAATGGTGTAATGGCTATTTAGTTGAATAATTTTGACACTACACATTAGACAACAGCTTATATGATTTTTTTTAAGGTTGGAAATTAAGATTTTTCAATAAAAAAGAAAAATATTAATATTAATTAGTTATTTACCTTCTATACTAAGAGATTTGGCCTTCTTTGTGAAGCTTCATTATTGATATGAACATTGAACTTAATTTTTCTTTCTTCTTTCAATTTTCCTAAATTGTCCTTTAGTTGTTTTTTTTTTTTATGGAATCATTTTATGGTTTAATTAGATGGGATAAAGTGAGAAATTGTGTTAGAAAAAAAAGTAAAAGAAAAGGAACTGATATGTATAAAACACAAAGAAAATACATGGTCATTTATAAATTCATGACAATTCTCATTATGGTCCAAAAGTTTATTTTGTTTATAATTACAATGCAATTTATAAAAACTATCAAGAAAAATTATTATTCATTACTCTACACATGACCGGCTACTTAGGATCTCAATAATTCCCTATTTTTTTTCATCAATTCATCATAAATTCATTCATTCCAAACTCAAGATAATTTTCTTTTCCTCTAGATTTCTATCTAGAACCCTAATTCAATTTTGCAATAATTATAATGAAAATAAAGAAATTTTTATTCAAATTGACATAAACACGCTCTAAACATCCTATCAAGTCGTAATCTGAGTTTCAAACACTAATCGGTTTAGGTTCCATAACTCGAGCTATAGAATTAATTTTGATGTGATTCTAATTGTGTTGGAAAGTAAACGTTCATAACTTTATATTAATATATGGTAGACTTCTAATTCATCAAGACGATGAAGAACTATTTATTTAAAGTTAGGATTTAATTCTACTAGTAGATTATAAAATTCAACTTTGATCTTGTTTTAATTAGTTTAGCTATTATTTGTTTATTTATTAGTTTATTTTAGGGACGTGACATTTAAGATTTTTTTTGGGTTACGTTTTATTTTATTAATTTTGAGCTTTTAATGTGTTAATACATATTTATCAAGTTTGAGTTCATTAAGTCAAACTAGAGTTAGCTTTCTACTATATAAACCAATATTAATATTATTTTTTAGTTTATGAAATTTTCTCTAAAGTTGACGCATATTGTGTGCTTTGTTTTTTTGTATGATTGAGTGATTTCTATACTAAGTTCTTAATTGAACTTTTAAACTTTTTGAAGAATTGATTAACTTTGTTGTGATTTATACTTCTTGTTCGCATCTTGTTATAGGCATAGGGTTGAGGTAATTAATTGCATATAATTTCGGTTCTCCAATGCAAGGTTTTTGTTGAGTCAAGTTGCAAACTTTTCTTCAAACATCAAAGTAGCAATCTAAGAGACAATTTCATATTATAACTGGTCTTTAGAAATTTGTGGTAAAGGACTTATTATGCTAAAAAAAAAAATTTATCACCCCTAAAATATTTTACTTGAGGTAAGCTGTATTACATGTCTTATCCTTAATTGTTAAGTTATTGTTGTATTTAAATTATCAGTGGTATATCTATTAGGTGAATGTACATTTGCTGCGATAAGTTAAACATTGGTCAAAATTTCAACACTTATTCATTCTAAAAGTCTGGTTAGTTTTTGTCACTTCTAATTGTTTGGTGAATTGACAATTCTAAGATGATCATCCCTGATCACAACTCAAGTTATGTCCACGAACATATCAATTGACCTATGTTGGGTTCATGATACCCAATCCAAATCTTTAGGAAGGTCATGAAAGGTGTCTTGATGAGGTTTACTTGTCTTATGGCTGCGAAGTTTCACTCACAAGTCACAATATCTATTGAATGAAAGACTTAATATTCCTGATTCATACTCTGATGTGAGGAGTGAATATTAGACTAATTATTAATACTCCTATCCTATCAATGATGAATATTACATTGAAAACTTAATACTTTTAATTTTGTTATAGATAAATATTAAATTAAAATTTTATTATTTGAAGAATCATTAGGATTCACTGATCATCTTAATATACAACTCGTTGTGAATCCATGTAACTAAAATATAAAAAGTGAATAGCAAATAATTTCTTTTTATTAGGTTTTAAAAATAAATGTTGGACCCGCATGATTGTGAGAAAAATAAACTTTAGATTTTTTTTGAAGCATATCATTAAATGCAAGCCTGACACATAAATCATAATTATATTGATAAATCAAGCTTACCCAAAAATTAAAAATATGCATCCAAACTAAATCTTTATCATGAAAAAATCATACCCGCATGAAATAATCTTCGTGCACAACATATCACATCCATTAATCTTACACACCTAAAAAATATTTATATCCAACAACATTCAAATATTTATCTATGCTTACGAATTCAAGCATAACATACAAATCATGTACAAAACTTAACACATGAAAACCTCAATAAGTCAATACCCTAAAAAAAAATCATCAAACTAAATCAACAAACTAATTTAACAAACAAATTAACAAAAACACACAAATTACCGTTAAAAATTGTTGAAAATCAACTCATGGTTTGAAATTGACCTTCCGGGATGTTAGTAGTGGTTTAGAGCTACTGGAATCAAACAAAAAAGTTTTGACTATGATTAGTGGTGCATGGAATCACACTTTGGTGACCTGAATATCAGAAGACCAGTGCTGGTAGTCTTTTTCTCCCTCTTCATGCTTGGGCCGATAGTCGGAGTTGTTGTTGCCCCAGGAGAGAGATCGGGGCGTCTAAAGTTTCAGGCTTCTCATTTCCTTCTCTCATCTGATCTTCTCACTATATGGTTTGCTGTTGTGGTGTCGTCGTCACCTACGGGTGCTATTGAATTCTGTCTAGGTGGTTGGTGGAGCTGTCTATTGTCGAACGAATTGGAAGAAAGAAAATAGGCTATTGGTTTAGAGTTCGGGTGTCGAGGAGAGAGGATGAGGGAGCTTCTAGCGTTGATGGCGATCAATGGTGGCAGGGTCTATGGTGGAGGTGACAGTGGAGATGAGTGAGGCTGTTGTTAGGTTGATGTAGCTAAATCTGGTGGCCGTCACCGTGAGAGTTTCCATGGGTTTCCTTTGTTATTGTTGGTTTGGTTGTGCTCGCTATTGGTGGTGTTGTTAAGGGAAAGTGAAGCTATAGTGGACAATGGAGAGGAAGGTGGTGTGCGTGGTGGCTATGGACATAGTCGTTTTTTTTTTGTTTTTTTAAAGATGGATGGTCTGTGTAAAAATAAGAGAGATTGGTTCCAACCCTCCTTTCTTACTCTCCTTCTCTGTATATATGTCTTTGAGAGAGTGTTGATGGTCGGCGGAGGATTTTTGTTTTCTCTTGTCCGTGGAGGGCCGGGGAGATACATAACGGCTGGTCTTTTTGTGAGATTGGCGGTCGGTTGTTGTTTTTTTTTTTGGAAAATGGAGGCCTTTTGTCTTCTCTTACCCGAGAGATGAATGAATGGTCGGTATTTTTTTTTTTTTACTATTCTAGAAACACGGTTTAAACTGTATTTTTTAAAATTTTAAAAAAATAAAAAATTATTTGTTTTTAAATCTTTAATTGTTTTAATATATTCATTTTAAAAATAATTTTTAATTTTAATAAATTAGTTAGAAAATGTTTCACTGTATTTTTGCTGGGAAAATGGAAGGCCGAGATCATGCGTGCTTGGTTGGTGCAAGGAAATGATTCTGCAAAAGCTGACCATATGAATTTGGATACTTTGACCTTAATTAGACTGGGTCTGGGTCTTGGAGATTTGTTTGAGTGATTCACGCCCGAAGTGATTGCTAGAGTAATTTCTGCTGAAGAATTAAAATTATGAATAAAACGACATCCTTGTGCTTCTTTTCAATTTATGCTATAAAATAACACTTTTTTTTTAACTTAATTTGACACCTAAAAATAATTAAAAGTAACAAAAAGGTTAAACTTCACCAGTTTTATGGAAATACCATTTTTTTAGAATTTTTAATTAAAGAGATAGCTTTTTAATTTTTTTTGTATGTATTTTAAATGCTTTCATTTTTATCTAATAGACAAGATAGCTACAAAAAGTTATACTTTTAAAAAACATATAGAAAATTAATTTTTTAAAACATGAATTAAATTGTTACTTTTCTTAACAGAATCCATTGTTGTATAATTAAATAAAATTAAAATTTCATAGTTCCGTTGTTACAATATCAAATATTTTCATATATATTTGTCTTTTCGCTTTTCATTTTAGTATTTGGGTAGTGTTAATAACTATTTTTTATCATTTATTTATTCATATGATTTTGGTTTATTTTATCAAACAAACGCATCAATTTTTGGTTTCACAATTATAACTTTTTATGATGCTAAAAATTGCATTCACAACACCGGCATTTACCCATCGAGTTCGGTAAAGCCTTCAAATAAAGTATAGAAGTTACTGTTCGGGATTTTTATATTTTTTTAATTGATTTTGGATACTTTTCTTGTTTTGGATTAGAATTCCTTTTTTTTTTAGCTTTATTTAGGATGTTTTTTCCTAGCTTATTTAAGACTTCTATTACTTTTCTTTTATTTTTGAGTTTTCTTGTTGGTTTCGATATGTTTTTAGATTTATTTAAGGGGTTGTCTTTGTATGTTTTCTATCACGAGTTCTTGACCATCTCTATATTGAGAAAAAAAAACTTCATCATCCGCCTCCTACAAGCAGGTTCTATTTCGCGACCTCTTTCAGCCATAATTATTCAATAACTAACCACCAAGAATTCTTGGACTCTGATATCAACTGACCATATGGAAACAACATAAAAAAACAGCAAGCACATTAGCACAAAATTATATTGAAAAAAGGAATAAACAAAAATTCTAATTTAAAATTTTATTGTTGAATATTTTATGTTCAGGTAGTATTACAAAAACCTAAGAGGTGTGGCCAAACCACTGTATAAATATTAAGTTTGACTATGGATCGAAGTAGTAAAATAATGATTTTTCCATTCACAAAAAAAATCAAGTAAATTGACCTTGGAGGGTAAATAGGAGTTTTCACGAGGTCCATTTATCATTCTTGAATTGTTTGGGAGTAACATTGTCTTTTGCAACCTTTGCACAGTTAAATTACTTTATTGCCCTTAAAAACAAAAAACACACTTAAGTATGGTTTAGGGAATTTTTTTATATTTCACTTTTTCAAACACATTGTAATGACTCTATTGCTCTTAAAATAAAAATTGTCAAAGCTTGATTGCAAGGGCTTATCTGTTATTTCACAATGCTTTTTTCATAGTAATTATTTTGTTATAGGGGCAATGTGATATTTTAATAAATAAAAAAAAGTTATTGACGTGTACGTTGCACGTTTCAGTTAATCAACCACCTTCAAGAGGCATTTACGACCGACTACAACGATCAAAACCATTGTTTTGCAATGTCATTCGATTTGTCTTGGCATCCTTTTCCTCTCTAGGTAACATGTATGGCGCATAGACCTTTGGCTCAGCGCTGGTAGCCTTTTATTTTTTTTTTCTCTTTCCTCCTAGAAATCCCTGTCTGGCCCTTTAAATTTGTAGATCAGCCTTTCAAGGTTTTTTTCTTTGGATTTAGTCCCTCCTTTTTATATTCCTATTTGTTTTATTTTGATTAATTTCTAAAATAGGTCTTTTTCTCAATTTTATCCTCCTTCAGTTTTTTAGTTTGTTAGATTCGGTATTCATTCTTTTGATTGCTATTTATTTTAAATGGTTTTTAAATTTCAGATTTTTTTTAATTTCACCCTCCATTATTTTTTTTTCTTTCAGATTTGATTTGTATTTTTTTCTTTTGACAAGTTTTTTTTATGATTTTAGCCTTCAACATTAAATTGATTAGGAATTGGGTTTCTTCGTTGAGCCCGAGTCAGAGAATTCACGGGTTGTGATTTTGAAAGTTAACCTGGGTTTAGGAAATTTTCCTGAGTTTGCTTGATTTTTAAATTAGGGTTGTAACTTGAGACTTAGATTGTTTTTAACTTTTATAGAAATCCTAGTGTCATCTAGACTTTTTTTTCTTCTTACATTCAAAAAATATGACTTGACTTGTGGTGTTGCACCAGTCGTCGATATAGGTTTACTCGAGTCATTTTTTAGAAGTTCCTTTTTTTAAAAAAAATCCCGCTTTGAGCTTTCAATATTTGGTTCATTATAATTAGGCTCAATAATTTATTTTGGAATGGGTTCTATGATTTTATCATTATCTTATACCCCAAATCACGGGTTTTGCATGTTAGTCATGGTTAGCCCAAGTCGATTCAATGTGTCATAGTCTTAATATTTTTTTTTAAAACAATATATCATCCAATATGTCACCATTTAAGTATTTTGAATGTGTTTTGGCCGATATGCATCAAAGTTTTTACTTCCTAACATCTTTATATTTTTTTAAGATTAAAAAAAATGATTTGACTTGTGATGTATATCGTAGGTAAAAAAAAACTAGTGCCTCTATGAGAGGCTTACTACTCCATAAATAAATCCAAAAACTATCATAAACAAACTAGGAAACCTGAAAATGAAAAAAAAAATAATAAAACCCTAAAAAAACTAGGAAAAATAAAAATATTAAGTATAATATTTAATTTTCAAAACTAAATAGAAAAAAATAAAAATAATTAAAGAAAAGTGATTTTTCTTTAAAAATAACCTCATCCATCCATCTAACGCAGGTAAAAATAACACATGAAAGAAAAAAATATAAGAGCACAAAATTATGTTGAAAAGGGGATCACATTATAATCCTAATTCAAAATTGTATTACTAAATACTTTATGTTCAAGTAGTCTGCTTTTCTAAGAGACTTACAACTCCATAAATAAACCAAAACAATAATCTAACACAAACTATGAAAAATAAAATTATTAAGCATAATATTTAATTTTCTAAACTAAACAGGAAAAAATAAAAATAATTAAGGAAAAATAATCTTCCTTAAAAAACCTTATGCGTGAGTCTCTTTGAGTTGGAGAGAACTCATCCTCTATTTAAAATTGTTTTTTCCTTGATCTCTTGATGTCCAATAAAAACTCTTCAGCCCTTTTCTATAAGTGTATAGCAATTTTAGTAACACCCCTCACTTTCTCATGTGTTTTTACTTAATTTTAATGATTGAGGCAATTATATATAATATACAAGGAAAGTCTCAACAACCTTTCAACTATTTGATAGATGCACACAGTTTATTGCAAATCTTTTTAAAATTACTTTTTCATTAGCTATTTATAAGCTCCTTTTCTTTTTCTAAAAATACAAATTTTCTTTAAGTATAATATTGGGCAGCTCAGTGACCCTAAAAAATGGAGGTCCTCAAAGGAATTGACCTGTGACATACACAAAATTACAAAATAAATCCTATTAAACATTTGCATCATCCCAATTACTAACGTTTAACAATTATATAATCAAAACCAATTTCATAATTTGTTTCTTTAAGAGCGTTGATCTTATATCAATTTTCAACATTTTACATTTTTTATTATTCCTCAATAATATTCCTCCCTTCATTTTATTCATCACATTATCATCCTTGCATCATGATAATTGTTTCATCCATAATCTAGTTTAACCTGTTGGTATACAACTTATTCCTTAAAACTTTAAAATTGATTGGTCTTATTTAAACACTTTCATACAGTGTTTCTTTTTTATTTTGAGATTATTTCATAACTTTTCCACTCCATGAATATATTCAATTTATATTAATATTAACATTTTCCTAACACATATAAATCAACTCATGGAATTTACCCTGTAATTTATTTTCTTAACACATAAATCATATGATCTTTTTATCTCTCAACCACTTTTAATACATATCATAATTCATTGCATAATCATGTCTAATTCATATCATTATTTAATTCACAACATCCTTAATTCATGTCATCTTTTTACTTTTGTAGCATTGATTACATCTATGATATATCATATTTTAGTCCATATAACACCTTTTTATATTGAGAAATCTCATATATTCATTATTCATTCTAGTTATTTCATGTCTATTTCTATTATTTATAATTTATCACATAAGTTTCCATCACTTTTATACTTGCAAGACATGCTCAAATCATTTTTCTTTTCCGTAAAACTTTGTCGGTAAGGCTAATTTAATACTTAATCATTAACCTATCAACACAATCAAACTCATATACACCTTGCTCCATAACGTGTTATTATTATTGTCAATTAGTCATCCAAATAACTTATTAATCACTTTATACGACAGCCACAACTATTGGGATACAATTTCACGTAATTGTCTTTTAAAATAATTCCATATACACTCTACCAAAATTCCAACGGAGCTTTCCTTATACTTGAACTATATTGGCATTTTCATCATATTTTAATCCAATACTTCAATCATGATCCAATCATGTGGGATCTTATTCTATGTCAACAAAGCTCAATAATGGTATACAAATTAGTTTAATATCAACAATTTACAACATTTATATTTATATCACAAGATAGTAATATAAATATCAACTTGTGAACTCTAGTGCAAGTGAAATCTGACAAATAAGTCATTTTGCTATATTAGAATGTAGTACAACTATGTGAGAATTAAAACTTATTAATGACTGTTCAACTTGATAGATCAATTTTGATAACAATTATAAGCTCTTCATTTCAAACCCATGTATGAATATTGTCTATTAACTAGAGCATTAATCTCAGTAACCATGAAACTAGTTTCTCCAATTGCCCATTAACTAGGACACTAGTCTCATTAACTAGGAACTATTTTCTCCAATTAATTTTTTGAGGTTTTAATATCTCCCATGAAAAAATTAAGAAACAACTATGTGGATATAGGCTATACATGTTGTTAATAATTAAGTTTAAAAGATTATTTTTAGGGGTTTTTTATCCCACATTGAAAAGATAGTCTTAAACTTTTAAGTTGATATATTTAAACCAAAAAGATTCTTTATCCCACATTGAAAAAAACACAACTTTCTTCTTGTGAATATAAGTATGAGGGTGTTTAGAAGTGTGGTAACAATTGATTTTCAAAGTACTTTTTGCTTGAAAATACATCAAAATAATACTTTTTTTAAAACAAAATCATTTTAACATCAGCACATCAAAACGATCCAAAAATATATATAGAAAATAATTTTAAGCAAAAAAATCAAATTTTTAGAAAACACGGTTTCAATGGTATTCTTAAATGCTACCCATATATATTAATGAGCTTCCAATCCCTTATTGGAAAAATAAAATTTTCTTCTAATGTTTATATAGTGAATTTTTATATGGATTAGTAATCAACTAGTTACATGACCCGCGCGATGTCGCGGGTCAATGGTTTTTGCATAAAAAATATCAAAAAAAAGTTAAGATTTAAAAGTATTAGGTTTTTTTGCAAAACTATACCCAAGAGTCTTGGGTGTGGCTGCAACGCCTGACTTAAGAGTAATATTAATAATATTAATAATAATATTAAACTTGCATGACCCAAGTTTAAGTGGGTCTGACTGCAATACCAGACCCAATAGTCTTGGATGTGGGTCTGGCTGCAAGGTCATGTCATAAAAGTGTGTTAATTAAATAGAATAATTAAAAATAAAAAAACAAAGAAAAAAAACCAAAGGGAAGAAAAAAATTAATGAAGAAAAAGAAAAAAAATCTGAATTAACTGGGTTAACCCTTCAAACCAGGTTAACCCGTCAAACCTTGGATTCATGTCGTGAAAATTTGATAACTAAATAGAAAAAAAATTGACAGGTTAACACAAAATTAACTGGGCTAACCCGTCAAACCAGGTTAACCCATCAAACCCGGGATCCGTGTCATGAAAGCTTGATAACTAAATTAATTAAAAAGAAAAAAAAACAAAAAGGCATCAGCCTTTTCATTGTGGACTCAGTATGCAGTCTACAGTTAAAGACATAAAAACAGCAAAAAAGCAAAAAGAAAAAAAAACTAAAAGTATCAATCGATAACTAAATAGAAAAAAATTTAATATTGATGAACTAAATTAAATACAAAATATTAAATAAAAAGAAACAATAAAAGAAAAAAAACTTATAAGAAGAAAAAAACTAATGAAGAAAAAGAAAAAAAATCTAAATTAATTGGGTTAAGTCGTCAAACCTGAGATCCGTGTCATGAAAGTCTGATAACTAAATAGAAAAAAAAATTAATATCAACAAACTAAATAAATAAAATTAATTAAAAAAAAAGAAGGCATCAGCCTTTTCACCGTGAACTGCACTATGCAGTCCACAGTGAAAGGCATAAAAAAAGCAAAAAAAAAAAACTAAAGGCTTCAGCCTTTTCACTGTGAACTGCATATAATATTAAAAGATGAAATCGGAAGAACAAAACTAGTGAGAAAAAAGAAAAGAAATCTGAATCAACCGGGTTAACCCGTCAAATTAGGTTAACTTGTCAAACATGGAATTCGTATCATGAAAGTGTGATAACTAAATAGAAAAAAGATTTATTATTAATGAAATAAATTAAAAAAAAGATTAATTAAAAAGGAAAAAGCAAAGAGAAAAAAAAACTTACAGGAAGAAAAAAACTAATCAAGAAAAAGCAAAAAAATTTGAATAAACTGGGTTAACCCGTCAAACCTGGGATCCATGTCATGAAAGTCTGATAATTAAATAGAAAAAATTTAATATTAAGAAACTAAATTAAAAAATAATAATTAAAAAAAGACAAAAAAAACTAAAGGCATCAGCTTTTTCATTGTGGACTATACTATGCAATCCACAGTAAAGGGCTTAAAAAGGAAAAGAAAAAAAAAAAAAACAAATGCACGCGCCACAGGTTAAATTTTTTTTCTTGCATAAAAAATATCAAAAAATGCTAAGATCTAAGAGTGTTAGGTATTTCCGCAAAGATATGTCCAAAAGCCTTTAGTTTAGTTGCAACGCTTGACCCAAGAGTAATATTTATAATATTAATAATAATATTAAACTTACATGACTCAAGTTTAAGTGAGTATGGCTGCAACACCAGACCCAAGAGCCTTGAATGTGAGTCTGGTTGCAAGGTCATGTCATAAAAGTGTGATAATTAAATAGATTAGTTAAAAAAACAAAGAAAAAAACCCAACAAAAAGAGAAAAACTAATGAAGAAAAAGAAAAGAATCTGAATTAATTGGGTTAACCCTTCAAACTAGGTTAATCCATCAAATCTGGGATTCGCGTCATGAAAGTTTGATAACTAAATATAAAAACAAATTGACGGATTAACCCGTCAAGCCTGAGATTCGTGTCATGAAAGTCTGATAATTAAATAGAAAGAAATTTAACATTAAAAAACTAAACTAAATAAAAAAATTTTAATTAAAAAGAAAAAAAGCAAAAAACAAATTCCGGGTTAACTCGTCAAACTTTAAAAAAAGCAAAAAAAAA
>Ga0325400_1005888_pt1 | contig 11606 bp, 5 predicted proteins | sample PopdelMetagenome_2_FD_205662 | JGI IMG/M metagenome (GOLD analysis project Ga0325400, IMG submission 205662) | Populus deltoides microbial communities from Bellville, Georgia, United States - Xylem-PdKOR-R1 | ecosystem: Host-associated > Plants > Phyllosphere > Stem > Wood/Secondary xylem...
GCATAGAGGAAATCGAAGCCATAGGCGGTGTTGAGCCGCCGGTCGCCTCTGATGAACGCCTTCATCTCGCGATAGGAATCGTCGCCGCCGACCTCCGCCACCGTGAAGCGACCGCCATGGCCGTCGAGCAGCGCACGGATGCGCTCAATGAACGGCACGATGTCGGCATGGCTCTGGTTGTAGAGCTTGAGCTGGAAATCGAACGGCCGCGTCCGCTGCACATCGGTCGGGGGCGCGGGCGGATTGTCGCGCAGGACCGGTTCGTGCATCATGAAGTTCAGCGCATCGAGGCGAAAGCCGTCGACACCCCGGTCCAGCCAGAAGCGCGCCGTGTCGAGCAGTTCCTCCTGCACCGCCGCGACATGGACGTGCAATTGCGGCTGTTCGCGCAGGAAGTTGTGCAGGTAATACTGACCGCGGCGGGCGTCCCATGTCCAGGCGGGACCGCCGAACACCGATTGCCAGTTCGTTGGCGGACTGCCGTCCGGCTTGGGATCGGCCCACACATACCAGTCGGCACGCGGGTTGCTGCGCGACGACCGGCTTTCGGCGAACCAGGGATGCGCGTCCGACGTGTGGCTATACACTTGGTCGATCACGACGCGCAGGTCCAGCGCGTGCGCGCGGGCGACCAGGGCGTCAAAATCGTTCAGCGTGCCGAAGATCGGGTCCACGCCGCGGTAATCAGCGACGTCGTAGCCGAAGTCGCGCATCGGCGACGTGAAAAAGGGCGTCAGCCAGATCGCGTCCACGCCCAGGCTTGCGACATGGTCCAGATGGCGGGTAATACCTGGCAGGTCGCCGATGCCGTCGCCGTTCGTGTCCGCGAAGCTGCGCAGGTAAATCTGATAGATGACCGCACCCTTCCACCACGGAACGGCATTGGCGGTGTTGTCATTGGGCATCAACGCGGCTCCGCGGCGCAGATGGCATAGCCGAACGCCGGCAGGGCGACGATCAGGCTGCCCGGCGCGGCTACCCGCGACGGACACGCCCCCGCCAGCGCGCGGAAGCCGGCGGCGTCCGTTCCGACCTGGACCCGGCTCGTCAAGGCCTTGGCCGAGGTGTTGAATGCCAGTAGGACTTCGCGGCCTGTCAACGGATCGAAGCGCGACACCGCGAACAGCCCCGGCCCATCGCCCCGCGCCCGCACTACTTGCCGCCCGTCGGTCAGCGCCGGGGTGGACAGGCGGATGTGCGCCAGTTCGGCGATCTGCCGATACAGCGGATGGCGGGTGTCGAAGTTCGCCGTCGCGGTGGTGGCGTTCGTCCCGACCAGCCGATTGTCGTTGTAGCTCGCGACCCGGCTGGCGAACATGTCCTCGCGCGCGTCTTGGTCGTTGCCGTCGCCTGCGAAACCCTGTTCGTCGCCCGAGTAGATTGTCGGCACCCCGCGCAGCGTCAGCATCATGGCGTTGGCGAGCCGCACGCGCGCCAGCAATTCCGCGTCCGACGCGCCGGGATTGCCCTCGCGCACGTCGCGGGCGAAGCGGCCGTGGTCGTGGTTGCCGGTAAAGGTCGGCAGGATATTGGCACCATCAGGATAGAGGATGTCGGCGGAGAGCAGCCGCTCCATCAGGCTGGTGGGCGCGTTGTCCGCCACGACCCGCTTCACCGTTTCCTGAAACCCGAAGTCGAGCAGCGCCGGAAAGCCGGTATTCCTCGCGAAGCCAGCCAGATAGCCTGGGTCCACCCCGTCGGTCGTCACCTCGCCGAAAATGTGGAAATTGGGTATGCCGTTGGCGGCCGCCCGCGCCCGCATCGCCGGGACGAAGCTGCGCCAAAACGCCGGATTGACATGGCGCGCGGTATCGACGCGAAAGCCGTCGATCCCGAACCGGTCGATCCAGCCGCCGAAGATGTCGATCATCCCCGCCACCACCCGCGGGTTTTCGGTCATCAGGTCATCAAGCCCGCCGAAGTCGCCCGTTTCCGAGCTCTCGTTGCGGAAACTGGTATGGCCGCGATTGTGGTACATCAGAGGATCGTTCAGCCAGGCCGGTGCCTTGATCGCCTTCTCGGCGTCGGGGATATAGGGGGTGTAGGCATAGGCGGGGTCGGTCAGGCGGGCGAAATTGGGCGCGGTCTGCACCTCGTCACCGGCGAAACCGGGGTTGATCGGGGTTCCGTCCGGGCGGCGCTGATAGGGATAGGCGGCGCGGTCGCGGTACGGGCATTCATTGTCCCCGCATTCGCGATATCGGATCACGTCGGCGGTGTGGTTTACGATGATGTCCATATAGACCTTCATCCCGCGCGCATGGGCCGCATCGACCAGCGCGCGCAGGTCCGCCGCGTTGCCGAGATGCGGATCGACCGCCGTGAAGTCGGTGATCCAATAGCCGTGATAGCCCGCACTCGCCCGCGCACCGGTGCCCTGCACCGCCTTGTTGCGGAAGATCGGGCCGAGCCAGATCGCGGTCGCGCCCAGCCCCTGGATATAGTCGAGCCGCCGCGTCAGCCCCTTGAGGTCGCCGCCGTGATAGAAGCCCTTATGGGTCGGATCAAATCCCGTTGCCATCGCGCCACCGGCCAGCCCGCCGCGGTCGTTCGCCGGGTCGCCGTTCTCGAACCGGTCGGGCAGGACGAAGTATATCACCTCGGCCTGGGGCGGCCGTGCGCGATAGTCGGTGGCCGCCGCTGGCGTCGCGGGCCGGGTCTGGGCAGCGGCCGGCAGCGTCGCGGCAGGAAGGGCAAGCGCGGCGGTGAGCCGGGCGATGCGGCGAAGGGGGGTCATGCGGCAACCTCTTGCGGACGGGATCGGGCGCAATGCGCGGCGACATAGGCGGCGTGGTCGGGCATCCGCGCGGCGACCGCGGCGGCATGGCGACGTGACGCAAGCAGCAACTCGGCACGGTCGGCGGGGGCCAGCGCGTCGGCCATGCCCGCATGGCTCGCCGGGACGATTCCCTGGCCCAGCATCACCTGCAGCCAGGCGAGGTCGGTGAACAGCGCCCCTTTCTCCCGCACGATCCGGCCGGAGGCGCGGAACAGCGCGATCCGCCGCGCCAGCGTGTCGGGGATCGGGGCGGCCCGCCGTTCCGCCCAGAACGGCTCTGGCCGGCTATTTGCGTGATAGTGAAGGATCAGGAAATCGCGAATGCCCGTCCACTCGGCCTCCGTCAGGCGATTGTACGCCTGACGGTCGGCTTCGGCGATCGGCCCCGCCGGCCAGAACTCCAGCAGCCGCGCGATGCCGGACTGGACGAGGTGGATCGACGTCGACTCGAGCGGCTCCATGAACCCCGCCGCCAGTCCCAGCGCGACGCAATTGCCGACCCAAGCCGACGATCGCCGCCCCGTGACGAAACGCAGCGGCTGCGGATCGGCGAGCGCCCGCCCGTCGAGACCCGCGAGCAGCGCCGCCACCGCCGCGTCGTCGGTCATGTGCGCGGAGGAATAGACGATGCCGTTGCCGGTGCGATGCTGAAGCGGGATGCGCCACCGCCATCCCGCCCGGTCCGCGGTCGCGAGGGTAAAGGGGGCAAGCAACCCCGCGCGCTCGTTCGGTACTGCCAGGGCCCGGTCGCAGGGCAGGTACGCCGACCAGTTCTCATAGCCGCTGCCCAGCGCCTCGCCGATCAGGCGGGCGCGAAAGCCGGTGCAGTCGATGAACAGGTCGCCCGCCACGCATCGCCCATCCGCCAGCACCAGCGCTGCGATCCCTTGCGCGCCGGGCGTAACCTCGACAATCCGGCCTTCAATCCGCTCCACCCCGCAATGCTCCGCATGGCGGCGCAGGAACGCGGCATAAAGACCGGCATCGAAGTGGAACGCCCAGGCGATCCCGCTCGGCAGTTCGGGGCGGCCGGGGTCGCGGGCAAAGCGGAGGGCGGCGGCGGCTTGCGCGCCAGCCGAATGGTCCCACAGCGACGACCCGTCGCGCGCCGCCAGCCAAAACTGGTGAAACGGGGCCAACCCCGCCGCCCGGCCAATGGAGCCGAACGCATGAAGGTAGCGGCTGTTGTCGCCGGACCAGCCGTCGAACCGGATGCCCAACTTAAACGTGCCGGCCGTTTCCGCAACGAAACGGTCTTCGTCGATGCCCAGATTGTGGTTGAACAGCCGCAGTTGCGGGATGGTCGCCTCGCCGACCCCGACAGTGCCGATCGCCTCCGATTCGACCAGCCGGATGCGCCATCCGCGCGGTGCGAAGCGGGCACAGGCGGCCGCCGCCATCCACCCGGCGGTGCCGCCGCCCGCGATCACCAGCGTACGGGCGGGACCGTCCGGGTCCGAGCCGGAAGGAGCCGGGTGGGGGGGCGGTGACGCCTTCGTCATCATCATCTCCACCGCCCGAGCGCCGACGTCCACGTCAGAACTTGTAGTTAAAGCCCGCCAAGAAGCGCCGTCCATATTGCTGGTAGTCGATCACCTGATCGCGCGCAGTGCCGTTGATCGTGGCGAACGGCTCATCCGTCAGGTTCTGCCCCTGGACATAGAGCGACAGGCCCTTCAGCGTGCCGGACGAGAAGTCGTAGCCGATCTGCCCGTCGACGATCATCTCGCCGATCGCCCGGCGTCGGACACGCGCCGCGCCAAAGCCCGACAGCTCGCCGACAAAGGTAGAGCGGTAGCGCACCGACCCGCGGACGTTCAGGCCCCATTTCTCGAAAAAGCCGGTGCCGTTCGCGACCCAGCGCGAATAGCCCGGGATGTCCTCCGCCGATCCGCCCGGCGTCGGCACGATCTCCGTCTTGGTATAGGACGCGCCGCCGGTGATGCCGAACCCGTCAAGCGCGCCGATGATCTGGCCAAAGGGCAGGGTTCCCGCTGCCTCCACGCCATAGATCTTGCCGCCGTCGCCATTGACCGGGATCGTAGCGCGCCCCAGCGTCGGGACCGTCACCCCCGCCGGCACGCCGGTAGGGGTCGGGAAGCCGGCATAATCGTACGGGACCTCCAGCGAATAGACGAAGCTCTTGAGGTCCTTGTAGTAGCCCTGCAACGAGAGGTAGCCGCGCGTGCCGAAATACTTCTCGATGGTGGCGTCGAACGAGTTCGATCGGATCGGCCGCAGATACGGATTGCCGCCGCCGCCGGTGATGATCCCTTCCTGCGTGTTGTAGCCATAGCCCAGCGCCACGCGCATGTCGTCCAGCCGTGGACGCTGCATCTGCCGCGCGGCGGCGACGCGGAAAACCCAGTCGCCGGCCAGCCGCAGCGACAGGTTCGCGCTCGGTAGCACGTCCAGGTAATCGGCACCGCGAGTGATGCTGTTGAAGCCGGTGCCGTTGAACACGAGCCCCGACGACTTCTGCTCGGTCACCACCGCCTGGACGCCGAAGTTGCCGGTCAGCTCCGCCGATCCCAGCGCCTGCCGGATATTTCCCTGCAGGTATCCGCTCATCACGTCCTCCTCCACGCGGAAGGCCGAGGAGATGACGTCGTTGGTGAGATTGGGCACCTGCGCATAGACGCCTCCGTCCAGCAGCTCGCGCGGGTCGTAGCTCAGGATCGGACCGAGCCCCAGATAGTCGACGCTGGTCGAATCCTTGCGGTACTGGGTGGGCAGCACCTGCTGGTCAGCGCCGTTGGCGAGCACCAGGAAGAACTGGGTCGGCACCAGCCGCTTGCTGCGGTCGGTATAGTTGAGCCCGAAGCGGACACCGGACAGCGGAAAGGATTCGATCTCCTTTTCCACCTCGACCCGGTACTGCTTGATGTCGTCGGTAATCCGGCGATCGTTGAAATAGCCCGCCTGCTTGTTCGATCCGCCCCAGCCCAGCGGGTCGGTGAGCTGGATGAGATTGGGGTCCGAATAATCCAGCGTCGGGTCGAACACCGTGCCCGTGCGCCCGGTGGTGAAGGCGATCGTGTCGGTGGCGCCGACATTGGGACCGTAGCCGGTGCCGCTATACGTCTCCAGCACCACCTCGCTGCGTTCGGTGCGCGACATGCTGACGTCGATCTGCGCGTTCCAGCCGTCGTCGCCCTCGTACTTGCCGTTGTAGCCGAACGAGTAGAGCTTCGCCTTGCGATCGAAACTGTCGTTGCGCACTACCGCCTCGACCGCGTTGAAGGTGCCCGACGTCACCAGCCCGTTGGCGATGACGGGGTTGGTCAGCGGCGACTTGGGTCGCGTCACGCCGCCCACGGTCACCGTCCCGGCATAGCTCAGCGGCAGCTCGATGCCGCGCTTTACCTGCTCGTCGGAGAAGTCGGAATAGAAGCCGTCCAGCGTGACCGTGACCTGATCGACGGGCTTCCATTCCACCGTGCCCTGAAGCCCGAGGCGCTTCAGCGTCGTGGAGGTGACGTACGACTTGGACCCGCCGATCACCGGCACCCCCGGCGCGGCCGGGTTGGCGGTGTCGAAACCCCAGGCGTTGAACTCCTGCACCTGGTACGGTTCGTCGAGATAGGCGGCCGACAGCGAGACGCCCAGCGTGTCGTTCAGGAACTGGTCGACATAGGTGCCGCTGACCCGATAGCCGCTATCCCGCGACCCGGCGTTGAGCTTGCCGATATCGGCCAGGGTGCCGCGCGCCCCGACCGCGAAAATGCGCCGGCCATATTCGATTGGGCGAATGGTGCGCAGGTCCACCGTTCCCGACAGCCCCTGGCCGATCAGCCCGGCGTCTGCGGTCTTATATACCAGCACCTGGTTGACGACTTCGGCGGGATATTGGTCGTATTCGACCGCGCGGTTGTCGCCGGTCGAGGTCTGTTCGCGACCGTTGAGCAGGGTGGTCGAGAAATCGGGCGAGAAGCCGCGGATCGAGATCGCGTTGGACCGGCCGTTGACCCGTTGCGAGGTGACGCCGGGTAGGCGCGCGATCGATTCGGCGATGGAGGCGTCGGGCAGCTTGCCGATGTCCTCGGCGGACACCGATTCGACGATGATGTCGCGGTTCTTCTTTTCGGCGACCGCACTTTCCAGCGCGGCACGGAAGCCGGTGACGATGATATCGCTGCCCCCGTCCGCCTCCGCGGCGTCGCCTGCCTGCGCGGCGGTGGCCTGCGCCTCGCTCGGGGTCACGTCGCCGGCGGTGGCGGCGGTGGCGTCGCGGCGCTGCTCGGCGCCGACCGCCTCGTTGGGATTGCTCGCGCTGGAGGAGTTCGACGCGGGATCGGGCACGTTGGTGGACACCTGCGCCTGCGCGGCGCCGGCGATAACCAGCGCAAGGGCGGTGCCGCTGACACCGGTGACCATGGTGCGGCGCAGGGCGCGCATCGGCGCGCGGTCGCGATCGTTCATAGACCTCCCCAGGAAGTTGCTCCGCTTCTGTGGCGAGCGGATGGTGCGTGATGGCATGCTCATGCGCTCGGCCGCGCCTACCGGAAAGGTACCCGCATACGTATTCACTGGCGCCGCTCTGGCCATGTGGCTGAAGGGCAACGAGATTTCACCAGCCGGGTGGTGGTTTGACGCAGACCGGGAAATCGGCTGACATGCGATAACGACAAGCGTGCCGACATGGTGCGCGCGGAATTGGAGCGGATTTCTACGTTGGCGATTCCTCGGAAGGCGACCTCGTTCGACATCGCTCATCTGGCGGGCGTGTCCCAACCCACCGTCAGCCGCGCGCTTCGGGGCAGCCAGACCGTGTCGGAGGCGACGCGCACCCGGATCCAGGCAATCGCCCGCCAGTTCAACTACACCGTCGATCGCGCCGCCTCCAACCTGCGCAGCGGCCAGACCCGGACACTGGCGCTGCTCATCTTCCAGGACGAGCTGAACGACGCCGCCGTCATCAACCCCTTCTTCCTCGGCATGCTCGGCCCGATGATGTCGCGCTGCGCCGAACATGGCTACGACCTGCTGATCTCGTTCCAGCAGGCCTCCGCCGACTGGCATGCCGATTACGAGGACGGGCATCGCGCTGACGGGCTGATCCTGCTCGGCTATGGTGATTACGCCGCCTATCACGGGAAACTGGTGCAGCTGGTCGAGCAGGGAACCCATTTCGTACGCTGGGGCTCGGTGATGCCCGGTCAGCCAGGGCCGACGGTCGGCTGCGACAACATCGCCGGCGGTCGCGCCGCGGCGCGCCACCTTCTCGACCTCGGCCGCCACCGCGTCGCCTTTCTGGGGCGCGCCGACGAACATTATCCCGAGTTCCACGACCGGTATCGCGGCGTCGTCGCCGCGCTGGCGGAAGCGGGGACGACGGTGGACCCGATCCTTCAGGTCGACGCCCTCTCGCTGGAGGAGGACGGCACGCGCGCCGCCGAAACGCTGCTCGCGCGCGGATGCCCGTTCGACGCCATCGTTGCGGGCAGCGACGTGATCGCCCTGACGGCGATGCGCGTCCTTGCCGCCGCGGGTGTCCGCGTGCCCGACGAAGTGGCGATCGTCGGCTTTGACGATATTCCCGCTGCCTCCCTCGCCAACCCGCCGCTCACCACGGTCGTCCAGGATCCCGGCGCCGCCGCGCGCACGCTGGTGGAACTGCTGCTCGGCCGCATCCGGGGCGAGGTCGGTGGCGGCGTGATCCTGCCCACCCGGCTCGTGGTGCGCGCCTCCTCCGACCCCGAGGCCTGACCGGACATGATCTTCGACCCCGCCACCACCGACACGCTCACGGAAGAAAAGCCGCGCCAGGGACGGGCCGGGCTGTGGAACATCTCCTTCGGCTTCTTCGGCATCCAGATCGGCTTCGCGCTCCAGAACGCGAACATGAGCCGGGTCTTCCAGTCCTTGGGTACCGACATCGACAGCCTGCCGGCGCTGTGGGTCGCGGCGCCGCTCACCGGCCTGTTGGTCCAGCCAATCGTCGGCCACCTGTCCGACCGGACCTGGCTCGGCCGGCTGGGGCGGCGTCGGCCCTACTTTCTGGCGGGCGCGGTCCTGGCCGCGCTGGCGCTGTTCATCATGCCGGCCGCGAGTCCGCTATGGGTTGCGGCGGCGACGTTGTGGCTGCTCGATGCCTCGCTCAACATTTCCATGGAGCCGTTCCGCGCTTTTGTCGGGGACATGCTCCGCCGGGATCAGCACGCCGCGGGCTACGCGGTGCAGACCGCGTTCATCGGCGCGGGCGCGGTGCTGGGATCGATCTTTCCCTGGCTGCTCGAACATCTGGGCGTCAGCAACCAGGCCCCTGCCGGCAGCCTTCCCGACACGGTCCGCATCGCCTTCTGGACCGGCGGCATTGTACTGTTCGCAGCGGTGCTGTGGACGGTGGTCACCACCCGCGAGTATTCCCCGCCGCAGATGGCGCGTTTCGCCGGCAATGGCGGGGACGAGAGCGGGGCCGGCGAGGCGGACCCGACGCCGCGCGTGCTCGCCAGCCGCACCTTTCGCGGCAGCGTCACCTGGGTGGTGGCCGGTATAGCGGTGATCGCGGTGGTCCGCGCGGCGTCCCTGCGCGGCGAGATGTACCTCCTCGGCGGCCTGCTGGTGGGGTATGGCGTCGCAAGCGCAAGCGCGATCGCACGAGCGCGGGCCGGTCGAACGCCGTCCATACTGGGCCACATCGTCGGCGACTTTGCGGGCATGCCGGGGGTGATGAAGCGGCTGGCGTTGGTCCAGTTCTTCAGCTGGTCCGCGCTGTTCATCATGTGGATCAACACCACGCCGGTGGTCACCCGCTATTTCTTCGCTGCGCCCGATCCGGGCAGCCCCGGCTTTCAGGCGGGGGCGAGCTGGGTGAACGTGCTGTTCGCCACCTATAACGGGGTCGCGGCGGTGGCGGCGCTGACCCTGCTGCCGGCGATGGCGCGTCGCCTGGGCCGGGTTCCTACCCATGCGCTGGCGTTGGCCTGCGGTGCGGCGGGCTTCATCGCCTTCGTCGTCGCGCCGGATGCCCGCTGGCTGATCGCGGGAGAGATCGGGATCGGCATCGCCTGGGCCTCGATTCTAGCCATGCCTTATGCGATCCTGGCTTCTGCGCTGCCGCAGGCCAAACTGGGTGTCTATATGGGCCTGTTCAACGTGTTCGTGGTCTTGCCTCAGCTGCTGGTCGCGACGGTGATGGGTTCGGTGATGCGCGCGCTGTTCCCAGGCGAGCCGCTCTGGTCAATGGCGTTTGCGGCTGCCACGCTGCTTGCTGCCGCGATGGCAACGTTACGGGTTCCAGAACCTCGCGCAGGATGAACACGACTATGACCTGCACGATGATGTCGAGAGCGATGATACATGTTCTCCAGGATTAAGAGGGGAGCCTGGTATCAAGAAACTTTAGTCTAACATCCTATCTAAATCGATCATCTTCATCTCATTTGTTGGAACGTCCATGTAGGATCGGAATAGTCCAAGCTATTTCCGCTGCTGGTTGGCATGACAGAGGCGCACGAGCTGCCGGCCTTTCGACGGTGCCTCCAAACGGCTTCCAGCGGGCGCTCGCATTCTCCGCTTTGGTCTGCACGGCTTCGGCGTCGGCAGCTCGGCTGCGGTGCCGCCCAGCGGTTCACCCGCGGGTCCACCGCGGTCTGCGTCGCCGACCGCGATGAACAAGCGGCCGTTTTCGGTCGGGGGTAGAGGGTCCCTGAATGACCGTAACTGGGTCTGATCGAACCATTCATGGCGTAGGCTGTAGCGGCCTCCTGCTTCATTCGCGTTCGTTGTCTCGCCAGCGATGACCCGGCATAGATCATCACGTCGCTACCGAAGGCCGAAAGCTGATGATCCGCACCATCCTCATGGCGCTGCTGTCAGGAGCCGCACCTCAATCGCCTGCACCCGCTGCCGATCGTGGCGCGCCGGGCGACGGGTTCGACGTGGCCAGCTTTACGCTGTCGCTTACCCCCGATATCCGGTCCGGGACGATCCGTGGGGAGGAGACGATCGCGCTGCGCGCCACCGTCGACGGTGTGCGGCAGCTGCGCTTCTCCGGCAACGCGCTCACCATCGATCGCGCGGTGCTGGACGGCCAGCCCGTGCCTCACGGCATGCGGGACGGCGTCCTCCGATTCGACCTCGCCGCGTCCCTGGCGCGTGGACGCGTGGTCCGGCTGGAGCTATCGTACCACGGCCGACCCACCCGCGGGCTCGCGGCGTCCGCGACCGGGTTCTACACCAGCTACTTCGCCTGCGACTGGATGATCTGCGCCCAGGACCGCTTCGGCGACAAGGCGGACTTCACGCTCGACCTACGCGTGCCGGCGGGCATGAGCTCGCTCTCGGTCGGCCGCCTGATGAGCCGGCGGCCGGGGCCGGGCAGGACCGAAATCCACCGCTGGCGCGCACCGCGGCCCTACTCGCCCTACCTGTACGGGTTCGCGGTGGGGCGGTTCACCAAGGTCGGCGAGCGGGTCGGCGGCGCCCGCCTCACCTACCTGAGCGACGCGGAAGGTCCGACCGCGCTGAAGCGGCGCTTCACCGACATGCCCGGCATGATCGCCTTCCTGGCCTACAAGGCCGGCGTCGGCCTGCCCGTCGCCGAGTACGGCCACCTGCTGGTTGCGGGCGACGAGGCGCAGGAGGCCGCAACCTACTCGGTGCTCGGCACGGACGTCGTTCCCGGCGCCCCGGGCGACCCGGCCGAGGACTGGGCGGTCGTGCACGAGCTCGCCCACCAGTGGTGGGGCAACCTCGTTACCTGCGCCACGCTCCGGGACTTCTGGCTGAACGAGGGTGTCACGACCTTCATGACGGCGGCGTGGAAGCAGCACCGCTACGGGCAGGCCGCCTACGAGGCGGAGCTGGAGGTGGCCAGGACGCG
>Ga0325400_1005890_pt1 | contig 11605 bp, 7 predicted proteins | sample PopdelMetagenome_2_FD_205662 | JGI IMG/M metagenome (GOLD analysis project Ga0325400, IMG submission 205662) | Populus deltoides microbial communities from Bellville, Georgia, United States - Xylem-PdKOR-R1 | ecosystem: Host-associated > Plants > Phyllosphere > Stem > Wood/Secondary xylem...
CAGGAAGAATTTGATGAGGAAAAAGGCAACGATGATGACGATGGATGAAAAGAAGGCCGAAAGAAGCGGTCATGAAAGTCAATGACAGTTTCTTTGGTAGGAACACACAGCTTCTGCTTTTGTGGTCCGGTTACAAATAAGTAAAGTAAGAGAAGGCAGATAGCTTAACAATCTATACTAAATCCCCTTTTCCGCTCCTTTGAACTTCTATATTTCTTCTGTTCCCCTTCAATATCCATTTCCTTCTTGCACCTGACAATTTTCAGATCATTTCAAGAATGGAAATCTCCCTCTACAATTTTAGTGTATTTTGTTCTTGGATCATCAACCATCTTCGAGATAATGCAAAGCAAATTTAGTTGGATGAATAAGAATTATATCAGCAATCTCTGATTCGAAACTCTCAGTTTCTCATTCATTTTGTCTCCTATTACAAGTAGTCACCACTGCCTTAAACAAATAATGAAATGCTCTATAAAACATGTCATTTGGGTTCTAGTTCTATCACTATCACTTCAAACGAGTGGCAACTAAAAAACCACATAATGAAATGCCTATCATTCAACTAGAAAGAGAGTTTGAGTAAGAGGTCACATCAAATATAAATGTTTTGAAGGCAAAAATACTATGCATGGTTGTAGCCTAATTGATGCTCTTGGATGGTTTTAATATAAAGATCTCAAAATCATCGAAAAACACCTAAAGAGCCCAAACCTGCACTTGTGTAAAGCATGCATTACCAAACACTAGAAATAAACCAAACCCCACTTGTAGCCATATTCTTGGGTATCCAGTCTGTCATCTAACAGAAACCTGCTTATATATGATGGCCCCAAAATCCAGTAACACGCTAACACCTGGCTAATTCATTGGGCCATCCTGGATTCCAGAGCTGACTTTCAAGACAGCAAAATCAAGTGCTAATCTAAACAAGACAAAAATGTTACAAGCAGATTACGTATGGAAATGAGAACAAGGAAAAAAAGAAGTTAAAAGCAGATAAAGAGTGAATTTGGAACTTCAAAGTAGCTGTTATATGCTTGTATTACTTAAAGATAGCTAGCACTCTAAATCATGAATTACACTGGTTCAGCTTTACTCAAATTGTCAAATAAGAATATGGCAGTACCAGAACGAACAAAGAATTAAAACTGACTTTCACCTCAATAACTTCAGTCACCTTCTTCAGTAGTTGGAAGATGGAAAGTGTAGATTGTGACTGATATATACAAGTCTCATCTCTTTTCATTTTGGTGGGGGGGATGGGGCAAGTAGAAATGAAGAAGTTTCAAGACTGTGATGGCACGCGTAACCAAAACTATACCTTTACTGGAAGACTCTGGACAACAATACCTATTTAATTTCTTACTTTCCTTCTGCATGTAACTACGTGAAAGACATAGTCCTGTATCTTAGCTATTCTTAACTCAGAAAACAGTAAACAATACACGCTTCAGCTTACGACTGCTAAAGTGTAAAATGATCTGTGTCAATTGACATTGATTGCTCAGTGCACATCTAGACAAAAGAAAAGGAGAAAGCACGTCATAAAGAACCGACCTGAATCCAAAATAATACAAGTTTTGGTGCCAGACACATTCGATGTGATCCAGAATAGATTCTTGGTGCAAGCTTTTTCCTACATGAAAGATGTTGAGAGAGAAAGACTTCCAGAAACATGTTGGATTGGGAATATTCCAGGGATGGGAACAGAAGATTCCTTCAAAAAAGCCTGACACATGGCAAGACTAACACCCCAAATCCAAAGGAACTAAATATGTTTATATCTTGCAAAAAAGCTATGTGGAGCAAATTGAAACGTCCAAGTAGCTGCAATTCTAAATTTGTGGCTTTGATACTTTAGGAAAGCTCTACCAATCACTCGAGTATGACTGCCAAGAAGTTGGCGTGGTTTAGCTCATTAGAACTTGGGAGGAATACATGACAAAAATCTATCTAAACACTATCTAAAATCATGTGCGTGATTTCTTCCTCATGGGCAATGATTTCAGGCTACCAGGCATGGATATCAAGATGACAAAATGTGAAGGTGATGAACACTTGGGACCACTCTATCATTTTGCATTATTGTATAAAAATTATGGCATGTATTGACGTAGCAATTTTCCAGGAATGGATTCTAGTGGATTGCGACAGATACATGTAAAAAAAAAAACTCTACAACAAAGTAAAAAGAAAAGGAAAAGGAACAGGAGGTAATTGAGCGATGTTTTATGAACCACAGTACGTAAGGAGCTCAAGTCAATGTGCCCAAGCACTTGCCTTTTGATATTTTGTTCAAGCTCAAATTTCATCTAACGTTACCCACCCCTTTCTCTTGTTCATTCTAGAGATATAATTCATGGCAGGGGAAAAGTTTTAGAAAGAGTTTACAAGGAATTAATATATTAAATCACAATACCGGATTACTTCCATCTGATGTCAAAAGAACCTTGCATAAACCTGGATGCCAATCACGAAACACACCCCAACTATGTCTCTTTGACTTTATCTGCTCCAGATCAAACTTTGCAACAAGAACAGCTTCCTCTTTGTCATCAGCTGCTGCAACAATTTCCCTTGCTGGTCCTGTCAGTCAGATCATTTATATTAAGTTTTCTTTCACCATGGTTACATGTTCATTAGTATGACTAGTTTGCCCCGCAAATCAAATAATTGAACACCTGCTATAAAGGATTTTCATAAATGTGATCCCGCTGTTTCCATGCTCTGTCTGGATTATTTCCTTTCCAATGCGGTTTGAAGCTACTACTGGTACCTGAATTGAATTTGTCAGGACATACATCAAAGACCTTTTTTATGGCAGCATTCCATAACAAATATCACACTGTGGAGATCTTGTGGGAATCTCAAGGTGATGATGGTATCTAAATAAAGCGGAACATACAACATCAAAGGTAAAATCCTTAGAGAAAGCGTGCATAAATAAGGATCAAAATAGAAAAAAACCATGTTAGAATCAGCAAGACAAACCAAACATATAATACATTGCCAGTGTACCAGTACAGCAACTCACCAAATTAGCCACAGCATGACCCTGCATTACTCGTTTCCAGTGATCACGAGAATCGAGTCCTTGATCTTGAGGTTCAGAACCAATGGCGGCAGGGTACAATAATATCTCTGCATCCTGCAGTGCCATAGCCCGGGCTTCCTCTGGAAACCACTGATCCCAGAATATTGCTAATGTTTAAAAAATAAACAAAATCACCAGCTGCTTCAAACTTTCCATCATGTAATTACTTTATAGGAAAAATGACAAAATAGAAATAGTGCTCCTACTCGTTTCTGGATACCATAGCAAATAAAAAAGAAACCAGTGTGCGCGCGCGCGCGCGTGTCCAGAAGAAAAGGCCCAAAAAGGTGAATGTTACGTACCTTCTCCAATCTTTGCAAATTTAGCTTAGAAAACCAGTTCAACTGGGAAATAAGTAATCTAGTTAATGCAAAATGACTTCAAATTTACTGGGTTCCAGAAAGTACAAAATTCAGATAGAGAATATCCAACAACCAACCCTGAAATCTTAGATTCAAATTTCACAGCTAGGCAACAATTTCACTTTCATTTCCTATAGCATGCTGCAACAAGAGACTAGTATCTTGGCAATCACTCAAAACTGCTAGAAAAAAAACTCATATTTCATTTAAGCAGTGATGCCAATATTTCATTTCATTTGATCTTTTAAGTTGTCTTCATATTTAGCAAAGAGATATCAGCATAACCGCCCTACCTGAATGAGAATAATGTTTGCTCCCTTCTTGTGAGCAGCTCTAACCAACCTGAACAAAAGAGAATCCATTAGAATATGAAATTCAACAGAAAGCAAAATGGGGTTATTAATTTCGGAAAAAAAACAAAACATAAAAGTTTTTCTAGATACCAATTGACAAAACCCATTTGATGCGTGAAAAAATTCCTTGTCAGTTCCCAAAAAGATTAGAACTTGGCCTCCTTTAAAATCATACATAGAACAAATGGAAAAAAAGAAAGGAAAAGAAGGGGCCTTTCAGCGGTGGCATGGTGGAGAGTCATCGGTACAAGCGAAATGGAGGGCAGAGACCACCACTTCTCTTCCTTCTTTCACTTTTGCTTAGAAGCAGCTTCTTCTTCCTTCCTCATTGGTATCCTGTTCTAATCATGTTTTTAATTTTTTAATTATTGTTTTTTAATATTTTTATATTATTTTAACATAGTAATATTAAAAATAAATTTAAAAAAATAAAAATATATATATTTTTTAATATATTTTTTAAAAAATATATATATATTAAAAAATATTAATCAAAGGTATTTAAGAATTGATTATCTTTTAAAGTATTTTTTATTTAAAAATATATTTAAATAATATTTTTTATTTTTAAAAATTTATTTTTAATATAATAAATAAAAATAATATTAAAAAAATAATTCATCATAAAAAAATAATTAATTTTCTTAAAAACACTTAAAAAAAACACTGCTGGAACCTAATTTTTACTTGAGAAAAAAAAAAAACGAGAGAAAGAGAAGATGCTGCTAGAAGCCTAGAACTGAAAGGGCGGGTGGCAGGCAGTCAGTTGGATAAAGATCACTGTCAGTCCCTCTATTATTCCAACATGCTTAAATTGAACCCCGTTTTTGCAACGAGTCTGTTTATTCGGTGAAGATACCTGTTAGCAATGATGGATATCAGCAGGTGCCGATATCAAGCAGAGAAAAAAATGCAGCAGAACATTTAATATTCAATTTTTATATATTAAAAAGATTTTATTTAAATTTTAATCTGTAATGTCAAAATGATTAAATATTTTAGATGATATATAATAAAAAATAAATTCTAGTTATTATATCTAATAATTTTGAGTTTAAGCATTTGAGGAGAAAAAAAATATAGACAACAATCTAACGGTAATGAAAGGACCAATTTATAATTTTCAGAATTAGGAGCACTAACATACAAAACCATTAGAATACAATTACTAAATAAAATAGTGTAAATTTTCTTTTGCTTGGACAGTGGTTGGGTCTCCCCCGGTCCCACTCTTTGAAAACACGCATACCTACGTGGGACTGTAATATTACAACTATACCCTTTAATTAAATCGAAACTAATAATAGCAGCTAGGGGTAACATGGTTCCACCGGCTGGATCGAAAAAAAAAAGGGTTTAGTTTTATTTTTGTTGAAAGGAAATAAATTTAAAGATAAAAAAAAAATAATTTATCTATCTTCATCAAATCTTTAATTTTTTAAATGAAAAATGAGTTGTTCGGTTAAGTTTGATTGTGTATAATTTTAGTTTTTTGGTTTGATTTTTTAATTTAGTTTTTTTCAGTTTTTTTTATTTTTAAAATCTAAAATAAAAAAGGAATTCAAATTAATTTTTATAAAAACAATTCTAACTGATTTTTTTTTTATTTCTTGGGTCGTTTTTTCCAATTAATTTCTGGTCAATTTTTATGGATATTCCGGATAATTTGGTTGTTTTGGGCACCCTAATAGTAATTTTACAAGGAAGGGTAGGATCGTAATTTAAATTAACTGCCAGATGTTTCTTTAGTCAAGCAAAAAATCCCGAAACCAAACCCGCCCTCGAAAGAAAGATAGCATTTTTTTTCCCCCGGAGCAATCAGACAACCGGAGTTCGAATTCTCCGACAGTGTTTCCCGGTGCCTTCGTCGGAGAAAAGAAACTTCCGATCAAAACTAACAGCCCAGCCCCAGCCTGGCTCCCTAGGTAGAAAAAATGAAAAAGTATGGATTGCTGCTAAGACAACCACAGCAGAAAAAGCCACCACGGCCTCCACCTCCTACGGCGCTAGGATTCGGCGACGACGAAGAAGACGACGTGGAGAAGGAGATTTCACGGCAGGCTGCTAAGAACAAATCTCTTAAAGATGTAAGTAAGCTTTTTTAATCACTGTCTTCTTTCTTTTTGTTACTTTCTTTTATTTATTGTATATTTTTTTAATTTTTTTTCTTTTGATTGTTAAGATTGAGGAGCAGCATAAGAAAGCATTAGAAGAAGACCCATCAGTGTTTGATTATGATGGAGTTTATGACGAGATGAAGCAGAAAATTGCTCAGCCGAAAGCCCTAGATCGCCAAAAGAGAGAGGTATTTTGACTGTATCAGCACAGTTCATTAGGTATTCGCGGTGCATTGCCCCTCCACGGTAAACACGGTAATTACCATGGTGGGTCTCATTTTATGTGAGTGAAGAAGCAGTGCACTGGGAGTAGGTATTTAAAAGTTTAGAAGGGGTAAATTGAGTGATGATTATGTTGGTTTCTTTTTCAGTCTAAATATATCAAGACTTTGATGGGGAAGGCAGAAGAACGAAAACGACAACATGATGTAATATTTGAGAAAAATCTTGCGAAAGAAAGAAGTAAAGAAGATCACTTATTTGCAGACAAGGATAAGTTTGTGACAGCTGCTTATAAGAGGAAACTTGCAGAGCAGGAGAAATGGATGGAGGAAGAGCGTTTGCGTGAACTTAGAGAGGAGAAAGAGGATGTATGTATAACTTTTTCTGCTCCTAATTTGATTTTGCTGCACATTGTCATTGCTTGGTCCTCATTGGATATAATCTCATCTCTTAATTTAGCCATCACTGTTTTGTTAATGCTTTCCATGCTCTCAATGACTAGATTTGCTGATTCGCAAATGCTAGTAGTATTGCATCTGTTTGCTGTCATTTGAATGTTTTTGTTTATGCTACTATTTCTATTCTCTGAGATGTTTCTGTAGCTAGTTGGCAATGAATCATGAATAATGCAACTTCGTAATATAGATAGAGTTCTTAAACTGTCATGTGAGTTGCTGATGGATTAGTGTGAGTTGGAGTTTTTGCATTTGAGATAATGTTGGTCATGCGATTATTCTGGACTACTTTTAAGCTTAGGGTTCACTCTAGATCCGTGATAGCACCAAGGAAGTAACACATCAAGGGTCTGTATTTGTCTGCCTAAAAGAACATAAAACAGGTTTTATTCTAAATTAGTTCAACTTTTTTTTAGTCTAGTGCTGGATTCCAACAGATTTTATGATGTAGAATATAGAAGCCTTGTTATAGCTGTTAAAATATCTCTAGGAGATTAGCAGGAATGCTGCATATCATTTGATTGGGTCAAGCTTCGATGCCTTGAGGGGAGAGAATTTTTTTTATAATAATCAAGTGTTTTAATCAAAAGGTAGTCATTTAGAAGATGACCCCTGAAAAGTTGAATGACTGTTTACAGGAAAATGAAATGTCTGCGTTACAAATGAGATAAGGGGAAACATAAAAAAAACATAATAGGAAAGAGCAACCGAATTAGTGATGTGTATTTGTCCACACCTGAATATTGTTTGCACTAAGAATGAGGGGAGAGATTTAGAATATATTTCCTCAACTTATTGGGGAATTGATCTTAGGACTGCAGTCCTGTTTATGAAAGAACATTAATGACTTGATATTTCCTTTATTGTGTTTGATACATGTACAACAAGAAATTTACGAATCCAAAGTTGATCGAACTAACCGCACCTCACTTTGTAGGTATAGACAGGAATTTGGTTAAAAATATCATAAAACTGAAAGCATTGCATTTTGATTAGCATAGAACAAGGCTGCTTTGTTGACCCAAACACAAACTGCCTGTCTCTACTCTTGGTCGAGGGAAGGTGATTTTTATTACCCCTCATCATTCAGGCATTGTAGATTTAAAAGATGGACCACAAAGTGGCTTAATGCCTGGTGAGGTTACATATGCTTCTATCTTAGATTTCAATGCTAATCAAGCAAGGTTAAGGTGGTTTTAAGTTTGTACTAGAAACTTGTAGTTTGTGGGTGGCAAATTGACCTTGCTACATTCGTAGTATAGACAAAGATTGTTGAAGCTAGGGAATATGATGGCATTAGCAATTAGGTAGTTTTGCTAGAGATGAAATCTCTATATTTGCAGCCTAATTAGGTTGTGTTCAATTCAATTTGGATGCAATCGGGCAATTAGAAAGCATTTAGGTTTTGTTCAATACCATGTATGAAATGCAATGAAGGTTGTAGTATTCGAAGATGCTTTGATTTTGTTTGCCAATCTTCTTTGAGAAATCTAGCTCACAGTTACTTTTATATGAGAAGTGAGGAACTTTGAATTGTGCATGGGCTTTTACTTGACGTCTTTGAACAAAAGAAATCTCTCTTTGTGATTTATGCGTTATGAAATGGACCAGTTAGATGTTTGACTAATTTTTCATTGCCTGCGAGATAAATCAAACCAGTGGAAGTTTCAGTAATGTTTTCTGGAGGTGGGTTTTTGGGTTACTACGACAATCGTGATTTTGATAATAGTTTGTGTGTTTGGTATTGTGGTGCATGATGCTTTTCAAAAGTGTTTTTTACTTGAAAATGTATCAAAATAATTTCTTTATAATTTTTTTAGTTTTGACATCAGCACATCAAAATCATCGAAAAGCACTAGAAAAAACATCAAATTGATGTTTTTTCAAGTGAAATACACTTTTGAAACGCACCTAAAAGCAGAAGCTACTACACTCTCAAATACTCACTAAGACTGAGATTGGTTTTTAAATGGTCTTTCAGAAACAAAAAACTGAAGGTTATAAACAGTTTTTGGTTTCCTTAAAATGGAAAACCAAAAGTAGGTAATGGTACCAAACACCCCCTTAGTTTTCATTGCTTCATGCCCAGCTTTGATTATTTAAGGCTTAGCTTAGCGTGTGGTGTGTGTTTCAAGACTTAGTATGCTGTGCTGTGTTTCAAGTGCAGTCAAATGAATATCAAATGTAAGTTATAAATGCTAATATAGTTTTTAACTGATCATATCACTTGATAAAGCTTATATGTTTGTGCTGATAAGAAACATGCTATGCTGTTTGGTGAGTTGCGAACTGAGATGTGTATGTTTTCTTGTTTTAAAGGTTACCAAGAAGAGTGACTTGAGTGACTTCTATTTCAACCTCGGTAAAAATGTTGCACTTGGTGCGAAAGATTTACTGTCCAAGAAGCAAGAGAAACAAGATAAGCAAACTGAATCTAGGAAGCCAGAGAAGCCTTATGATAAAGTAGCTGGTGAAACGTCTGACAGAAATCATGCACTGACAGACTCAAAGTTTGCATTGGATTCTTCCAGCGTGAAAGAGGCACATCAAAAGGAAACTTCCCCTCCTAGAAGAAGCTCTGAACCATTAGATCCTGAGCCAGTTTCTGATGAACCAATTTCAGGCACTTCAACAGAAGTAAAAAATCCAGCTGAACAATCATCAGCCAATCAACCAAATCCTGATCATCATAAAAGAAATCAAGATGCACTGGCTGCAGCTAAAGAACGGTTTTTGGCACGGAAGAAGGCAAAGCAGCAGTAGAGTCTAAGCAGCAGAAAGTCTCTGTTTCTTTCTTGGGTATGTAATGTGATTGAGATGCAAGAGGAATTTTATTTTTCTTTTTTTCCCTGTCCTAATTAAAGCCATCAGTTTGTGTAGATTGCATGTTTTCCCAAGGGTAACTGCTGGATGCTACTGTATGTCCATTGAGATCTTCGAACTCTTTCTTTCCCATTGATGGCTTAAACAATGGAAGCGTTCAAATAAATTAATTTGACCGATGGCCACTGCAAGGAAAACTTTTATGGTGGTTGTTGTCTTGTGATCCGTCACATCAGGAGACCAATGTCCATTATAAATATATCAAGCGCATAATTTTTCTGCGGACGCTGAAGGTACGCTATTAGAAAATTCTAGAGAAATGCGAATATCGTCATAAGCTGGGAATATGTTGACGTTCTTGCTGAGTTGCATGATTTCACTTGTCCTATAGTTAACGTGCTTTATTTGGAATTTCATGTTAACGTGATGAAAGATTTGATATGAACTTTGTCAGTTGTGAGTTGCCACTAATAGATTTATTGATGCGAACTTCTTAATTAAGTGATTGAACAACTCTTAACAAACTAAATAACAACTCAAATTCAGCTTTTTTCAAAAAAGAGGAAAGTATAATTTTTTTTTGAAAATCAAGTTTGATAAACCTTAGTTCAAAGATAATCTTGTACCAAAGATATTGAAAAAAATCTTGGAGTTAGAAATAATTTTGTATTTAAGAACTCCAAGTATGCAAATGATGTCATGAAACCAGCTAAACTTTGATAAGTCAGTGTATGATTTTTGTCTCTATAAAAAAATGTTATTTTGTTACAAACAAAAGGAAAATTCATGTTTATTCTTTAACTTGTTGCTGAAGTTTGCAACTAAAAAAAATATAATATAATCTTCTCTAACTAATTCTAATAGAATTTTTTTAGGTTGCAAGCTATTAGATCTAAACTAGTAATCAATTAACATAAGTTTAATAATAAAATAAACCCTTAAATAATGTTTAATAGGCCAGAACAAACTTAAATTAAAAATAATTATTCAACATTAAATAAATAGATAAAATAGGATAACAAAAACAAATTTTTCGTGCTAAAATTTCTCTATGTAGCCTGAATTTGTGATTTTTGCACATTCTTGGCAGATTTTCAGTCCTGATTTTAAACATGTTCTCTCTTGTCGAATGAATTATTGAGTCTACCATTTATGGTTGGAAATGTTGAGATTTCTAGTTTCCAGAACAATTTGAATCGCACAAAAATTTCATATGTAACTTCATATATGTCCCAAACAGTATACAAAAGTCTAGTCTTGAAAATTTATTTAGTAACTTTGATCTTCTGAAATAATATGTTCTGGAACTCCATTTAACTTAAAAGTTTACTAAAATATAGTTTCATGTGTCTAGTATCTCATTGTAAAATTTCAGCTCGTTTAAATATACAGTTTAAGAGATATGTCTGATATTTTAAAGTTAAATTCGACCTGAATTAATTAGTTAGTATCAATTATGGTCGTGAATTTAATATATGCATGTGCTTTAGACACCCTCTAGCAGTGTAATGCAGAAAGGATTGTGATCTAGGAGCTGCAAAATAGCAGTCTTCTTATCTATATTGTCTTCGGACTTGTTTGAGATTGTGATAGCGGTGACGATTCAAAGTGTTTTTCGTTTAGAAATACATCAAAATAAAGTTTTTTATTTTTTAAAAATTATTTTTTATATCAGCACATCAAAACAATATAAAAATATAAAATTTTATTTTAAAAAAATCAAAATTTTTAGAAACACGGCGTAATCAATCTCTTTATCTACCCAACCGAAAGCAAATTTTATGGCTAAAATATCATTGTCTGGAACAAGGAACCGGCAGGGCTATAATACCTGTATTGCCATCTTGTCATGTAAATTTTTCCTTTAGTGACGAGATATCTTTGGTTTTGTAACGATGGCTGGTAGTGTCTTGAAGGCAGCCTTCAAAGAAAATAATTGATCGAGAAAAACCTAAGTCACCACAAGAACTACAAGGGCCCATTGTCCAGCAGCACTGTAGATGAAAGGTTAGCATTGGTGGGCCGAAATCTCTTTCAAAAGTGTATGGCAGTCACAGAAATTTATTAAAATTTAAAAGTTGCTCGATAAGCATTCAATGTGCCAGAGACGAGAAGGTCAACTCCGGTGGGAACAGCTAAGGAAGTACACAGTTGTCTGGTTTTCTGCTCGGAGCCA
>Ga0325400_1005891_pt1 | contig 11605 bp, 3 predicted proteins | sample PopdelMetagenome_2_FD_205662 | JGI IMG/M metagenome (GOLD analysis project Ga0325400, IMG submission 205662) | Populus deltoides microbial communities from Bellville, Georgia, United States - Xylem-PdKOR-R1 | ecosystem: Host-associated > Plants > Phyllosphere > Stem > Wood/Secondary xylem...
AAGCCCCGTGTGTAACTATAAGCAGATTTTTCATTCATATGGATGGGGAGAAAAAAATTAACGGGCTTTTGGAAGAGAATGTACTTTGTAACAATTGTTATGTAGACCAATCGTTCATTTACAATATAGACAGCAAACACTTGCGGTATTCACAAAGAACTCTATACAGTCTTCTTTTACCTTCTACTCGTGCTGTAGCTTGTTTCATCCACGACATTAACCTTTGAAGCAAGATCAAGTCGTTTCATCGAATACCATCACCTAGAGGATCAAAACAAAAGACTTGGTTAAGTCAACATAGAAAAGATTCAGGAAAAACATGATATCAAACTTCATTCTACTTTTTCATGTTAATAACAGCAGAAAACAATGATTTTCATATTTGAATGTTGAAGTAGCAAGCAAGAAGTTATGCTGAATGTGTCGGAAGAATGCTTTCACAATGGAACATACAAGAGTGCAAATTACATTGCTGTTTCCGACTAATCTTGAGATAAAATCAATGTAAACCAGCTTTTACCATCCAGAAACCTGTGGATTCCAAGTATAAACAAATAAAAGAAGTAACCAAGATGGACATTTCATCCAAACTATCAAGACTTGCATGGCATCAGCAGATTTGATATGGGATCACTGAAAGTAAAATCATGTGAGAAATGAATTTTCTGCAATTGTGGTTTCTCAATGCCCTGTAGCTGGCAAACTAACTTGAGGCACAGCTACCTTTCATATGCACCAGGTAAACAATTTGTAAGCCTCTTCAGTTTAGTAAGGTGTGCGCTAGAATACATCACATCCTAAGTATCAATTTTATTAATTACTTTTTCGGCTGTTAAGCAACAAAATGATGGCTGCCCCGTCACCTCACAATTTCTTCCCACATGTTGCTGCCTATGACACTTGAGTAAAAGGCCAGAATAGCCAAAAGTCTTTTTCAATACTTCATGAGCCAACAGGGGACAAAAAAGTAGGTTTTCTGTAAACCTCTCAAATCTCAACTGCATAAAAGTTTTTAACACCCAGAAGGCGAGGTAAGGCAATGTCTGGCCCTCTAAATTGAGTGCAAAATGGAGTGCAATTAAGTAATATAAAATTGGAGTCATCAGAGACAAAAGAAAATCATGCAATAGAGCCACCTCCTACAGCATTCAAAAGCACCCAATTCATCATTTAATATAGCTAACAAGACATGTCATTGCTATCCACAACAACAAAAGAAACTAGATTTACTCATACAAGAAATGAGCATCCCTACGTTAAACCAAAAGAAGAATTTAATCAAATGCACAGGAGCAGGAAAAGTCTTGAAAAGAATTAAGTTTTTGGCAGCACAGAAAAGAAAAATAAAAATCTGTTGAACATTAAACTCATTGTGCTCCTCAGGTAGCAAAGGTACTGGTTAATATAATTCCAGAATGAAAATTGCAAATTGAATGAGCAAGTTTAAACAAAATAAAGCAAAACAAGTTACCTTGCCACAGACCGGGCAGCTATCACTTCTTTCCATCCACTCATAAATGCAACCAAGGTGGAAATGGTGAGAGCATTTTGTCATTATCTTTGGGTTCTCTTTAGTATATTCTGCATAGGTAAGAGGGTAAAAAAATGACAACTTAATTGTCAACACACCAAGTCCATAAGAGCAAATTTTAAGCATCTTTAAAACATTGACAACAAGGAGGGTCACTACGCATAAGAAAACTGGTCTAGACTCCAAGATTTCACTTTTTTGCCTTTGTGATGGCTATGGTTGCACCCTTCATAGAAACAGCTTCTTAATTACTGGAATTGGGCTTCTAAGGTTGGATCCAATTATTTGAGAGGGTAGGATTAGAAGGAAATCCATGGCCTGTTGAAAAATAACCGTGACATGCTCATAGCTTCCACTTTTTTCAAGTTCATAACGTCTTCCAATATAGTTTTAACAAATTCACAACTTCAAATTATCAGAGTTTTGTTTCTAAGGTTGGAACCAATGAACATGGAAGGAAAACATGGAGTGGAAGAACAACTGCAATATGGTGAAACAAATCTGACAAACTCAAAGTTTCCATCCTCTTCTGTTCTGTTCAAATTCATACCATCTCCCACTATTGTTTTGATAAAATCAAATGATTGTGCCAGTAGCTAGCTTAGCATTCCAACCAGAAAGACTAGATCAATGTCTTTTATAACTAAAAGTAGAATAATCTTTCTTGTTTTTTTTACATAAGTGTTGGGGCTTCTCAATATGCCTATAAAGTGAAAGTTTAGTGAAATATCACTATTTGAATGATGGGTGCTATTCCCACCTAACATAGAGATATCAAAAGACAAACAAGTAAAAGAGTCCAAGGTGGCTTGGCTCATGCCTGGAGATGTAAGAGATTCTTAAACAACAAGCTAGCAAGGAAAGTGAAATAAAATTGTGTTCAAGACATGTTGGACTAACAATATCAGCAGAAACACAGTTACCATAGAATATCTTAATGGACACAACACCTATTATAGCTAAATCAAGAATTTTACCATCAAGACATGTTGGACAGACATCCTCTTCTTCTGAGGATGAATAAACATATCCATTTCCAACTGTTGCTTTTGCAGATGAGAGCTTTAGTGAGGATCTAGAACGCTGTTCCTTGCCTCCATCTTCACAAGCAGACACATTCCATTTGTCTCCTGTGCTGAAGGATTCAGAATCAACATCACTATCACTTCTTAAGGGTTCTGATTCCTCATGTGAATGACTTGAACCCTTATCACGTCTTGAAACCAGACCATCACGCTGCAAGTGGATGCATCTGGGGTCAGCATCATAGGGCAAGGGCCGTGGAGGAGATCGGTACATGTCAGCAAGAGAGTTGTCAAGAGATGAAGAAGAAGTCGGAGATGCTGCCCCTTGAATGGATGAAGGGACAGAATGCAATTGCCCTCTTTGAAATATTGAGGTATACTACAAATATTGGAGGGAAAGAAAGAAAAAATTAAATAGTTAGAACTCCATCAGAAGGAATATTAACTAATATTGAATTACAATTCTAATTCCATTCAAATCAACTTGGAAATTCTGAACCAGTACTTTTTCCATACAAATGAGCTGCTCATTCAAATAAAATCAAATAAATGCATTGCACTCAAAAATACACTTTAGCTAAAACTAAGAATCTGGATGATTCTCCACATTAAGCAGCACGCCAACTAATATGCTTTAATTTTTTCCAACAACTTTTACCACCCGTTTGATTACCTTGGTGGAAGACACCGATAGAAATATAGAATCGTCAGCTTAAAAGTGGTAGCAACAATGTTATATATAAAAACAAACATTGGTAACTTGTTGGGTATTTAGCTCATCCTTTAGAGCTCTAATATATTTCCTCCTTTTAACAATCAATAAATTGTCAACTTGTAAGAACCAACATCCAAGAGTAAAACAACACAGATGCCTTTCATCTTTAGGCATCAATCTTTCCCTGATACTTTTTCTTATTCCTGATCTTCATGAGGCAAGAAAGAAATGGAAATAATGACAATGTCTTATGTAGCATTAGCAGCAAATATTCCTGACAGGTTATAACTCACAGGTTAAATAACAAACCTAATAATATATTAGATGCCATGAAAAAATAGTAATATATTAGAAGCTGCATATAACTTCTAGTCCTATTGCTATGACAGTGAAAGACAAACTTAAATTTCAAGAGTAACAGAAAAAGGAGGTAAGGCAAGGGGGGAAGCATACCACATGTAGGAAATTCTGAACAAAGCAACCAAAGCACATGCAGTTTCTATATACAGAATTCTCAGGATTCATATAATCCTCAAAATCATCAGCATGCAAACAGCAACAAACAGAACCCATGGTGTTACTTATCTCACTCTCTAGCAAATCTCATAAGCATCAAGAAGTATTCTCGTGCACAATAAATTGAGAATGAGCGAGGACTCTAAGCTCGCAGAAGTTAAATTGCATCCACGAACCAGTATCCTCCCTCTCTTAGTCACCAAATGCCAATTGCCTTTTTTTTCTCTGTTTGTTTGTTTTTTTTTTTTTCTTGTTAAACAATTGGTGGACCTAAATACTTCTTGACCTGTAAATCAGGAGAATCATGTTAAAAAAATCATGTCACTAATAAAGATAAAATCAGAAAGATTCGCTAAAATGATATCACTAGAGCTAAAGAAGCAAGTAAATTTCTTCAAAAATTTCAGCATTCCCAAGCACATAGCCCATAGACATTAAAAAAAAAAAGTCATTTGATTGATCAATACAAGTTGTGACAGCATGATCAGTACAGAGAATCTTCAATTAACTACCAAACTAACTAAAATCGGTAACTTTCAGAAGAAAAAAACTGAGGATCGTCTGTAAAAAAAATCTTTCTTTTTTTCTAGGAAAATAACAATCCTTGCTTGCTCTTTATGGGATCCTATCAAAATCAGAGAAAGGGTTCTTTCTTTTAATACAAAGTAACATTTTTTAACAATCAAAAACTGAAATTGAGAAAAAGAGGGAGACTTCCACAATCATCCCATAAGCAAACCCCAAGCAAAAAAAAAATTCCTTTATGATCACCCCCCCCCAAAAAAAAAAAAAAAAAAAAGCAAACTTTATCAAGCATGTCCAAAACCCATCAAAAAACTCAGTGAAAACAAAAGGATCAACACAAAAACATACATGGATCATTAAAATGAAAGATACCCAGTTGAGATTTTCATGTGTTCATGCCAAATTTGAGGTTTTGAGGAGAAAGAATTTCAGAGAGATTAAAAAAAAGAAAGTACCTTGTAAGAGCTGGGACAAGTCGAGGAGAAGAAACAAGGGAGGATATTTGGGTTTATCTGTTTTAGTTAATGCTTCGGCGAGAAAAGCTACGAAAGCGCGGAATTAAAGCAGTGTCTGAAGATGTTTGTAATAGATTTTCAATTTGTTAAAAAAAAAAAAAGTTTGTTTTAAATTAAATTTTTTTATAATTTTTAAATTGTTTTGGTATGATAAAATTAAAATTAAATTTTAAAAAATAAAAAAATATATATTATTTTAATTTATTTTTAAATAAAAAAATACTTAAAAAAATAATATTTCCTATAATTTTAAATACGTCCTATCTGTCCTTTCTTTGGGGGTGGTAGAATAAATCCACTCCAAAATAAAAAATTTTAAATCTAATATATGATTCTTATAATATATTAATTGATTATTAACGTATTCAAGGACTTGGCAAATTTCATCATAGAAATAAAAAGGTTTTTTAAATTTTTATTCTCAAATTTTTGAGGTTTTTTTTGTAATTTAATTTTTTTTTAATTTTATTTTTTAATATTCAATTTATTAGATATTCAACTCCATAATTTATTTTAATTTATTTTCTATAGTATTATCACGGTGTTATGATTCGAGTCGCAAGTTAAGCTAATTAACTTGGGTTTTTATTATTCTTTTTATAGTTAGATTTTTTTTCAGTTTTATGATTTAATATTGAGTTAATTGGAAATTAGGTTTCATAACTTGTTTTGGTTTGTGCTCTATAAGATTATCTTGGTCTCATAATCTAGGTCACGGGTTTGGTCATTTGATTCAGATGGTTTTTTGTGTCCTTTTTTAATTGATTTTTTTCTCCCTTAACATTGAATTGATTGGGAATTGAGCCTCATAATTTATTTTTATTTTCTTTTTATGAGGTTATTCTTGTCTCATAATCAAAGTTTGGCAGGTTAATTCGGGTTGATCTGACTTATTTTTTAATTGAATTTTATTTTCAATTTCATCATTCAATATTAGATTGATTAAGAGTTGGGTTTAATGTTTTTTTATTTGTTTTCTATAGTGTTATCATGGTCTCATGATATAGATAGCCAATTTAATGAATCAACCTAACTTGATCTCAATTCATCTAATATATTGTTGTTTCAATTTTTTTTAATATCATCTTGATTTTTTTTAATCAAACTATATTTTTATATGTCATACAGGTTGTCTTTGGATATATCAAGTCGATCAATTCACATCATATCAATCATCATGTAGTTTAAACTAGTGAATTGATCTGCGCTCCGCGGTGGGTCAATAACATTTTTTTAAAAAATAAATATATATATATATTACATTTTAAAAAATATTTTTAAAAGAGACTTGGATCTAGCGGTCAAGGCACACTCAAGTCTCTTCGGTCTAGCGACTTAGCCAGACCCAAGAGACATGGGTTTAACAACAATGTCAGACCCAAAATTTTTATTAATTATAGATTTATAAGAAAAATGATTACTATAGCATGTTTGTTATTGCATTTAATTTTGAATTTTTTTTTATATGTTTGTTTTAAATTATTTTTTTATATTTTCAAATTATTTTTATATATTTTTTAAAAAAATACTTTTAAACAAAAGCTATATTTGTAACAACCATGAAATCAAATTTCTATGGAAGGAATAACAAATTCATAAATATAAAAAATAAATTATTTCAATAGAAAAATATGACTTGAATTTTTAGATAGAAAATGTTAAATTAGATTTTTGTAATGGTTTGTTGTTTATAAATTATTTATATTTCGTTTATAAATAATTTTTTGACCCACGTTACTTGGATCTGACAAATATGTCTAACTCAAGTTTATTTAAATAATAATAATAATCATACTAATAACACTAATAATAATCATATTAATAATGGAATTTCTATTGAATGAATAACAAATTTATAAACATAAAATATGAACCATTTCAATTGAAAAATATGATTTTAATTTTTAGATTTAAAACATTAAACTAGATTTTTATTGAAAAATATGATTTTAATTTTTAGATTTAAAACATTAAACTAGATTTTTATGATGATTTGTTTACAATAATAAAGATATGTTTGCTTGGGTATGGCAACCATGTGTGATGCCAGACCCAAACACGAATTTGGCAGACCAAGGCGAGTGGGTCTGTCAGGCGCTCCAGCCAGATCTACGTTACTTGGGTTTGGCGCCCTTCCTAGGCCCAAGTTATTTGGGTTTGGTGTCCCTACGTGTTTAAGATTAGCGTGTCTAAAATAAATAAATAAAAAGCATGATGGCTCCAATCAATTTCAGATGCAAAATCCATTCACCCCGTAATCCCTTGAATCCAGCAAAATCCAAAAGAAAAAATTAGAATAAGCAACCCAACGCAATCGTAGAGTACTTGTACCAACTCAGGGCAACGATACAACATTTATACATGTCCAAAACAAAGAGAAACAATAAAGAAACCACTGTTATCCCATGCAAAATCAACCAAAATCTCATCCAACACACCAAACCAACACTCTCCCAAGAACTACCATGCAACCATGTATATCATAGGTAAGGTCTATATCTAACCACCAGCTACTCCATACTAAACAAATTAGGAGAATGACGGGTCACCAAATACTCACTGACAACAAACAACTCAGCAAACCATAGCACACTATGTACACCATGAAAATTAGTAAAAAGCAAACCGCTCACAACTTATAATGAGAACCAACCAACTTCTCCCCAATAAACACCACTCTAATATACATTGAAAATACTTATAGTCCATGGTAAAAAACTAAGCATTTTTACCTTTTATTATAATGTTTTTATGCTAAAATACATACTAACAATATCTAAATATTTTTTTATATTAAAAAAAATAAATTTTAACCTCTAGCATGACCAATCATCTAGTTACTTGACTATACAATTTTGTGTCATTTATTGTTATGCTTTTTTTTATTTTTGTACTTTATTTTATCTTTTATTTTTATATGAGTTGTTTATCATGAATTCGAGGATTTCTTTCATAGTTGAATAAAAAAATAAAATTTTTATGTCATTCAAAATAGGAGGAGTTTCTCCAATCTAATATAAAAAAAATATTTTCATTTTTCATTATAAAGTTTCCATTATTAAATATTTAATTCCATCTATAGATGGCAGTATTGTTCCTTGCCATATGTTGGGTTAGAACTCATGCTATCTTGGGCAGCAAAAATAATTTTTCTGGATCAGAAATTATGATCTATTCTTTTTTTCAAGTGTTCGCAGTTCTTTTTGGTTGCGTTCATTTGTCAATTGAAATTGAAATTCTATTTAAATTATCTAAAAGATATATCCACATAAATATAGGTATTAATTCTAAAATTTGAACTCAAAAGATTAAAAAAGGGAACGAGACCAATTCTAGTTAATTTTATGTACAAAAAGTTAAGGAAAGGATATTTTTCAATTGAATTTTAAATAAATCACTCATCCATTAATTAAAAAAAATACTATTTCAATATATTTTCAACTGAAAAACTACCACGTTATAAAACGAGCTTTAAGTAGCTAAACACGGTATTAAAAATCCTTTTAAAAGCATGATAAATTTTTTTTTTAACATCATCAGCATATTATGGGTCTTTTTAGAATGTGGTATAAGACAAGCTCTAAGTTATGAAGTTGAATATTTTTTGAGATTATTTTTAAAAATATTTTTTATTTAAAAATATATTAAAATAATTTTTTTATTTTTAAAAACATTGAAAAAAAAATTTAATTTTAAGTTAATATATTTTAAAAATTTTAAAAATATAATTAAACCACGACAGAAAAGAAAAAGGTAAGTCGAATGTATTTCCTATCAAGCAATTAGTTTGACCTTTTTCCCGGGGATTTAAATTCCATATTGTGGGGGACCAGAATTTTAAAATTCAAAATCCATAGAAGGGGGTAAAGAGGGTTTCCAGTGCAGTTTACGATGGCAGGTAGGCTTGGTTATGGTCAATGGTCAATCAAACTCTTTTGGTTGAATAACCCATCAAACCACACGCTTGAAACTTTCCTCTTCCAAACCGTGTTTTATAAAAAGTCAATTATTTTTTAATCAAAAATTATATTTTTAATTATTTTAATGCAGTGATTTTAAAAATAATTTTTTAAAATTAAAAAAATATTATTTTAATACATTTTAATATTAAAAACATTTTAAAAAATAATTATAACCATATTTCTAAACATTCACTTATTAGTCCAAGGGGCGACTTTCCTAAAGAGGTTGTCGATTAATCTACAGAAAAAACTTTGAGATTTTTGGGGGTCGAAATCAAGAGAGATGGAGGTTCAAATCCATGCTGGAATTTTTTTAGTTTTTTTTTTTTTAATAATCCTTGTGCTTGGAAAGGGGTCGCCCATTTCAATGTGAAAGCTTCATGAACACAAATAAATAAATTAAATTAAATTAAATTTATACTTGCTTTGATTTTACACTTGACCAAAAATATTACATTGCGGAGGCTAATTTGGTATTGTGTTACAAATAAAATTGGGTAAAATTTAATTTTTTTTTATGATTTTAGATAGTTTTGATATATTAAATATCAAAAATAATTTTTTAAAAATAAAAAATATATTATTTTAATATATTTTTAAACAAAAAATATTTTAAAAAATAATTGTTATTATAATTTTAAATATAATAGTGTGGTTACTTAGATATAAATAAAAACATTGGTATATGATGATGGAAGACATGACACCAATTTGATTTGATTGGATTACGAGAAATAAATCAATGAGATTAAGATTAATTTTGAGGGTTGAGAACGGATTCCAAATTCCAACTTATTGGTTTAGTTCTTCATGGAAAGGCGCAGCATCTTTCTTAATTTATTAATTTTCCAGTTGCGTGAGCTAGGATGTTCACGATATTTACGAGTATAGTTTCCAATGCCCTTCTTCTTTTTTTTGTTAGAACTCCTTGTAGATGGAATTTCAGATGCACAAGGCTGGATGTAAAGGTATGATTTGACGCTGCACTGATGCTTTTGGTGAAATCATCGGGACAGTTTGTCTGTCTTTTGCGTGCCTATACTCGCACCTCACTTTTCTTTTTCTTTTTTTTTCTTTGGTAATTATAGTTGTGTAGCTGAGTTACGTATATTTCGACTAATCTCTTATAATCTTAAAGTTAATGATTAGATAAACTTCTAGTAGTTTTGAAATTTATAGCACTCGAAATAATAATATCTGAGCAGCAAACTCAGAATTTGATCAATTTAACTACCCCTTAAAATTATACTCGCACCTTTCTTTCTTCCCTCTAATGATCTTGTCACTAAGTTTTTAAAAAATTTTATTTTTATTCTTTTATTTTATTTATTTTTTATCCCATATTTTGTATTCATTATTTTAATTGTTATCCTTTTCTATTATTTTATTTTCTTCATTTATTTTTTTAATTTCATCTTTTATTGTTTTATTCCGTTTAATTTTTATATCAGGTTTGTTCATCGTTCTTTTGGTTGATATTTATTTTATTCTTTAATTTTGGACGATTGATAATTTTATTTTTTTATTTTTTTCATTTTTTTTATGGGGTAACCTGATTTTATGACCCAAATCACGAGTTTTGAAAATTAGTCTAGTTTGACTTTGATTCTTTGATTATTTTTATTTATTTAAATTGATTAATTGTTTTTCATTTTTCTTCAACGTTAGGTTATCATGCCATTAGCTTCGTGAGTTTTGCGACTTTTTTTTGTATAGAGTTATTTCGATTTATATCTCAAGTTGTGGTTTGGTCGAGTTATCATGCCATTAGTTGAGTTTTGTTTTTTTTTTTGTTTTTCTCTTTATAAGGTTATCATAATCTTATTTAATTTTTATTTTGTTATCAAATAAGATCGTTGAGATCTTTTAAAAATATTTAGAGAGTATCTTTTTATAATATTAACAAATATTCTCTCTTTTTTTTTATTAGCATTGGCATATTTTTTATTGTCTTTGGCTTTATTTTTTATATATATATTATTAAATTAATTAAACTTACTAAACCTATTCCAATTATGGACCCGGTCCCAAATTTCTCTTGCTCTTTTAAAAATGCTATTGCCGCATGAACATCAATTTTGTCACGGCCGGCGATGTAAAACAGGCGACATATCTAAGTAAATAATATATAATTAATTAAATAAAAATACTATTTTTCTGACCTAATAATTTATCAATTAAATTCTAAATTATTAAAAAATAGTTTATTGCAACGAACGACATATTGTTTGTTGGAAATAGGAACGGAGCAAAACTCCCTTTTTTAAATATATTTTTTATATTTATTTTGTTAGCATTGATAAATCTTTTTTAATTTATCAACTCATATATTTTTTATATTTATTTTAATGAATAAAACCATCATTTTTCTATTAATTAATTAAAAAAATATTATATCCAAAGATTTTTTTTTATCATGTTAAAAAATAACATAAAAGTATTAGCATGATGTGACTAGTCAAGTAAGTGACCACATAGCACTCGTAAAAATGATAATTTAATTACATCAATAATACAATTAACTCCAAACAGTTACTTCCTCAGAACAAAAGAAATCTCGCTGTCCGAATCTCTGCGTTTTTTCTTTGCGTTTAGAAATGTGATAAAAATTATTATTTTCTTAAAAAATATATTAAAATAATTTTTTTATTATTTTTATTATTATATCAAAATACTAAAATTAATTTTAAAAAAATTTCAAATTTGAATGAAAAACAGTTTAACTGTGCCAAACGGGCACTGAATTGCCGGCCGAAGACAACCGGCGTTTTGTCTGATCTACTTGTCTTTCTCTGCAAATCTAGCGTTTCTTTAGA
>Ga0325400_1005892_pt1 | contig 11603 bp, 8 predicted proteins | sample PopdelMetagenome_2_FD_205662 | JGI IMG/M metagenome (GOLD analysis project Ga0325400, IMG submission 205662) | Populus deltoides microbial communities from Bellville, Georgia, United States - Xylem-PdKOR-R1 | ecosystem: Host-associated > Plants > Phyllosphere > Stem > Wood/Secondary xylem...
TTTTTTTTTGTAGTGGGCTTAATCAAAGGTGCGAGCCAAAATTTGCACAACCCGAATGACTCTCGGTGCAAATATCGGTTCATTGAGACAATCAAACTGGAAAGAATTATACACAACTTGAAAAAAAATCAAAGGCTTTCAGAATCCAGTTAGATTGATTGCTGTATAATTAGCTTAATTATTTTGAAAACACTGTTAATTGCAAGCCAGACATACTCGTGCAGGTGGTAAGTAATTTGGCGATGTTAAATTTCCCATCTTATGGAACGCATACATATAAATATGCGGGCGGGCGGGCGGGCGGGCGGAGTCTAGTGTGTGCTCTCAAATCTCAATTACAGGAAAGGAACCATCGATCTACCGCCATTAGTACAAAGCTATATGTACAGCACTGGTCGTCTAATAATGTTGAAGGACCAACCATGTAATTAGCATAGGCGCCATAGAAAGAGAATAAATCTCTCACGAGAAAATAACATGGTAGTAATTAAGAACTTAAACAGCTAGCGTATTGAACTATTTGGCCGTGAAAATTATGTTTAGATTGTGTTCACAATGAGTGGTTTAATAATTAGGAAATTAACAAACCCTAGTGATTAAACCAACAATGGTGATTAAAAATTGATTGCAGTTTTAGGGTTTTGTTAAAAGGTTGCAGTGAGAGTGTGTGGATTAAAAAGTTTAGTACGAGTAGTTGAGGAACAAATGCACGCACACGTTAAAGTTTACACTAAAATATATATTTTCCCCTAAAGAACGAGGGGAAAAAAAGTAGTAGTAGTAGTAAAAAGGAATCAAGTCCCAAACTTGCTTACTTTTCTCTTTTTCTCCCTTTCTCACCCTAGTTCCCTACCTCCCCCACGTCCACAAAATAAACACACCCTCCTCTACTTTCTCCCTCTCCTTCTCTTCGTATAGTCCCTCAAGTGTCATTTTCTCACATATACTTCACACAAAAGAAACAACCATTCACTTCATACCTTGTCATTTCTTCTCTGTCCCTCTCTCTCCTCTCAATCTCAAATCTCTGCAACTACTCCCCTCAATTTGATCCAAAGAAAGAAACCCCAAAAATCTCACCTGAAAAATTCTCAACTCTTTTTGCTTAGATTGTCCAGAACAAACCCCTATAGCTTCATCTTAATTTCTTGATCCTTAAACAAACATACACTTCCCAATTGCACTGTACCTACAAGAAAAACAAGAAGAAGAAAGACAGAGGAGATAGTTAGGAGACCTAATTAAGAGGCCTCATTTGGCTGCTTAAAGATGGAGCTATTCCCAGCACAACCAGATTTGTCTCTTCAGATTAGCCCCCCAAACAGCAAACCCACATCAACATGGAGGAGAACAGAAGAAGAGATGGATTTGGGGTTTTGGACGAGAGCTTTGGACTCGAGAAACTCTATTTCTTCAATGGCAAAACCTGATACCTGTTTTGAGCTCTCGCTATCTAATCCAAAGGTTTCAGAGCCTAACTCCAACCATTTCCACAATATCCTCCAAAATTCTAACAACTGTAATGGTAACAATCTCTTCCATTCCTTTCAACAAAACCAATACACACACCACCATCACCAACAAAACCACCTGCATAATCATCATCCTGTGCTCTTTCAACAGCAACAACAACAAGGACTGAGCCAAGAGCTTGGTTTCTTGAGACCCATTAGAGGGATTCCTGTCTACCAAAACCCTCCTTCTCCTTTTCCATTCTCTCAACAAACTTTTGATAATACTTGCTCCCAAGCTTCTTCTCTGGCTGCTAATAACTCTAGTGCCACAAGTATAAGTCCCTATCAGTCTCAAGGGTCGATGAGATCAAGATTCATGTCTAGGTTTCCAGCTAAAAGAAGTATGAGAGCACCAAGGATGCGTTGGACTACCACTCTTCATGCTCGCTTTGTTCACGCTGTTGAGCTATTGGGTGGCCATGAAAGTATGCTTCATTTTGTTTCTTTTTTCTCCTCTGGCTTTCTTCTTTTCTAGATTCTCATTTTTATCGTTTCCGAATTTTCCCTTCTTCTTTCACCTTTCCTGTTCATTTTTTTTTACCATCTTCAATAACACTGAAAAAAAAAAGGAACTTGGAAAAGAAAATTTGACTCATATTTTCCTTTCCTCTTTCCTTGTTCTTCTCTTTTCTTTGTTGGGGTTTAGGGGCTACACCCAAGTCAGTTCTTGAGCTTATGGATGTGAAAGATCTCACCTTGGCACATGTTAAATCACATTTGCAGGTAATGAAAGCATACTCTCAACTGTTTTTCCTTCCTGCTTGTAGTGTTCAAACTCCTTTTTGTTAAATAAAAAAAGATATGTTGGAAAAATTGTTCTTTGTTTTCTCTCTAACTTTCTAACTAAAACTTATTAGCTCGAGCTAATAGTGTTAAATTGATGCAGTGTTAATTGTACTTCTAAGCAGAATTTGCCTTTCGATAGCATACATTACAGGAAGGGTGTTTTATTACACATGTCACAAATTCCAATGTTTCCCTGCAGAGGGTCTCTCTAATCCTTTAAGCACTTATTTTTCTATTAGATCTGATGGTGCTGCTAGCTAATAAACAGCTTTTTGCTTGGAAGAATGAACCAGAGAGAGAGAGAGAGAGGAGGGGGGGGGGTATTATCGATTTCAGGAATCAAGTAAGACAAAGCCCAAGGAATTCAAAACGAGTCATAGCCAAGCCGAGACAAGTTTGCACTCAGTCCATTATTTTTCATTTTAAAAACATTTTCTCTTACATTGAAGAGAAAAAAGAAAAAAAAAAAACCATCATTGTTCAATGATATGTTTCGCAGATGGGTTTATCAACACCACTTTTTTAACCATGGTGAATCTCATCCATGCATGCCACATCACCTATCTACATACATGGGCTCATCAACCCCACTTTTTTAACCATGGTGATCGAATCTCATTCATGCATGCCACATCACATATCTACATACATGTATGGGCAAACAAATGATTCTGTTCAGAGTTCAATTAATCTCACTTTTTACAGTTTGTACTTGCACTTGAATCAAACCATCTCTTGTGTGTGTCCTAAACAGCATATTGGTCTCTTTTTCTCGTTTTATCCTTTTCTGTTTAAAGTTTTCGACATTCTTCTTGCTCTGTTAATCAATGCCCATTTAAGCTTAATTTCGATGCTTCATCACAAAATTAGTCTAATAATATTGTTTCTGAAATTGTAATGGATGCAGATGTATCGAACTGTGAAGACCACTGATAGAGCAGCAGCTCCTTCGGGTTAGTGCTTTTCCCTATATATGCTTTCTTTCATGTCTTTGCTTCATGAAAGTTTTCAGTGATTATATATTCACAGGCAACAATATTATTAATGAGCATTGTGTTAATCAATGTTCCTTAATTACGTTGGTCTTAATTAATTACTGGCCCAATCCCTCTTCTTCTTTTTTGTTTGTTTAATATCGTGTACGTACAGCGCAATCGGACGCGTTCGATAATGGATCATCTGGAGATACTTCAGAAGATTTGGTATTTGACATTGAAAATCCTAGAAGGTCAGAAATGTCAATGCAACAGGGAAGACCAAATGCTCACCAGGACAAGGACTATCAGGCTCTCTGGAGCAACTCTTCAAGGTACCACTGCTGTACCATGCTTATTAATATCTTGTCTACCCTTTGATGCCATGGGTTAGTTACAGAATGCATGCTTTAGTGGAGAATAAAAGGACAAATTAAAAAAAATAACAAACAAATGGAATGTCGAACAAGCATAAGGAATTTGTGATGTAGTTCCCAGTTTCTAATTTTTTCTTTTCTTTTTTCAGATCGATCTTTAAGGTAATTAACAAAGGCAAGATTTAAACCTGAATTCTTCCCCTCTTACAATTGTTTTAATTGCTAAGGGTATTTCGTAACACCAACTGTCCATTTGCCTATAAGTAATCAACTTGCCGTCTTGGTCAACGATTATCTCTCTTTCTAGAAGTAAGGAAGGCCCAAGAGCACTTAAATTAAGACAATTATGATTATAAAGAAAAGTTTGGATCACTTCCTTGTGGTAAGGACAAAACAGATGAAAATTGCATGGCTCGTTATACTTGGTATCCCCCCGATCTTCCATGTTCTAGCCACTCCTTTCCTTTCTTTTTCTCTCTGGGGCGAGGGGGGGGTCCAATTAATCTAGCTAGCTTCTCTGGATCTTCTTAGCCTTGACGCTGTGTTCCTTAATCTAGATTCATTAGGGATGATTAATGTAAAAATGGGATTATGCATGTTAGACACGAGGTTAAAAAATAAAAAGATCACTCAAGTACTGGTTCTACTACCATATCCCGCCTCTCTCTCTACTCCACATCACAAGATTATATATCAAATACCGTAACCACATGCAAGAAAACACAAAAAGAGGAAGAAATGATTTTACTGCATTGTTCTGTCCGTCCACGACCATCATGAAGACTGGAACACCATGATGGGGTAATTATACTCTTCCTTGTAGCAGTGGGTAAAAAGGAAGTTAAAGAATCCACCCACTCTCCTACCATTATTCCGAGACATGAGAATCCCATTTGACAAATCCACCTAAAAAATGGAGATATCTCTTTCCTTTGGATTTTGTGGGCTCTGATAGAGAGAACTATTAAATGGGGCCTACAGTTAGAATACTTAGTGTCAAAGATAAACCCTGTGATGGCCCCATTATTGGAAAATCGTGGTGCCAAAGTGATATGCCCTTTGAGACTTCCTTGCTGTCTGTTGCTATGTGTCATGGGCTATCACATGGGCGAGCTCAACTTTATCTTCAATCAGCACAAAGATAAAATGTAAAGCGAAGGGAACTATAAACAAGACAGTAAAAGATTGCTTTCTTTTCTTAGTTTTGCTTTTTATTCTCTGCATGGCTTCCACTGATAGGAAATATTCTCTCAATCTGTTGGTTTTTAGCAGGGAAGCTTGGTTGCATGGGAAATTAAAGGATTTTGGCGGAAACTTACCACCACTTGAGGTACCGAAATTTCAAATCTTTCTTTCCTATAATGTCCATGAGTTTCAAGATGTTGTATCCAACACATAAATGTTCTGTTGCTGGAACTGGTGAAGAAGAGCAGATTTGTTCTTTTCTCTCTTCCCCAAGCCCTACCCATTGGAAAGATACAAGAAAGGCAAGGGCTTTCCATATTCTTTGCTTAGGTTATCCACTTGTTGAAGAGGAATTAAGTAATTTTAAAAGATTATTTAAGGGATGGAGAATAATTTTTTCCTTTATCACAGGGGAGAATAGTTTTATATATATATATAATATGGAAAACTTTTTTTTTTCAAAAAAAAAAGGAAGGAAGGAAGGGCATTTCCATGCTCATGATTAAACAAAACCCTAAATACACCTTAAACCTGAGCACTCCTTGAATTACCAACTCCATTTTGTTGACCTGGATATATATATATATATATATATATATATGATTCATATCTACACACACGCACGCACGCACGCACACACACAAGAGAGTAAGTAGGTGGAGTCAAATATATTATTACACAGGTAAGATTATACATATTCATAAAATAATGCTAGTAAATAAGTGTACTATTAGGTACTCGTATTGGGAAATGCACAGTGGTCACACTTTGGCAGTCTTTCAAAACGTACTCCTAGCCATACTTCTTTTTCTTTGATAGATATTCTATTATTCCCTGAGTCAAATGTCCTTTGATTCCCACCTTCACACACTTCCCTTGTGCTACTCTGCTCTATGTGATTTATTGTCCTAGCTACAGCTACCTTTTGTTTTCTTTTTATGGTTTCTCATTTCAATTTTGAACAACTCTTTTGTTTTCTCTTACAGCAGAAGGGCATGGATCCAAAGTGCTTGAGCTATGAGAAAATATCAGATGTAAGCTCATCGACAGTTTCAGGGACAAGCCCCAAGAAGCCTAATTTGGAGTTCACTTTGGGCAGGCCACATTGAAGTTATCCACTGTGTACTACTCATTTTGAATCATTATTATCTCTGAGGGGATGCTGGTGAAGAGAATCAGGTACCCAGGTGAGAAAATCAGAGCTAAAGAAAAAGAAAAGAAAAGGAAGAAAAAAAGAAAAGAAAAGGAGAGCTAAAGAATGACAAAGGGACAGGAAAGACAGAAAGCAACAAAAGGTGAGGAGTGGAAAAGGCATGTCCTTCATATCAAGCAGTGAAATCCAAATCAACATATTATATTCCTACGTAAATATGAAATCTAATTGATTTTGTATGTTATTGCACTCTCGGAGAAAAAGAGAACGAGAGAGAGAGAGACCTTTAGAGAGAGATGGGGAGAGAGAACTTTAACTATCTCAAAGTATAAAGCGATCCTTGGTAATTGTAATGGAGCACTTTACATTAATATAAAATATTTTCATATTTTTACCAAAGAGTTGGGGTTCTATTTTCATTCCTAGGCATTGTCACATGCTTTATACTCTACGAACGAAGGAAAAGAAACACTTTGAGAATATAAGCCAGGAAAGCATTCGAATTAAAGGCATGGGAAAACTGAAATTGCAATATCCAGAAGAAAAATAATTTTTCCACAACGCCTTTTTACAACCATTTATCAAATAATGGTGATTGAAATTGTTACAGAAATATATAAATTATATTTAAATACGTCACCTAATAATTTAAACAACTGTGTTAAGATGGTTCTTTAATATGATATTACAATCTTGTTGATTAAACGGTTATAAATTTGAATTTCATCATCTTTATTTTATTTGATAAAAAAATCAAGTACAAGGTAGTGTGTGCCTTCAAGTTCAAAGAGTTTTCACTTGAAATGTGTGTTAAAAAATTATATAAATGAGCTCGTGCAAGTTCTAAATCTAGAAGACTTCTACTTGAAAAGATGTGTTAGAAAATTATTTAAATCATATATTGGGATATCACCTAAGAATTTAAGCTATTGTGTCTTGTGTTTGATGTGTATTGGACTAGTAATGATAGAGATTATATATAGATAATATTTCTTATATATAGTATGCCTATTATATTTTCTATATAGATACCTGGTAGAGGAAGTAGAGGAGGTGGTTTTAGAGTATTGAGTTATATTTACATGAAAGGTAGTATAGACATTTTATAAATAACAACAATTGTATAAAGAATTTAAGATGTAAAATAAATTTATTCAAGATAAAAATTGATTTGTATAGGGTCAAAATATACATAAACAACTTTTAAGAAAATTGTAATATCTAATCCAGTTTTGTCCATCATACATCCTAAATACTCTACTAAACACTCAGTATCTCCTGTTTTTTCAAAACTAAGCACACTGTTTTTTTTTGTTGGAAATGATTTTTTTTTTTTATTTAAATTGAGAAATCTTGAATCATCATAATCCCAGATCACTCACTCGGAGTATTATCCCAGTACGATTGTTAGCCATTTTGGAAAAGATATTTAAATGAAACAGTATTATCTTCGAACAAATCCATATATTTCAGTACGTACATCTCAGATCAATCAACTGGGCATTGTTAGTTCCCAAAAGTTGCACAAATTGCATCATCCATGGGATTTTTATTTTTATATTAATTTCCTTTCCACCATGCAACATGCTTTTAGCACATTACATGCCGATTCACCCAGATAATGCCGAAACTCTAAGCTTTTTCTGTTTTTGTGGTCATTCTAGGAACAAAATTGTTCATGTAATCATTAACTTTATGATTGCATTTTAAATTTAGTATGGTTAAAGCATGGAACTGCCATGATAATGTAGCTTTACAAAAGAAGATTGCACCTTGCAATTCGTAAATGACATTTTACCACACAATGGAAAGCTTCTGTGAAAGTGCTGAAGAATTTGTAGCAGTCCTTTGAATATAAAAGCTCTTTGATAGGTGCAACTTTTGACCGGTTTTATCCTCCACTTGCTAAACCGGGCAAGCCCTTGCACGTGAGATTATATATTTAGAAAGTTCAATTCGAATTTTGTTAAATTAATTAGACCAACAATAATCTCGATATACCACTTTGTTTTCTTTTTTTTTTCATGACCTAGGCTTTTCTTCGGATTGCTTTCTTGCCTTCGGCCTTTTAGTTTCCCATATGCCTTTTAATTTGCGTTTGAGTTATCAAAATACACACACACACACACACACACACAAAGATCCAAACTATAACTAGTAGCACACATAAATTAAAGTTTGATGTCATTAATTAATATGTCACGTCATCATTCTTTTCCATGTCAACAACTCTAAAAAATCACTAATTTTGTGAAGAAAATCTATTCAGTTTTATCTCTTTCTTCCTCTTTGCGTATTTCAATTCACTAAAAAATCATTAATTTTGTTAAATTTTGCATTGATATTTGCAAACATTTAGTTTAACAATGAAGGAATCTCTTTTTTAAAAAAGTTTTTTTTTAAGCATAAACACAAAGTAATCTTAATTTTGAGTTTCACAAACAATTCCAACTTAAAAAAGTCTTTTTTTATATATTTTCTTTAAGAAGGATATAAATGTCTTCAATGTTTTGATACTATATAAAATTTAAGAATATATTTGTAAATTAACCTTAATCCAGTAATTGAACCACATCTTCAAAAACAAGTTTTAGTATACAAATTAAATCTTGCTTTTATTGGCAAATACTTAGAGTATTAGCAAACACTTTTTTAACCTTTTTTTCTGTGCAAAAAAATAAAGGTTGGCACCATAATAATTTCTTTTCCTATATAATAGATATTTTTGTTGGCTAAAGTACTTGTAGATAAAAACTTATTATAGAGATAAGTTGCCCTTGTATTTTAATATTATTTTGCCTGAAATGGGCTCTATAAAAAAAGTTAAGCCTATCTTTTTTCCCACCATCATTTCAGACTAGGAAATTAATTCCTCTCATATCCCTTCGCTATTATATCAAGGTTCACTCTAAATTCATTTAACCTACTCAACTCATTCAATTCACAAACCATCTTGGATTTAGGACTAGTTTTTGCAACCACAAAACATGACAACGTCTATACATAAGCTAATTGATTGCCCAATTCCGCGAGGCATAAACTCTAAACTATCATATAGACTATAAACAAGAGAGAAATCAACCTCAAGATGCATTAGATTAATAATATTTTATGCCTTAAATCTATGTCAAAGCTCAAATCGTGAGCCGAAAAGAAGAAGAAGGAAGATTTAAAGTTGAAATTCAAGAGGCAAAGAGAACATACCCTTTTAGCGTTGTTTCTCCGGATACCATGTCAAAACCCCATGATTGTATAGAATGAGTTGGAAAGACAGAATTGTAACTAAATTCTAATAAATTCTCAATAACAATAAACACCACTAAAAAAATATGTGATGAAATTGTAACTAAATCCAACCTTTTTTATAACTAAATCACTCACTCACTCAAAAAACAATGAATTACCATCAATTATACAACAATTAGCATTAAATAGCATAAAAGAAAGGAATTAGTAACCAATTAATTAGCCAAAAAATCAAACCCTAAACTTATTGAACAAGAAATCAAACTTTAGATGGCGGAGAGGAGAGTTGTCAACACCGGATTTGTTAGGGGGGCTATTGGAGAAGAAGAAGAAGAAATGTTGTAGAAAATCCTAAGCTAAAATGAAGAAGAAAAAAATAGGGATATGAGATAACAACTAGTTTTTAACTCATTTTAAAAAAGCATCGATGGAAATTTCATTAATAATTTTGTCAGTAATTGGACATTCAATAATACCCATGGAATTACGAACAAAATATTTTTATTTGTTTTTCTTATTCCATCACCTTTTCCATTGGAAATTAAATTTTCTATGCAAATTTCGTTAGTAAACAACAACTAATGAAGTATTTTCCATCAGCGTTACCGTTGGTTTTTTTTTTTTTTCCCTATAGTTTTAGTCAGCCGGCTTTTGTGTCCAAACAGTTTCAAGTTCAAACTATGTTATGATGAAACTGAATCATCACATGTATTTTGGCTAGTAATTTAGAAAAATGCCTCTTGATCAAACTGTTTTGAGACAAAGCTATCTATGACATACTTTAAGGGACCAATGTTTAATTCCATCTCAACATTCTCAAGCAGGACTGCTGATTGTTTGACACTACATGTATACTGTATTCTTGATGATTGATCGATCACTGGTTGGCAAGTTATGGCTGAAAATGTTGAGAGCAATAATGTCGAAGAAAATGCCTCAACACTAGTCCTTCATGAGCGGAGATTTCAAGATAATGATTGAAATAGTTATAAGCAAAAAGTCTAGAGATTGAACAGAGCAGGCAAGAACATGGAGTCTTTGTGTACAGCTAGATTCCTACCAAAATTTTGTTCTCTAGTCAGATGTTTCATTCTATAAGTGCAGAATTTTATGCTTTTTGGCACATATTAAGCCAAGCAATGGACAGTTTGTGAAAAAGTTTCAAGCCCTACACGAAGGCGTTAAATCACCGGGTAACACTAATGGGTCCAACTGTTTGTTGTCCAATCTCGAATCACTGCTTGCACAATTGCTGAAGCACCTATATTTGAATTATACAGTTTCAAGAAATAATCACAGTACTTTCCATGTTGTTGATTTGTGGTGTCCAGGCAAAGAAAAACGCGTTCTTTATCTCTCCTTTTCTTTTTTCTTTCAGAAAGAACCAAGACTGAATTCTACGATCTCACAGTAAAGTTGCATAATAGTTAGTGATTCTAATACCGAGTCTTCTGTATTCGAAACTAGCTAGCTAGCTACGAGTTTATATATATAATAAAATTTTCATTTTCATTTTCTCTCTAGAAAATGGCACGTCTCCAATTTTCTCGTAAAAGTTTGATTAATTTGTATTAATCAACTTAATTCCTTATTTTTATTATAATTTCAATTTTTCAAGTTTTATGGGGTTTTTTTTCGACAAATTATTATTCAATATTTTCAATTTCAACTAATTAAGTAGAATTTATTTAAATTGGAAAAGGAAACTGCTCAGTAAAGAGGATGGGATGGAAAAAAGATGTTAACATGAATGAAAAAAAAAAAAAAAGGATGATAATGACGACTCATGTAGTGAAAAGGAGCGCTCAATTGGTTAAGATAATTTTTCAATATTGAAAAAATTATATTCAATTGGCTGAAATTAAAAATATAAATGTTTAAATTGATAGCAAAAGTTTTTTTTTTTAATGAATTGGTGGAAAGATGCAAATATGACTTTATTCTTCTTCTTTTTTCTCAAGAAAGCTTTTGCAAGTGAAATCCTTTTCAACCTCTCTTTAGGAGACAAATGAAAGAGAAAGGGAACATGGTACAAGTCTAGGAAATTTGGAATAATTGTTTACACTTGCTGATAGGATGGTTGTGTTTTTGCATTTCTGGTCAAAGAAAGTTTAAGATAAAAAGAGAAAGGTGATAATCCCATGAGAAAAGGCAGGTTGAGGAATAACTTTCTTTTTTAGTTTCACATTTGAAGGAATGATTTAGCTTCACACGGGGTGCTTTGCAATGGGGGAAAAGAATAGAAAAAAAAAAAACAAATACAAATACAAAATGTAGTGTTTAATATGTTGAATAGAAATAGACTTGACTAGACAATTTCATTGTGAAGTTGTTTGGTGCATTTTTAAATAGTAAAAAAATTAATTTT
>Ga0325400_1005893_pt1 | contig 11603 bp, 9 predicted proteins | sample PopdelMetagenome_2_FD_205662 | JGI IMG/M metagenome (GOLD analysis project Ga0325400, IMG submission 205662) | Populus deltoides microbial communities from Bellville, Georgia, United States - Xylem-PdKOR-R1 | ecosystem: Host-associated > Plants > Phyllosphere > Stem > Wood/Secondary xylem...
CGTGATCTACACGGCGAAGGTGCGGCCGGGATCGAACGTGGTGGTCTTCGGCCTCGGCGGCATCGGGCTGAACGTGATCCAGGGCGCCCGCATGGTCGGCGCGGACCGGATCATCGGCGTGGACCTGAACCCCGCCAAGGTGGAGATGGCCAGGAAGTTCGGCATGACCCACTTCGTCAACCCGGACGAGGTGGGGCGCGACAAGGTGGTGCAGGCCATCCAGGACCTGACCGACGGCGGCGCCGACTACTCCTTCGAGTGCGTCGGCAACGTCCACACCATGCGCCAGGCGCTGGAGTGCTGCCACCGCGGCTGGGGCGAGAGCATCATCATCGGCGTGGCGCCCAGCGGCACGGAGATCGCCACGCGCCCCTTCCAGCTCGTCACCGGGCGCGTGTGGAAGGGCTCGGCCTTCGGCGGCGCGCGCGGGCGGACGGACGTGCCGAAGATCGTGGACTGGTACATGGAGGGGAAGATCGACATCGACAGCCTGATCACCCACACCATGCCGCTGGACCGGATCAACGACGCCTTCGACCTCATGCACGAGGGGAAGAGCATCCGCTCCGTCGTCACCTTCTGAGCGAGGGCCTCAGCCGCCGGGGATCGCCCCCGGCGGCAAGGCGGCCGCGTGGTCGAAGATGGCGCCGGCGGTGGTGATCCACACGGCGTCCCGGTGCGCCGCGATGTGCGCCAGCGCCCGCCGCAGCGCCCGGAGGCGGTAGGGCTGGCCGACGATGTAGGGGTGCAGCGCGATCCCCATCACCTGCGCTACCCCATCCCGCGTCTGGCGCAGCCGCTCGTCGAAATCGTCCACGATCATCTCGGCGAACTGAACGGCCCCGTCCTTGCGGGCGACGATGGAGGGGATGTCGTTCACCTCCTGCGGGTAGGGGATGGCCATCAGCGGGCCGTGGCGCGTGGCGTGCCAGACCGGCTGGTCGTCGCTGCACCAGTTCAGCGTGTAGCGGTAGCCGGCCTCGGCCAGCAGATCGGGCGTGATGCGGCTCTCGGCGATCCAGGGGGAGAGCCAGCCGCGGGGGGGCGTGCCCTCGTGCCGGCGCATCGCCTCCGTCGCCTCGGCGATCAGGGCGCGCTCCGCCGCCTCGGGCAGGGTGGACTGCCGCTCGGAGTTGGTGCGGCCATGCCCGGCCATCTCGTCGCCCCGGGCACGGTGGGCGGTCACCAGCTCCGGTGCGTGGTCGTACATCGCGCTGTTGAGCAGCACCGTGCACGGCAGGGACAGCTCGTCCAGCGCCTCGATCAGGCGCCAGGCGCCGACGCGGTTGCCGTAGTCGCGCCAAGCGTGGTTCAGCACGTCCGGCTGCGCCCCCCCCGGCGCCAGCTCGGCGCCCAGCCCCTCCCCGAAGGCGAAGTGCTCGAGGTTCACGCCGAGATAGACAGCGAGACGTGCCCCGCCGGGCCAGCGCCAGGAGGGGCGGCCGCGCCAGGGGTGGTAGCCATGGCGGCCATGGGTAGGGAGCATCGCTGAGCCTCTTTCCGGATCGCGGGCCGGGACGACATGCGGGGATGCAGGGGGCATGCCGCCCCGGCATCGCGGACATGATTTCACCGGGCCGCGATCTGCTCTAGAACGGCGCCGCAATGCCCGAGAAAACCGGCCGTACCAAGCGCCGCGACCCCCGACGTGAATCCGGCCGCGATCCGGGCCGTGCCCTGCTCTCCGCCGCCGCGCGGGAGGGGCGTTCGGCCCTGATGCCCCCGATCCTGCTGGGTCTCGCCGCCACCGGCTGCGGCATCGCGCAGGCCTGGCTGCTCGCCACCCTGCTGGCGGCGCTGCTGGGGCTTGGCGAGGCGGGCTGGGGAAGCCTGGCCGCGGCCGCCGCCCTGGCGCTGCTGCAGGTGGCGCTCGGCGTGGCGCAGGAGACGGCCTCCGCCCGCGCCGGGGAATCCGCCCGGTCCGGGCTGCGGCGACGGGTGCTGGCCCGCCTCCTGTCCGAGAACCCCGGCAGCCGGCCCGCCGGCGAGGGCGCCGCCCTGGTGGTGGACCGGGTGGAGGCGATGGACGGCTACTTCGCCCGCTGGGTGCCCGCCGCCGCGCTGGCCATCACCGCGCCGCTCGCGGTCGCCCTCTGCGCCGCCGCGGCCGATCCGCTGAGTGGGGTGATCCTCTTCGCGGCGGGGATGCTGGTGCCGGTGGGCATGGCGGTTTCCGGCATCGGAGCGGCGGTGGCCAGCCGCCGGCAGTTCGACGCGCTCCAGCGCCTCTCCGGCCGGTTCCTGGACCGGATGCGCGGCCTGCCCACCCTGGTGCTGTTCCGCCGGCAGGAGGCGGAGGCGCAGGCCCTGGCCGCCGCGGCGGAGGAGCTGCGGGCGCGGACCATGCGGGTGCTGCGCCTCGCCTTCCTGTCCACCGGCGCGCTGGAGCTGATCGCGGCGGCGGTGCTGGGGTGCCTCGCCTGGCGGCACGGCAACCTCGCCGCCGTCGGGCACCCCTCCCCCGTGGCCGCGCTCTTCTGCCTGCTGCTGGTGCCGGCCTTCTTCGCGCCCTTCCGCGCCTTCTCGGTGGCCTATCACGAGCGCATGTCGGCCCAGGGCGCCGCGGGGGCGCTGGCGCCGCTGCTGGACGCCCCGGCCCCGGCCGGCCTGCTGCTGGAGGAGGTGCCGCCGAGCGTGACGCTGGTGGTGGACCGCCTCTCCCACCGCCCGGACCCCGCCCGGCCCATGGCACTGGAGGACGTCTCCTTCCGCGTGCTGCCGGGCGAGACGCTGGTGCTCTCCGGCCCCAGCGGCGCGGGCAAGTCCACGCTGCTGCGGCTGTTGATGGGGTTCGCCGCACCGGATGACGGCCGGATCGCGCTCAACGGGCGCGACGCCCTCGCCCTGGCCGCGCCCGAGCGGCGGCGCCTGATCGCCTACCTGCCGCAGCGCCCGGTGCTGCTGCGCGCCACCATCGCCGAGAACATCCGCCTCGCCCGCCCGGAAGCCGACGACGCCGCCGTGGAGGCCGCCGCCCGTGCCGCGCAGGTGATGGGCTTCGCCGAGTCCCTGCCCGACGGGCTGGACACGATGATCGGCGAGGGCGGGCATGGCCTGTCCGGCGGGCAGCGGCTGCGCGTGGCCCTGGCCCGCGCCTTCCTGCGCGATGCGCCGCTGGTGCTGCTGGACGAGCCCACCGCCCATCTGGACCCCGCGACGGAGGCGGAGGTGCTAGACAGCCTGCGCCGCCTCTGCACCGGGCGCACCGCGGTCATCGCCAGCCACTCCGCCGCGCTGCGCGCCCGCTTCCCGCGCGTGCTGGAGCTGCGCGACGGCCGCGCGGTGCCGCCCCGCAAGGCGGCCCTGCCATGACGACCGCCCGGGACCTCCTCCGCATCCTCGGCCTCTGGCGGCCGCGGGGCGTGTGGCTGGCGATCGGCGCGCTGGTGGCCTGCGCCTCGGCCCTGTCCGGGCTGGCGCTGCTCGCCCTGGCCGGGCGCGGGGTGGCGGCGGGGCTGGAGACGGGCGCCCTGGCCACGGGCGCGCTCGCCGGCGCCGCCTCGCTCGTCCTGCTGCGGCCGCTGATCCTGGTCCGCCCCCTCCTGCGCTGGGGGGAGCGCATGGCGACCCACGAGGCCACCTTCCGGGCCCTGGCCGACACGCGCACCTGGTTCTTCCGCCGCCTCTCCGCCCGGCTCTCCGCCGGGCCCGGGCTGACGCGCTCCGGCGACCTGCTGGGCCGGCTGGTGACGGATGTGGAGGCGCTGGACGGACTCTATCTGCGTGCCCTCGTCCCGATGGCCGCGGCCACCTGCGTGGTGCTGGCGCTGGCGGTGCTGCTGGGGTCGCTCTCCCCGGCGCTCGCGGCCCTGGTGGCGGTGCCGCTGGCCCTGGCCCTGCTGCTGCCCGTGCTGGTGGCGCCCTTCGCCGCCCGCGCCGCCGCGCGCGGGGCGGCCGCCACGGGGGCCCTGCGCGCGGAGGCGGTGGAGCCGCTGACGGCGCTGGAGGACATCCTGGCCGCGGGGGCCGAGGGCCGCGCGACGGCGCGGGTGGAGGCGGCGGCGGGCCGGATGGACGCGGAGCGGCGGCGCCTGGCGCGAGCCGGTTCGCTCGGCGCGGCGGCGGGCACGGTGCTCACCCAGGCGGCGCTCCTGGGGGCGCTGGGATGGGGGCTGGCCACGGGCGGCGCGGGGGCCGGTGCCGTGGTGCTGGCGCTGTTCCTCGTCCTCGCGGCGGCGGATGCGCTGGGCGCCCTGCCCCGCGCCGGCGCCGCCCTGGCGCTGGCCGGCGCCGGGGCGCGGCGCCTGCTGGAGGCGGCCGACCAGCCCGTGCCCGTGCCGGACCCGCCCCCATCGGCCACCTCTCCGGCCACGCCCGCCGGCCACGCCATCGCCGTGCGCGGCCTGCGCTTCGCCTGGGCGGCGGATCGCGAGCCGGTCTTCTCGGGCCTCGACCTCGACCTGCCGGAGGGCGGGCGGATCGCGCTGCTCGGTCCCTCCGGCATCGGCAAGTCCACGCTGGCCGCGCTGCTTCTGAAGCTGGCGGCGCCGCAGGCCGGGCGGATCACGCTGGGCGGCGCCGACTACGCGGAGCTGACGGCGGACGCCGTGCGCGCCCGGATCGCCTGCCTGACGCAGGACGCGACCCTCTTCGACGACAGCATCGCCGCCAACCTCCGCATCGCGGCGCCGGACGCCCCGGATCCCGCCCTGTGGGAGGCGCTGGAGCGCGCCCGCATCGCCGAGCTCGTCCGCGCCCTGCCGGAGGGGCTGGAGACGCGCTGCGGCGAGGCCGGGGCGCGCTTCTCCGGCGGGCAGGCGCGCCGCATCGCCCTCGCCCGCGCCCTGCTCTCCCCGGCCTCCGTCATCATCCTCGACGAGCCGACGGCGGGGCTGGACGCGGCGACGGAACGGGCCTTCCTCGAGACCCTCGACACCGCCCTCGCCGGCCGCAGCGCGATCCTGATCACCCACCGGCTGATCGGGGTGGAGCGGCCGACCCGCATCCTCCGCCTGGCCGGTGGCCAGGCCCTGCCGGCCATGTCCTAGGCTTCGTTGCACCTCCGTCCCCTGCCGCCGGGCCCCTCCCTGCCCCATCTGATCGCCGCACCATGAACAGCCCCGCCCTCTCCGTCCCGGCCGCCGCGGCATGAGCGGCTTCACCGATCCCGGCACCGTGCTGCACGACGTCTTCGGCTTCTCCGGCTTCCGCGGCCGGCAGGCGGAGATCGTGGCGCACGTCACCGGGGGCGGCTCCGGCCTCGTCCTCATGCCCACGGGGGGCGGCAAGTCGCTCTGCTACCAGGTGCCGGCCCTGTGCCGGCCGGGGCTTGGGGTGGTGATCTCGCCCCTGATCGCGCTGATGGAGGATCAGGTGGCGGCGCTGCGGCAGCAGGGCGTGGCCGCCGCCGCCCTGCACTCCGGCCTCGACGAGGAGGAACGCCGCCGCGTCTCGCTCGACCTCGCGAACGGGAAGCTGAAGCTCCTCTACGTCTCGCCGGAGCGGCTGGCGGTGGAGGGTACGGCGGAGCGGCTGGCGCGCGGGAACATCTCCCTCTTCGCGGTGGACGAGGCGCACTGCATCTCCGCCTGGGGCCATAACTTCCGCCCCGAGTACCGCGGCCTGACGATGCTGGCCGAGCGCTTCCCGGACGTGCCGCGCGTGGCGCTGACGGCCACCGCCGACGCCCGCACCGTGGACGACATCCGCGAGCGGCTCTCCCTCACCGACGCGCCCGTCTTCCGCGGCAGCTTCGACCGGCCGAACATCCGCATCGAGGTGGCGCCGCGCGACAACGCCACCGCCCAGATCGCCGCCTTCATGGAGGAGGCCGACGACGGGCGCGGGGCCGGCATCATCTACTGCCCCAGCCGCGCCGAGACGGAGCGCACCGCCGCCCGCCTCAAGCGCGAGGGCTACGATGCCCTGCACTACCACGCGGGCATGGAGGCGGCGGACCGGCGCGCGGCGGAGCGGCGCTTCTCCTCCGGCGATCCCGTGGTCATGGCGGCCACCATCGCCTTCGGCATGGGCATCGACCGGCCGGACGTGCGCTGGGTGGCGCACCTGGCCCTGCCGGGCGGGCCGGAGTCCTGGTACCAGGAGATCGGCCGCGCCGGGCGCGACGGCGCGCCCGCCCGGGCCATGCTGCTCTACGGCGCCGAGGACATCGCGGTGGCCCGCCGCCGCATCGCCGAGAGCCCGGCGGCCGACACGCAGAAGCGGCTGGACCACGAGCGGCTGGACCGGCTGGTGGCGATCGTGGAATCCGCCACCTGCCGCCGCCGCCTGCTGCTGCGCTGCTTCGGCGACGACCTGCCGCAGGATTGCGGCAACTGCGACGCCTGCCTCAACCCGCCCCGGCTGGTGGACGCGACGGAGGCGGCGCGAAAGCTCCTCTCGGCCGTGCACCGCACCGGCGGGCGCTTCGGCCTCGGCTACGTGGTGGACGTGCTGCGGGGCAAGCCGCTGGACCGGATCGTCGGCCTCGGCCACGACAAGCTTTCGGTCTTCGGCATCGGGCAGGACGTGGCGGAGGGGGCCTGGAAGAACATCGCCCGCCACCTCCTGGCCCGCGGCGCGCTGGAGATGGCGAGCGACACCAGCCTGCCCGTGTACCAGGTGGCGGAGGCCGCGCGGCCGATCCTGAAGGGGGAGCAGCCGGTGATGCTGCAGGAGGCCTCCCTCCGCGCCGCGGCGACCCGCAAGCCGCGCCGCACCCGTGTGCCGCGGGCCGAGGCCCATGCGGGTCGGTCCGCGGGGTCGGCGGAGTTCGAGGCGTTGCGCGCCTGGCGCAAGGAGGAGGCGACGCGGCAGGCCGTGCCCGCCTACGTCATCTTCCCCGACCGCACGCTGGAGGAGATCGCGGCGCAGCGCCCGCGCAACCTGGACGCCCTGGCCGAGGTGCACGGCGTGGGCGCCTCCAAGCTCGACCGCTACGGCCTCGACGTGCTGCGGGTGCTGCGGGAGGCGGCGTAGGCAGCCCCGGTGGGGTCGGCGCTCCGACGGTCGGAGAGGCGATCCATGGGGCATCGCGCCCCGAGGGAGATTGGCCGCTGCACCGGGAGCGCGGGTCGTGCACGCCTGGCGGGGACCATGGCGGTTAAGCCGGAGGCCGCATCGGGAAGAGCGATTGTCAAACCATCCGGCGGCGGACTGTCAAACCTGCGCAAAAAGGCCTGATCTTAACGGGCCTGTGCAGGGGAATGGCGCACCCTGAGGGACTTGAACCCCCAACCAACCGGGTAGAAGCCGGTTGCTCTATCCAGTTGAGCTAAGGGTGCGGAGACGCCTCATCCTGTCCGAGACGCGTCAGTGGGTCCAGTTGGTCAGGCGGTCCGTGCGGAAGTTGTCGGAATAGGCCTTGGGGCGGAGGGCCGGGCGCTGGTGGCGCCGCTCGATCTCGTAGGCCACGCCCTTGGACTTGGCGAAGGCCTCGGCCTCCTCCGCGGAGGCGAAGTACAGCCGCACCTGGCGGTTGGTGTCGCCCGATCCGTACCAGCCGGTGAGCGGGTCGATCCGCTTGGCCTCGCCCGGGGCGTACTCGAACACCCAGTCGCCCGTGCGGGCCATGCCCGAGGACATGGCGCTCTTCGGCGGGGAGTAGATGCGGGCGATGCTCATGCGCGGCACTCCAGTTCGGCTCTCGGAATCGGGGCGGCGGGATTCGAACCCACGGCCTCCTGTACCCAAAACAGGCGCGCTACCAGGCTGCGCCACACCCCGCGAGACCGGCCCGGAACCTATGGGGCCGGGGCGCCGGACGCAATGCCCCCCGTGCCTACGGGGCGACGATCCGCTCCATTCCGCCCATGTAGGGGCGGAGCACGGCGGGGACGGCGACGGAGCCGTCCGCCTGCTGGTGGGTCTCCAGCACGGCCACCAGGGCGCGGCCGACCGCGAGGCCGGAGCCGTTCAGCGTGTGGAGGAACAGGTTCCCCTTCCCCTCCTTCGGCTTCATGCGGGCGTTCATGCGGCGGGCCTGGAAGTCCCGCATGTTGGAGCAGGAGGAGATCTCCCGCCACGCCCCCTGCCCCGGCAGCCAGACCTCGAGGTCATAGGTCCTGGCCGCGCCGAAGCCGGTATCCCCCGCGCAGAGGAGGATGCGGCGCCAGGTGAGGCCGAGATCGGTCAGCACCCGCTCGGCGCAGCGGGTCATGCGCTCGTGCTCCTCGGCGGAGGCGTCGGGCGCCGTGATCGAGACCATCTCCACCTTGGCGAACTGGTGCTGGCGGATCATCCCGCGGGTGTCGCGGCCGGCGGACCCCGCCTCGGAGCGGAAGCAGGGCGAGAGGGCGGCGAGGCGGAGGGGAAGCGCGGCCTCGGGCAGGATCTCGTCCCGCACCGTGTTGGTCAGCGGCACCTCGGCGGTGGGGATGAGGTAGCGGTCGTCGGTGGTGACGAAGAGGTCGTCGGCGAACTTCGGAAGCTGCCCCGTGCCGTAGACGCTGGCGGCGTTGACCAGCAGGGGCACGGCTGTCTCGACGTAGCCGTGCTCGCCGACCTGGAGGTCGAGCATCCACTGGCCCAGGGCCCGTTCCAGCCGGGCGAGCGGGCCGCGCAGCACGGTGAAGCGGCTGCCGGCCAGCTTGGTGGCGGTGGCGAAGTCCATACCCCCCAGCGCCTCGCCGATCTCGAAGTGCTGCTTCGGGGCGAAGGGAAGGTTCGGGATCTCGCCGTGCTGGTGCAGGACGACGTTGGCCGACTCGTCCGCGCCCTCCGGCACCTCGGGGTCGAGGATGTTGGGCAGGGCCTCGAGGATGCGGAGCTGGGCCTCCTCGGCAGTGCGCGCCTCGGCCTCCAGCCCTTCCATCCGGTCTCGAAGGTCGGTGGCTTCCGCCTCCTGCGCCGCGGTGTCGGCGCCGGTGCGCTTGCCCTGGCCGATTTCCTTGGCGAGGGCGTTGCGGCGGGCCTGGGCCTCCTGCGCCGTGGTTTGGGCGGCGCGGCGGCCGGCATCCAGGCGCATCAGCTCGCCGGAGGCGGGGGGCAGGCCGCGACGGGCCAGGGCGGCATCGAACGCCGCCGGATCGGCGCGGACGGCGCGGATGTCATGCATCGGAGACGGCCCTCAGGTGACGGGGGGCTTGGGCTTCGGATTCATCCACACCGCCGCCAGGATCGACAGCTCGTAGAGGATGATCAGCGGCACGGCGAGGCCGATCTGGCTGATGATGTCGGGCGGGGTCAGCACCGCGGCCGCCACGAACATGCCGACGATCGCATAGCGGCGCCCGCGCCGGAGCTGTTCCACGCTGACGATGCCGACGCGCGCCATCAGCGTCAGCGCCACCGGCAACTGGAAGGCAACCCCGAAGGCGAGGATCATGTGCATGACGAGGGAGAGGTACTCGGACACCTTCGCCTCGAGCTGCACAGGCAGCCCACCGCCGCCCGTCGGCGTCTCGAAGGAGATGAAGAACTTCCAGGCGAGCGGGAAGATGAAATAGTAGGCCAGGGCCGCGCCGGCCACGAAGAGCACGGGCGAGGCGACGAGGAAGGGCGTGATGACCTTCTTCTCGGACTTGTAGAGGCCGGGCGCGATGAACAGCCAGAGCTGCGTCGCCCACATCGGGAAGCTGAAGAACACCGCGCCGAAGAAGGCGACCTTCAGGTAGGTGAAGAAGGCCTCGTAAAGGGCGGTGAAGATCATCCGCCGCTCGCCGCCGCCCTGCTGCATCAGGATCTCGGCCAGTGGTCGGGCCAGGAAGCCGTAGATGCTGGTGGAGAAGTAGTAGCAGAGCGCGAAGGCGACGCCGAAGGCGCCGATCGACCACAGGAGCCGCGTGCGCAGCTCCAGCAGGTGGTCGATCAACGGCATGGGCTTGTCGTCGATCGAGTCGTCCGGTTCACGGGGCACGGGTGATGGGGCTCTTCGTCGGGCTGTTTTGGGTCAGGCGCCGTGGGGCGCGGGGCGCGTCGGCGCGGCCTCGGGGGATGCCGGCGGGGCGGCGGGCGGCGCCACCGGGTCGAGGCCGGACGCCAACGTGCCGCTGGCGGAACCGGAGGCCAGCGTACCGCTGGCGGGGCCGGAGGGCACGGCCTCGGGTGGGACGGGCTCGACGGGCAGGGAGTCGAGGCCGACCGGCTTGAACCGCTCCCCGGCCGAGACGGGCGTCGAGTATGGCGGGGTGCCGTCGGGCGTCCCGTCCACGGCGGGCGTCATCTCGGGCGCGGGGGTGGTGGCGTCCACCGGGGGCGGCGCGTCCGGGACCGCCGCCTCGGTGCCGGCGGCAGGCGCGGCGTCGGAGGTGGGGGGCGGCGGCGCGCGGAAGGGGTCGTCGCGGAAGGTGCGGGTGATCTCGCCGTCCGCGTCCACGTGCTTCTCGATGGTGGACTTCAGGTCGAAGTTCCGGATGTCGCGGATCTGGTCGCGCACGTCCTCCAGCTTCGCCTCGCGCACCACCTCGTCCAGGTGGCCCTGGAACTCGCCGGCCATGCGGCGCAGCTTCTGGATGCCGCGGGCGACGCCGCGCACCGCATCGGGCAGATCCTTCGGGCCGATCACCACCACGGCGACGACGGCGATCAAGGCGATCTCGGACCAGGCGAGGTCGAACATGTCTCTCCGATCACCCGGGGCGGGCCTCCGGCGCATGGCCGGTCCCTGGCGGGGTCGCCTCCGTTAGCAGAACTCGCCCGCACGACAAATGGGGCCCCGCCAAGATGGGCTCGCGCGGCGCCCAGGGGAAGCCGGGGTTCCGTTGCGGCCCGTATCAGTTGCCGGTCCCGGTTGCCCGAGTCAGTTGGAGGGGACGGCCGGCCCCGGCGGGGGCGGGGCGGCCTCCGGCAGCAGCTCCTCCCGGCGCGGCAGGTCGCGCAGGGAGGCGAGGCCGAACTGCTCCAGGAATTTCGGCGTGGTGCCCCAGAGGGTGGGCCGCCCCGGCGCCTCCTTGCGGCCGCGGGGGGCGACGAGACCGTTCTCCAGCAGGAGCTCCATCGTGTTCTGGGAGAGGGCGGTGCCGCGGATCTCCTCGATCTCGGCGCGGGTGACGGGCTGGTGCCAGGCGATGATGGCCACCGCCTCCATCGCCACGCGCGGCAGGCGGCGCGGCACCTCCACCACGCGGGTGAGGAGCGGGGCGAGGTCCTCGGCGGTGCGGAAGGCGTATCCGCCGGCGACGTTCACCAGCGTGACGCCCCGCCCCTCGTACTCGGCCGCGAGCGCCGCCAGCACGGCGGGGGCGCTCATCCCCGGCGGCAGCAGCGGGGCGAGGCGCGCGGCGGTGACGGGGTTGGCGGAGGCGAAGACGAGGGCCTCCGCGAGGCGGATCGCCTCCCGGCTCGGGGGGCCGTCCCCTACCAGTTCGGGCTGCGAGGCCGGCTCGGGGCGGTGTTCGGGATCAGGCGGCATCGGGACTCCCCCCGGCGATCAGGACCGGCGCGCCCGCCTGGGGGCGCAGGAGGATGGGGGCGAAGGGGGCGTCCTGGCGCAGCTCCGCCATGCCGGTCTTGGCCATCTCCAGGCTGGCGACGAGGGTGCTGGCGAGGGCGGCGCGGCGCTCGGTGGGGTCCATCTCGGCCTCGGGCAGGAAGCCGGCCAGCTCCGCCCAGCCGGGGGCGGACCCCACCAGGCGCCGGAGTTGCGAGAGGGCGTCCTGCACCGTCCAGATCCGGCGGGGGCGCGGGCGATAGGGCCGGCGGGCCAGGGCGCGGCGGGCGATGTC
>Ga0325400_1005894_pt1 | contig 11602 bp, 5 predicted proteins | sample PopdelMetagenome_2_FD_205662 | JGI IMG/M metagenome (GOLD analysis project Ga0325400, IMG submission 205662) | Populus deltoides microbial communities from Bellville, Georgia, United States - Xylem-PdKOR-R1 | ecosystem: Host-associated > Plants > Phyllosphere > Stem > Wood/Secondary xylem...
AAAAAAAAATTAAATCACATTAAAATTGGAACAACTTATTGGATTTTCTTCATGAACTAGAATTCATCCTCAATCAAGGAAGCAATAAAGAATGACACTGAAAGTCAAGATCGGATGCTTGAAGCATGCAGTTTTTCTCCCAAAATCAAGGGTATTTTTGTACGTATTGTAGTCATCTCCTCGTTATAAATTCATGCGTCCAAGGCCAGCTTAGGCAACCAAAAGGTACTCAAAACAAAATGAAGAGGTTGAGCGTATTCATGGTATTCCTCCTATGCCTAGCAGCTACTGCAATTGCCCAAAATTGTGGCCGGCAGGCTGGAGGCCAAACCTGCGCTAACAATCTTTGTTGTAGCCAATGGGGTTATTGCGGGACAAGTGACGATCATTGTAATCCTTCCAAGAATTGTCAAAGCAACTGTAGGTCTAGTGGTAGCGGTGGCGGTACTGGTGGCGGTGGTGAAAGTGCTTCAAATGTTAGAGCCACATATCATTATTACAATCCTGAACAAAATGGATGGGACTTGAATGCTGTGAGTGCTTATTGTTCTACTTGGGATGCCAATAAGCCTTTGGCATGGCGTAGGAAATACGGCTGGACTGCCTTTTGTGGACCGGTTGGACCCCGTGGACAGGCTTCCTGTGGCAAGTGCTTGAGGGTGAGAGTAAATTAAATAGACATGAAATGCACATATTATATATTGCCCTTTGCTTTATTTGCTATTCATTTTTTTTTCAATAGATGTGAGTAAGAACAAAGCGCATGATGATTTCCTTAGCAGGAACATTGCTTTTGTTCTGTGATGATTATTTCACTTGTTTAGCTAGCTAGCATAGATCTTTATATAAATTCATTACACATCGAAACCCTAATTGAATTTCATGTAGGTGACCAATACTGGAACCGGAGCTCAAGTAACTGTGAGGATTGTCGACCAGTGCAGCAATGGAGGTCTAGACTTGGATGCTGGGGTGTTTCGACAAATAGATACTGATGGAAGAGGCAATGCTCAAGGCCACCTTATTGTGAACTACCAGTTTGTGAATTGCGGGGACTGAAGCATGACCCTCTAGTTAATTCTATGGCCAAATCAAATAAAAGGGAATACTTATCTCAATAATCCCAATTATTTTGGATTAATATATAGAAGAACTGGAGAAAGTAAACCCTGTACGTCTTGAAATTAATATCTGAATGAATATATATAATTGAATGACTATTCGCAAATTTGAGTCTCGTCAAGTGGCAATAAGCTTTTGGTTTCGTTGGTGTCCTCTTTTTGACAGTCCTCCTCCAGTCTCTACGTTGGACAAAGATCAACAACTCTTATCTTTGCATGAATTCTAAATTAAAATCCATGATCTTTCTTTGTTTGGATACTGTCTATGATCCTTTCTCTTTAAGGTTGGATTTCAGTTTATTATACACTAAAAAAGGTAACGGAATTGGATAGTTTCAACAATGCACCCTTGTTTTTAAGAGAAGGAATGGAGAAGATTGGTGGAGATTGTCTATGATCCTTTTTATATTATTCAATGTTTAAGGAAGAAAACAACAACAATCCAACAAAATAAAACTGCTATATAGTTATCTTTAAAAACAAATAATTTATAGGCCGTAACTTTGTAAGTTATTTCAGTTTATTATATACTAAAATTAAAAAAATATTATTTAGTAGATGGTCCAATGGTAAGAGTTTGGAACTAAGGGGTTTGCTCTCCCTATGGTCTCAGGTTCGAGCCCTGTGGTTGCTAATATGATGGTCATTGTAGGCTTACATGATCGTTAACTTCAGAGCCTGTGAGGTTAGTCGAAGTATACATAAACTGACCCAGACACTCACGTTAATACAAAAATAAAATAAAATACAAAAATATACTCTTCAAGAATGTCCGGTTGTAATGAAAGAAAAAGAACTTGTTGAAAAAACAATTGGATACCTCAATTTCTTTAAAAATTCAAAGAGCTCATTGTTGTGAATTGAATTTGACAGGGAGGGAAAATCTTAATTAACCGGTGCTCTTTAAATTTAAGGCTAGATTACTGTTGACCATTTGATGGTAGTTAAGTCCGTTATTTCTGTAATTAGTAGCCTTATACGTGTCAGATAGAGAGGATGTTGCGGAATATTAATTGCACGTAGCTCTTCTCTATATTGCTAGGCTGTAATAGAATTTGACATTACGCAACACGGATGAATGAAATGAACACAAGAACCTCTCTCTCTCCCTCTCTCTCTCTAATTCAAGAACACAAAAAACAAAACAAAAAAAAAAGAACACAAAATTTGAAAAACCCAGTAAAAGAATCGTTAAGAAATGAAATAAATCAAAGCCACGTTTCTTGAAAATCCCCAAATTCAAATTAATAACACAAAACAAGAAAGACTCAAAAAATTAGAGGAAAAAAAAAGGGGGGAACGTCAATATATACCATCTAACAAAACCACTGCCATCTTTAGCACGAACAAGTGCAGCAGCAGCAGCATACCCATCAGTAGACTCGGCGTCTACTCTATTCCTCATCACTTTTTCTTCTTCATGGCGCCAAGTGGTTGGTTTTGGTATGAGAGGGAAATGATTAAATTTAGTCTGATCGAGTGAGAGATTTTCAATATTTTTAGACTAACTTGAACATTGACCTATATTAAACTTAGTCTTTGAGTGATTAAGGATGTGTTTTTTATACTGGTTTGGTTCATTTGACAATTTCATGTTATTTTTCATGTGATTTAATTTTATAATTTCACGAAAGAAAAAAGAGAAATGGGTGAAGAGAATAAAAAAGAAAAAAAATACAAAAATTAAAGGTGATCAACATTGGACGAGAGATTTTTCAATTGTTTTTTATATTAGAGGAACTAATTAATTAAGTGTGGCAAACTATATTTAATTAAAATAAAATTAACTGAAGTTTGCTATTATATTAGATGATTCAAGGCTAAGTAAGAGAATCAAATTCCAAAAAAAAAAAAAAAACTATTAGCAACTCAATTTCAAGTTTCAACACCAGGGAGGAGGAGATGTCAAAACGGGTTCTCCTTCAAATTCACATCAAACAATTAAAGACTCTACCTTTACTGCATGTGTTTTTTCTATAGATTCTGTGATATTACAGGTTCAATTCAAAAGACATGGAGATATTGCACACCAGGAAGCAATGCCAGAGCCCTCTCTTTTGTGTTTTTTCTATAGATTCTGTGATATTACAGGTTCAATTCAAAAGACATGGAGATGTTACAGACAAAGGTGAGCGGCAAAACAAGGAAGAAAAAGTAAATAGAACTAAAAGAAGGACTGTAAGACACAGTTGTATCAGTATCCAGTTCCTACAAAGAAAAATTTATTGCATAAATATCATATGGGGATGGGATTCATTTAATGCCTCTTTCAATGACTTTTGACTTGGGCAACCTGCATTGAACAGCACGGAGTATGAACACCTTGGTTAGTTGAATGCCGACATTGGCGAGCGTGGAATTTTATTAGCCATGGCATGACAAATTGACAGTAATGGTTTGGGGAAGATGCTGCCAGCTACCATCAGTCAATTAGTATAGGTAGCAAGGTACCCTCATGCATTAACTATGCTCTAAAGTTGAATGTATCTCATCGTTCCACGCTTCATTTCATCTTTTGATATTTCACACCATACCTCTCTCTCTTTTGATCTCAAAATTTCTTCTTTGATTTCCCAAAAAAAAAAAAGAATATGGCAGCAGAGCTTCTTCTTACGTTTTCCATGGAGCAGACTTTGAAAAGGCTGAGTTACATAGCTGCTGAAGGGATCAGACTTGCTTGGGGGTTGGAGGGCCAACTGCGAAAGCTCAACCAGTCCTCGACCATGATCCAAGCTGTGCTCCATGATGCAGCCAGAAGACCAGTAACAGACGAGTCTGTGAAACGTTGGCTGCAGAACCTACAGGATGTAGCTTATGATGCTGAAGATGTTCTAGACGAGTTTGCGTATGAGATTATCCGCAAAAACCAAAAGAAGGGAAAGGTGAGTGACTGCTTTTCACTCCACAACCCTGCTGCGTTCCGTTTGAATATGGGTCAAAAAGTTAAGAAGATCAATGAAGCCCTGGATGAAATCCAAAAAGATGCAGCTAGATTTGGGCTTGGATTGACATCTCTACCTATAGATAGAGCTCAAGAAGTTAGCTGGGATTCAGACCGAGAGACAGATTCCTTCCTTGACAGCTCAGAAGTTGTAGGAAGGGAGGATGATGTCTCTAACGTTGTGGAATTACTGACTAGCTTAACCAAACACCAGCATGTCCTTTCGGTTGTCCCTATTGTGGGGATGGCTGGCCTTGGAAAGACTACTGTAGCAAAAAAAGTTTGTGAAGTAGTCAGGGAGAGAAAACATTTTGATGTGACTCTATGGGTTTGCGTTTCTAATTATTTTAGTAAAGTGAAGATTTTAGGAGCAATGTTGCAAATAATTGACAAAACTACGGGTGGGTTGAACAGTCTTGATGCAATTCTTCGAAACCTTAAGAAAGAGCTGGAAAATAAGTCATTTTTTCTTGTTCTTGATGATGTGTGGAATGAAGACCATGACAAGTGGGATGCTTTGAAGGAGCTACTGTTAAAAATTAACAGAAAGAATGGGAATGCTGTTGTTGTTACAACCCGCAGTAAGAAAGTGGCAGGCATGATGGAGACTACTCTCGGGAGTCAGCACGAGCCAAGGAGACTATCAGATGATCAATGTTGGTTCATTATCAAGCAAAAGGTGAGCAGGGGAGGAGGAACAACAATAGCTTCAGACTTAGAGTCTATTGGAAAAGAGATTGCAAAGAAATGTGGAGGGATTCCATTACTTGCTAAAATTTTGGGAGGAACTCTTCACGGAAAGCAGGCACAGGAGTGGCAGTCAATTCTAAACAGTAGAATTTGGGATTCTCAGGATGCAAATAAAGCTTTGCGCATTTTGAGACTCAGTTTTGATCACCTGTCATCGCCAGCACTAAGAAAATGTTTTGCATACTGTTCCATTTTTCCTAAAGATTTTGCAATTGAAAGGGAAGAGCTAATTCAACTTTGGATGGCTGAAGGTTTTCTTGGGCCATCAAATGGGAGGATGGAAGACATAGGCAACAAGTATTTCAATGACTTGCTTGCAAATTCCTTTTTCCAAGATGTTGAAAGGAATGAGTGTGAGATCGTAACAAGATGCAAGATGCATGACCTAGTGCATGATCTTGCATTACAGGTCTCAAAATCTGAAACGTTAACTCCGGAGGCTGAGGAGGCTGTGGATAGTGCATTTCGTATTCGTCATCTAAATCTCATTTCTTGTGGGGATGTTGAGTCAACATTTTCAGAGGTGTTTGTTGGAAAATTGCATACTATTTTCTCAATGGTTAATGTATTAAATGGGTTTTGGAAATTCAAAAGCTTGAGAACTCTCAAATTAAAACTGTCTGATATCACTGAGTTACCAGATTCAATTTGCAAGCTGAGACATTTGAGATATCTTGATGTCTCATATACTAATATCAGAGCATTTCCAGAATCCATCACCAAGCTCTACCATTTGGAAACATTAAAATTCATTGATTGCAAGTCCCTAGAAAAGCTTCCCAAGAAAATAAGAAATTTAGTCAGCTTGAGACATCTTCATTTTGATGATTCAAACCTAGTGCCAGCTGAGGTGAGACTCTTAACACGCCTTCAAACTTTGCCTTTTTTTGTTGTTGGTCCAAATCATATAGTTGAAGAGCTGGGATGTTTGAATGAACTAAGAGGAGTGTTGAAGATATGCAAAGTTGAGCAAGTTAGAGACAAAGAAGAAGCTGAGAAGGCGAAACTGCGTGAAAAAAGAATGACCAAATTGGAATTTGAATGGAGTGGTGAAGGTAACAGTAGTGTTAACAACGAGGATGCGCTGGAAGGCCTGCAACCTCACCCAGACATAAGAAGCTTGACAATTAAGGGTTACGGGGGTGAAAATTTCCCATCATGGATGTCTACATTGCTACTCAATAATCTGATGGTGCTAAGATTGAAAGACTGCAACGAGTGCAGACAACTCCCAACACTTGGATGTCTTCCTCGCCTTAAAATCTTAGAGATAACTAGAATGCCTAGTGTGAAATGTATGGGTAATGAGTTCTATAATAGCAGTGGCAGTGCAACAGTACTGTTTCCAGCACTAAAAGAATTCAGTTTGTTGGGTTTGGATGGTCTTGAAGAATGGATGGTACCAGGTGGTCAAGTATTTCCTTGTCTTGAAAAGTTGTGGATTAAGCATTGTGGCAAGTTGAAAAGCATTCCGATATGTCGTCTTTCATCTCTTGTAGAATTTGAAATTATAGGATGCGATGAACTGAGATATTTATCTGGTGAATTTGAAGGCTTCATGTCACTTCAACTTTTGAGGATAGATAATTGTTCAAAGCTTGCATCCATTCCAAGCGTACAACACTGTACAGCTCTGGTGGAATTGAGTATATGGAACTGCCCTGAGTTGATCTCAATTCCTGGTGATTTCCGAGAATTGAGATACTCTTTGAAGAAATTGAGAGTTTGGGTTTTTAAATTACGATCTCTTCCAAGAGGATTACAATGTTGCGCATCTCTAGAGGAATTGGAAATATATGATTGTGGAGAGCTTATCCATATTAATGATTTGCAAGAATTGTCTTCGCTTCAAAGATTTTCCATTAAAGATTGTGATAAGCTCACCAGTTTTGACTGGCATGGTTTACTACAATTATGTTCTCTTGTTTATTTTGGAATCATTGGGTGTCGGAGTTTGAGTTATTTTCCAGATGATTGCTTAGGCAGCCTCGCCCAGCTGAAAGGATTGAAAATCGGTGGTTTCTCAGAGGAGCTGGAGGGTTTTCCAACCGGAGTTGTAAACTCAATCAAACACCTGAGCGGATCCCTTGAAAGACTAGAGATAAATGGATGGGATAAACTGAAGAGTGTACCGCATCAACTTCAACACTTCACTTCCCTTCAAAGATTGCAAATAAGTAATTTCAAGGGAGAGGAGTTTGAGGAAGCTTTGCCAGATTGGTTGGCCAACCTTTCTTCTCTTGAATTTCTTGGGATTGAGGATTGCAAGAAGGTGAAGTATCTACCAAGTTCAACAGCCATGCAACGCCTCTCCAAATTAAAGCAATTGTGGATTTATGGAAGTCCACTTCTTTCAGAAAATTGTAGAAGGGAGAATGGTTCTGAGTGGCCCAAGATTTCTCATATTCCAATAATCAATATAATATAGAGGGTTTGCTTTCCTTATAGATAACCAATGAAGCTTTATTCTTTAATTCAAAACATGATAATTAAAAGAGAGATGATTATTATCCATCCCGCTTGCTTTTTTTTTCCTTCTATTATAACCTAAATTTGATTCCTAGAATAGGACGACCCTATGAAATTAAATGAATATTGGTTATGTAGCAAATACAATTAAACCTAAGACACCTTTTAATTGATACCAAAATAAAAATAAAAAAGGCAAACTTGGCTCCTGTTTATTCATAAATTATAATATTTTAAGTAGTAATTACAAGGTCTATGTCCACTCCTCATCATGCATGCCTTCCTGAATTACTTGAAAATGAGGAGCACTCATACTGCGAATATTGCAGAAACTATGAAGCAATCCCATTTTTCTGAGATTGTTTCTCTACTCGGTTGATATCATTCTGCGTTTTGTAGTTTAGCGTTGTTTATCTTTCCAAAATTGATACCAAGCTGGCTATTTTAACTATCATTTGTGCACTCGGACCGCGAAAACTGAAGGAATGGATATTTGAAGTTTCTGCAGAATAGTGTTTGTCAGGCTGGATGGTGAATAAATGTGTGAGATGCATAGTTGTATGTTGTCTTTATGGGATAAGTATATGATGATCTTCCTTCATCTAATATGTTTAGCTATAGGGTTTTAAGTGTTTGGATAGTGGATAATCATACAATTAGTAATGGATTAAGTCAATAACTTTATAGTAATGGATTATAATAAAAAAGGAAATGAGCATTAAATTCTACGAACAAGAGTTTTTGCTCTGTTTTTGTGTAATAAGTGCTATGAGAATATGTGATAAAAGAATAAAAATTATAATAATTTATTTGGGTGGTTCAAATAATATTTATAGCTCTTATATCTCAAAACTTGTTATTTTGCTTAAGGGGTTAAAAATCTTTTCCTCTTGAATATATTAGTAAGGAAAAATTCTCTTACTTCAATATTAATATTAATGAAAATATCTTCTTACATAACATTAATGTTCATAAAAATTACTCTTATATTATATTAATGTTGATGGAAAAACATCAGACTTATAGGAGACTTCTATACTTTATTTCGTACACACTATTAATATTGATAGAAATAATCATTTTGTAGCATTAATGGGATTGAGATATGATCAGCTCTTAGATGATTTTTATATACCTATAGGTGTAAGGAGATAATTATTTTAAACTCTTAACATCCCATGTTAAGAGTTATAGGGATAGCCTTAGAACCCAACATGAGGCTAATAAACACCATCAACTATATAGGGATATCCTAAACTCTTAACATTCAATATGCATTTTGCCAAGATGACATGCGCTTTGACTCATTGTGTAGCCGAGCTTAAAAAAATTAGGTTTGATATTTTACCAGATTCACAAGCATTTAAGCTTAACATATAACCGAATCCAAGAGTCTTAGATCTAATATATTATCAGACCTACATGCACTTAACTTTCATATATAGCTGAATTTAATAATGTTAAATCTGGAAATAAAACTAGACTTATATTACTCCTGTCAATTTTATGCATATTGCGTCATCACTTAACCCTTGGCCCTTTTAATCATGGGCCTCTTGAGCAAATGACTTGTACACAAAATATGTTCATTATATTTGTCAGAAAGTAAAAAAAAAAGGATCGAGGTTCCAGCTTATCTCGAAGATAGTATAGCTTAATATGGGCATGGGTGTGGATTTTTATCTGTAAGCAATGCAACTTTTATTATTTAACATTAGATTTTGTTTTTTAACATTTAAGAATTCAATTTTTATGAGGTTATATATGTTGATAATGTTTTGGGGCAGAAAGAGAACTTCAAAGCTGAATTTTCTAAATGTAAAATGACCATTGTTCTTGATGGATAGATAATTATGCTGATGTGGATTATTATATCTTCTGTCTTGTAATTCTACCTTCATCTTACATAATATGATTAGCTCCCAGTTGTCTTCCTTTATCTCTCTCTATTTTCTCTCTTAAGAATTCAAATATCTGAAATAAGTCATTGAAGCTATGATAAAAAAAAAAAAAAATGGTTGATTTCACCAAGTCTATTCAAACAGTAATCAGTTGCAGAAGGTTCAAAGTTTTCTATTGAAAGGCTTCTTACGTACAAGTATATATCAAATGGAAACCTCTGCCTTCTCTTGTCCAGCTGGTATCAAGGACCCAAACGAGACAGAGGTTTTGTAATCAGGAAAGCTTTGGTAATAGCTGCATCTTGTTTCTTACCTCTGCCTGTCCATTGGAATATTGAATCAGACTCAACAAATGATGTTGCATGGCTTGAGAAGAACAGGGAAAGCAGGGCATGGAGTATGCAGAACATCTTCAACTCCATCAGCAAGTTGTCAAAAGAAGTTGAAAAGGGTAACTTATGGTCATGTGCCAAGCGATGGGAATGTCACTGCCGATAACCTAGCAAAACAAAAGCATTGATAGGACTATTAGATTGGTAGCTTGGCTTTAATTTTTCCCATGAAGGTTGTTTAATTCTTATGCCAGTAACTTGTTGGTTGTCATGAAATGTGAATCGTAATTGATGAGGCTTGCTGAGTTTGGCATAAAAACACCTTGAGTTTTACGTAGGCTGGAAGGTTTTTCTTTCTTTTCTTTTTTTTCTTGACAACGCAAATTCTTGTTGTATAATTGCCAGAGTGCTTAATCATTTACACCCAAAAATACGCGATTACATGTATTGGTATATTGTAGATTGCTCACAACGATCACAACTTGCTGAAAATTGGTCATCATATCAACAGCAGCTCCATTTTGGCTGCAGGTACAGTACTTAAATATAGAGCCAGGTAGAGGTTAGGCCCTGGACAAAAATTATAGGCTGTTTCCAAGGTCGCCATGCTCATTCTACCACAATCATCGCCACCTAGCAAGTAGCAATTTCATTCATCTTTTCTATTCAGAACTACCAAAATTATTCATCAATTTTAAAAAGATAATAATTTTGCGCTTCCTAGCTAGTCATTGTCTGCAAAGCAGAACACATTCTGCTCACACTACGCTGCAGAGCAAATCAAATAATAGCATTTTAAAATGTATAAATCGAATAGCTAAACTATGAATGTTTTATATGATATTATTATTGCCAGAGACGTTATAAGAGCTGTTGTTCTTATCAAACATGTACAAAAAGTTATCATTTACACTTTGATAGCATTTTGTGGCTTTTGGTTTCTTTGTTTTTCCTTATCTTCCACTGTGAACTCCTTTTCTGATGCTTCAGAGAGCAATTGCTTCAACTCTTTTATTTGTTCGACAGCGGCAGCTTCATTAATCCTAAGATTTCTTTCACGGGCAATGAAAACCAAAGCATTGTCTTTTTCAGCTAAGATATCTTTGAGTTGGGAATTTTCAGCCCGGCAATTCCTGCAGCTTTCTTTGCAACATTGGCTTTATTCAGGTCCTGTTGAAGTATATCACGCATCTTCTGAGTCTCTTTCTTAGATATTGTGTTCGTGCTTTCAGCTGTTTAAAGCAATTCAAGAAGTTTACTGTTCTGTTCCCATGCACAGGACTTTTCATCTTCAGCTCTCCTGATACAATCCACCAAGCCAGTCTCTTTCGCATTCTATGCCAGAAGCGATTCTTCAGCCTCTATCCCCAACCTCTCAGCTGTTTTTCTATATCAATCAGGTTCTTTCCTTGCTCCATTCAAAAGAGTCCTATACTACCGCCGCTTTCAAGTGCTCCAGCTCTTTCTAGGTTCTGTCTTGTCAACTGAAGTTCAGACTTGAGACTCTCTAATTCTTTTTGCAATGAAATTTTATCCCCAGTCTAAAAGTTTTCACCTTAGTTTGTGATTTAGACTATCAAATTATTGTTCAGCTGTTGTAATTATCATGGATTCCTTCAAACAAAATTACCTCCAGTTCATCTAATTGTGTTTATCCTTCTTAATGATCATTACAAGAGACAGGCATTACAAGACACATGCATCATGATTATTTTTGTCATGAACTTTGCAAATTCATTCAGTTGAGAAAATTTTATAAAAAACTTTCAAGAAATTATTTTTCATGTATTAGGATCAAGCCATAAACTTTCAAGAAATTATTTTTCATGTGTTAATTTGATTGTTAAAATGAGATCATTCATATGTAAATTTGGAGAGAAAAAAAGTACTTAATAGAAAAAATTCATTTCTTAGTCAAAAGTACTCAAATGTGCTAATACAATTTTGAGTATTGACATATGATGAAATTAGTGTTGGTTAGAACAGTGGGAAAAAAAAAAAAAACAATTATCCTAAAATTTTGGCTATTTTAAAAGTGAATGGCTTAAGTGTGCTCTCTGACAATGAAAGATTTTGCTAGAGAGTTCT
>Ga0325400_1005895_pt1 | contig 11601 bp, 10 predicted proteins | sample PopdelMetagenome_2_FD_205662 | JGI IMG/M metagenome (GOLD analysis project Ga0325400, IMG submission 205662) | Populus deltoides microbial communities from Bellville, Georgia, United States - Xylem-PdKOR-R1 | ecosystem: Host-associated > Plants > Phyllosphere > Stem > Wood/Secondary xylem...
TGACCCGGGTCAACCCATCTGACCCGTGACCCGATCACTTGACCGGGTCGATGACCAGGTCGGGTTTCAAAACTATGATTAGCACCCTAACATACCTTACATAAGGTAAGTTGTATTGTGTAGTCTGGAAGTGGTTTAAAGGTGTTGATGAGGTTCCTAACTAATGATTCATTCATGTATCAGAACAAATATTTAAGCTCATGAATAAATCTAACATTTCAAATTTATTATAGGCTCACATGCCTAGGTAAATTTTTATAGGAAAAATCTATATAAGTACTCTGATAGGGTTCACCTATTCTAAAAGGCAAAATTGTTTTTCATTACTCGTATATTGTGATGAAAAAATACTCCAAATTAAAATCAGTGAATACCTAAAATAATTCTAAGAATTTTCTAGTTAATTTCTAATATTTAAATACCAGCCTACTGGTAGATCCACCATTTTTATTAGAATATTAACCATTAATTAAAATTTTATGGTTATTGAAATATTGATCAAATTCTTAAGAAATTTTACAACTTATTATAAATTTCAAAAATACAAAAAAAAAAAAAGATTTTCTGAAAAAAACAATGCTAATTTTTTTATTTTTTAATGAATAAAATGCAATTTGTTTTTGTAAGGATTGAGCCATATGCAACTAGAAAAATCTTTTTTATTATTATTATTTATTTCTCTAACGCCATGTTTTGAAAAATTATCTTTTCTTTTCCTAGAAAACTGTCAAAATAGATTTAAGGGTGTGTTTGACAAACATTCTCTTAGGTAAAAAAATCATTAACAAAAGGATGTTCAACCAAACAAAGTCTTAAGTACCTGGTCCAAAACAAAACCAAATGGATCAACCCAAAGACACTGGTTCAATCACGAATCGAATAAAAAACTAAGGTTTGACCCGAAAACTAAACCAAAACAAAGGTTTAAACTGAAACAAAATCAAAGTTGAAAATTAACACAAAACATAAAAGTTTTGCACATCAATACAAATATTTAACCCACATAAAAGAAGTTTATTGTTTTATTATAAAATAGATTCGAACACTAATCAAAATACCTCAAATACATTATCAACATGTTATTAGGCTAAAAACATTGAATCAAACAAGCATCAAAACCAAGAATCAAGCATTTAGTGCTAGCTTCAGTAACAAATTATTGATCAAAACTAAAACAAACTATTATAACAAAAGCTTGAACATTCTAAAACATGCTTAAAACACTAACAAAAACAAAATAAACTATGCTAAAAACTATCAGATTATTCCAGCACCAGAATAAAACAAAAAAAAATGCAAGATAAGCTCAAGCAACCTTAAAAAAGGTTTAAACTTTAAGAAAGTATGAATAGAAAGGCCATATGGACTCCACCTTTAAACTTTTACATGGTTATACCTTCTCCAAGCTTGCTAGCCATGGATTTTTGTTTTCCTTCTCTTTTCTTTTCTTATTTTCCTTTCACTATATTTTCCTTCCAAAGCTTGTTAGACTTTCCATGTTAGGCTCTTGAACCACCACATTAGGATCTTTTCATATTGTGTTTCTCCTCTGTCTTTTGTTTTTCATTTTCAGGGGGTATTTATAGGATTTTGGTAGGGTTTTTGATGGATTCAAACATATATTGATCAAAGTTTAGCCCTTTGCTTAAAATGAGAGAGTTTTCTATAAATGTTAACAGCTGGAACCTGTCATTTAATGGTTTTGGGATGATGTTTTTGTAACAAATTTATCTTGGTGGTTTTGTTTTGTTTAAAGACAAAGACATGCATCCCTCACCTTCTGATTTTGGATGAAAGATTTATGACCCTCGATAATAACCCTTTAAGAATTTTTAAGTATGAACATATAAAAAGTTGACTGGTTTTGCACAAATGAGTATCTCAGTTAAGGCTTCGCCGAAGCAACTTCAATGTAAACGTTATTGGAGACCACCTGAAATTGATAGAGGAGAAGCATACCTTTCAATTGGATCCATTCTTGCTCAATTTGAAGGTATGTAGCTAACTTGATCAACCAAAAATATAAAAACATAATGATGGTTGATCATGGACAAGATGTTGTAGAGTTTGTTGAAGAAAATGAGATGTAAATATTTGATAGGAGTAGCTAATCTTTGTAGAGGGGGTGTTTCTCAGTTGAATGATGGTGGTTACAGTCCCAGAGGTGGTCGGAGATACTACATTTATTCGATTGAAGGTGCCTACTCGATTAACCAAAACTGTTAAGAAGAAACTAAACAGTGGTCTAATGATGATTTATCTAGGTAAAACCCTAGAAATTAAGGTTTTTAATTTAAGATTTGACAAATTTCACTTTATTCCTTGTTCTTCCAATTGCTTTTAATTGCATCCGTAATTTCCTCTAAAACTCTTAAGTTCATGCAATTTCACCCCTCTCAATTTAACATCATCCCTAAAGTTCAACGTCATTTTCATCTTGGTCCTTGGTTTCTAATTTGTGCATTTAGACCTTTAATTGACCATCAAACTTTCAATTTGGCCATGATTTGGTCAATTTCAGTCTCTACAATCACATGTCTTTTTCAGTTTGATCATTGGTTTTGAATTTCTTCAATCAAGTCCCTAATTGCCCATCAAACTTCAATATTCTTACAATGAAGCCCCTGATTCATCAAATTAAACCTCCCAAAAAAATAATTAAGTCCTCAATCTTTAATTTACTCCAATGTACACCTACATTGACTCTAAAACTGATTTTGTAATCAAGTCCTTAATAAGATTAATTAAGCATTCCAAAATTTTCATTAAGTCTTTACCTATCCAAATTTGTATTTTTTTTACCCAAAATAAAAATATTCACACCAATAATACCATTTTTCAATCAAAATAAGGTTGTTAATTTTGCCAATCTCATACATTTTTGTCCTCCAACTTTTCTATTTGTCATTTAGGTCATTCACTACCAACTTGGACAATCTTCTAGGCTTTTCATGTATGTCCTCTTGTATTTTCAATTTTTTTTTCTATTTTCCTTTCTTGATTTTTCATGGGATCAAAAGTGAGTAACAATATTGTGTTTTAAAATGTGGCCTAGATGACTAGACAGTTGCGGAAAACTCGATTCACATTTTTTATTAAAAATCTTTTAAAGCGATGTTGATACAATGTTTTATTTAAAAAAAAAAATACTAGGGTGATGACATTTTGATGGATCTAGATCAAACTGGGTAAGATTTTTCAACTCATGATCTAGGTCATAATCTTATCTAGGTTTAATAATTTTGTTTTTAAAATATATTTTTTTATTTAATTGAATGATCAACAATCTTAAAAAAAAAACGTGAGAGTGAGTTTTAATCAAGATTTAAATAAGAAAAATAATGCAAATTAAAAAAATACATTAAAATTAAAAAAGAAGAGTTTCACAAATTTTTTAGAAGAAAAACTAAAAAAATACATTAAATTTTTTTTAAAAAGTTGTACTTAAATTTTTAAAGAAAAAGGAAAAAAGTTCGTTATCAAACTCAATTATTCCCTTTGGCAGGAAAGAAACCCAAGCCCATGCATATCTGGATACCTGAGCCTGAAAACCATTGTTTTAAAATCAAGGTCAAATGAAGCTGCTGTTACTTATTTCTTAAAATAATCCACCACTGATCCATACTTGATGGAGTCTGCCTTTCTTCTTCTTTCCACCTTAGTCCTGAAAAGAGAAAACTTGCTAGACTCACTAATAATTAATAACTGAGGCACGTGGTCTTATTCTTTATAAAATGGAGTATACTTCTTTGAGTCTTCAAGCCTTTTTTTTTTTGTATATACTGGTTTGAGTATATATTTAACACTGCTTGTTTTTTATATCAATCTTTTGCACTTGTTATGAATCAGGAGCTCTGTTACTTGCCCTGTTTCTGTTCCTGTTAACAACAAATTCAAATTTTATTTCAAGTGTTGCATGGAATTCTCTTCTTTTTAGGTTGATCCGGGTCAGCCCATCTGACCCGTGCCCTGGTCATTGTACCAGATTAATTATCGGGTCGGATTTTAAAACTATGCTGAAAACCATGTCTACATGCTTGATTTGCTTGATTTTTTATTTTATTTTTTTGTTTAGAAATAGATGAAACATCATCCACTCTTTTAAACAATTAAATGACATGTCATTACATGCAGCACGGGATATGTCATTCATAAACCCCAAAAATAGAGGAATCAAGCAATGAGATTGTTGTTCCTCAGTTTTCTTTTCTCGCCTTCTTTTAGCTTCAAGTACAAGGACTTCTTCTCCAGTACAGCAATAAGCTCACCATCCTCTTTGGATGTTTATAATTCGTAATATGGGTCACATTTAATACTCTTAAAGGTGATACAACGAGTAGGTTTGCATCCCCTTCAAGGCTGACTTTATACCTTTTAACCCAATGCCACTTTTAACAGTGGATCCACACATCTATTACTATTGTTTTGATGCACTGAATTCCATCTGGACCTGCCAAGAACATCTATTTTCCAGGCAATCAGTTTGAAGATGGAAACTCGAATGCACAACTGTAACTGACACTAATTTTTCAAGAGACCTGCAATTGATTTAAAATTTATACTTTCAAGGGCTCCCAAGATTCTGCATGCAAATGGAATATGGACGCTATCAAAGAAATGCGACAAGTCCTTCGCTAAGAAATTTCATTGATCAAGAATTGTAGAAATGTACAAAATCAAAGAAAGATTAAAGAACCAGATGTGGGTTATTAACTATTTTCCACGCCTATCAACACCTAACCAAGCAAGCGCTTATAATTTTAACAACGAGGAAAAAGGAAACAATAGCATTTTAATGTTACATAGATCAAAATTGAACACATTAGAGGAAATGAAACTCGGTTTATATGATGTCTAACCTTTTTTACAGCTTCCTTTCTCTATCCCTCTTGATATCAGAAAATCTGTATAAACTAAAACCAACTACAATCTGGGGGGCAAAAAGGAAATTCCAACTGCCGGCACGAATGGCGGGGGTAAATTACTCAGTTTTTCATTGTGACCATCTGAATACACAATCTCCACCTAGTCACCTGCCAACCCAAATAGGCAAATACAGAAGTTTCACAGCATTTGCATCAAAGGATCACTCAGACATCTCATCTTCAGCTCCACTAGAATGGTGAAGCTCCTCGTCTAGAGCAACCCTCTGTAGTCTCCCAAGGCCATCCTCATCCTCAAACCTTTCCATCCTTGAATTGTTTCCCCTTGAATTTGAAATAGCCTGAAACCATTGTTTAATCTAAGTAATTGAGGAATAAACAACACAGTTTAAAAAATGAAAATTCGTATGGATGATTCCATATCATTACCCCCGAATCTCTCTGTTCAATTGTAGCAGCAACAGCTCTTTTCCTCACAGTTACTCTTGAGGGTATAGGAAAATGTTCAATCTCGTCACCTGATCTGCCCTCCCTGGCTCTCTTCTTTCTTAAACTAATCTTTGTGGGAAGAGGCTGCATCATAAAAATAGTGTAAAGTCACAGTAATCAATGTAAAATATGTGCACTGAGAAAATGTGTGTGATGATGATGATGATGATGATGATGATGTACACTGAGAGCGAGCGTGAGAGAGAGGGTTGATACCAAATAGCGAGCTTCAGCTTCATCAAATGAAACAAGGAACGTTGAAGGGTCATCGACATCATCCCCCTGTACCTGATTGAGGTGTTATGAAGAAAAGTTGTGTTCAGCAGTTATAAAGAAGCTTGCTAAGTAACATTAACAGCTAGAGACACTTACATCCCAATGATACTCACGAATCCAAGAATATAAGATATCCTCATTTTCATCATACATATCCTTTGACAGCTGTTACCATAACACAACATAAAAATAATGGATGACAGTGTAGTATGAAAACAACCATTCATTGGAATTTTGAAACATAAGGAGAAATCCAAAACTCAAGTGCCGAGCATTTGGAATTCTGGAAAAAATACAATCTTACCTCATCTGGAGAAGGTACTGTGTATGCCAAAAACTTCTCTGGGTTAGCCGGATCTGAACCTGATGCCACACAAGCTTTCATAATAGCCTGTAATAAAAAATCAAGACCCCACTCAACAAAATGCATCATTAAGTGTTTACTTTTCAGGACTATCCATGCCAAATTCCATGGGTTAATGATAAGTTATGGTTTAGAACAAAATTTCTAACTTGTTTCCAGACATACACTTTTTGTTAACACAAAGAATTTATTGTCTTGCAGTGGTTCACTGCATTTCTATTACTCGCTTTTGATTATAGTCCTTCAGCTTTCTATTTCCAAGTTGAATATTTCTTTTGGTGCTTATTTCTCAATTACTGGTCCTAGTCATTAAATGATGCATAAAAATAAACCTGCAAGTTGTTGCCACTTATATCTCTGATTTTCATTTTGCCTACACATTCACCTAATTTATCCGAATAGGAATCACGAATATTCTAATTCGACTCTCATCTGCCTGCTCCCATGCAATACATCCACTCAAAGAACTTACCCGTGATTCATAGGCATCACGGTCAGAGGGATCGAACCTGCTGTAATTTTCTGCATCAGCTGTAGGAGCACCATCAAATGCTACTGTGACAAATTTATCTCCATACCTGGTACAACGTCATAAAGCTGTGAAAGTTAAAGATTTGAAAGTGAAAAATGCTGGAACGCAAATGATCATCCGCTGTTTTTCAAGTTCCAAAATTTGGCCAGTCACCAGCAATTCTAATTCTTTTTATTTCAGAAATGACACTCTTGACATTCCACACGCTGTCCTTAATTTATATATTACAAGTGAATATGCTGGGATGCAATATGATCATCCACTATTTTACAAGTTCCAAAATTTGGTCAGTCATCAGCAATTCTAATTCTTTACATTTCAGAAATGACACTCCCCTTCCATCCCACACAGGGTCCTTATTTCTATATTGGTGACTCAATGCATATGTAGTCAAAAATTTAATTCCTTAATGTTACTGCATCCTTTACTAATAAATAATATTCTTCATAATTGTTAAATAAAACAGTAAGAGTTGTGGAACGGAGGGGGTGTAACATAATATTTGAAGCAGAAGAAAGCAATATATGCTACTATATCATTCTATGCATACATGTATTTATGTGTAACATAAGTTTCTAAGAAACACAGAAAAAAAAAAATTAAGCAGCATAGCTTTTTTCCCTGACCAAGAACGAGGAGGAAAAGAAGGAAATCTACCAGCCAAACTAGCAATCATTGAAGACCTTTACTTCACTCTTACATGGTAAATTAATAGGAAGAGACACTCTGCAAGGAGAGATTCTATTTTCATACTTTGGAGCACAATATAAAAAGCAACAAATAACACCATACCGATCAAAATCAGGTAGCAGAGGCAGAATCTCAACTGGCTTCAAGTTTTTATTAGTTGCATGCACAGGGGGTAACTTGTTTGAGGCAAACGATGCTTGAATTTCCTTGATTTGTCTCTCCCTGAAAATATTACTAATGCTTTCAGAAAGTAAAGCAAAAGGGTCATATAACTTCTTCTTCTCTTCCAACATTTTCTTCACATAGGCAAGGTAGAAAAAACAAACCTTTTATTGAGATTGTCCAAAAGCTTGCAGCCTCCCTTCATCTCTCTCAGTTCTTTAGCTTGTTTTTCGGTCAGAGACTGAAAATTCAAATGTCTCTAATTATGCTACAGCTTTCAGCAATTTGTGAAGCAAATAACAAGCAATGAACTGCATGAAAAGCATACCAGTTTAGCTGACTCCATGCTAAGAGGAGATATATACTGTGTCTTAACTAGCCAAGACACACCTTTATCTGTTGGCCTTTCTTTTCTTTTTATGCCGTCTCTCTTTACAGGGGTGACTGACTCATCATCAGGCAACAATTCCTCATCTTCAGGAGCAAGAAGTGGTCTAGCACTAGGAGGACTAACAAAACCAGTAGAAAAAAGGGTGCTCAGGAATGTCATGTTGTATAAATTACCTAGACCCTAAAAAATTAAGCTGTTGAGAGATTATACTTGTATACACTGAGATCAAGAAGGTCAAGAGGTATCCCAAGATCTGGCTCAACATATAGTTGAGGTTTATACATTTTCTCCAAAGATGTGATTGTGTACTTAGTAAATCTGCAAATAAGAACACTGACATTGACTGTAATAGTTTCATATTAGGTGATATCCAAGCATATCAACAGAATATTAGGTGACTGGAAATTCTGCAGCATTTTTTTCTCCTTTTTTAGCCAAAGCCTCACTTGAAATCGTTTTGTAAAAAAAATCTGCATGGCAAACTTCATAAAAATCAATCATAAGCTGGTGTAAGATGGAATAGAGATCAACTTGATACAAATAAAGTCTTATCTGCTAAACACCATGAGTTCACTGCAGTTACAACATACAAGAATGACAGAAACATGCATGGCCATACTCAATAATCACTAGGTTGTCCATCCATGGAATTCTAAATTCTATTAGCACATCAATACTTTCTTCAAACATCAGATAGCCATATCCAATACTATAAGATATCAGCATCGTTTCAAGTTTTCCATGTGTGAATTACATGTATATTGCTTGCCTAGAGCATTATATAACTTCGTAAAATTTATTATTTATGCTATCTGTCTCACCAATTTACCAGTCATCTTTTGACATAATTTATCATGTGCATGCTTTAAGCTTCTTCTTCCTGTTCGTACCACCAATTTGCAGGATAAACAGGATCACAGCATTTTAGGAATCATGCAAACACTGAAGAAATGCAATAGTTATTATATCATTTCTCAAACACCAATAAACTAGATGCAATACTTCCTACTGACAACTCTTCAACGAGATTCTTCCTTCTAAATAATTGTGATGAGATATCTTGTGAATACAAAGCTAAATTAGGCTCACTTCCAAAATTAGATGGTAACATCAGAATATTTGTTGGAAGTGTGTTGGGGGTGTGGGGGGGGGGGGGTGTGGATTAAGAGAAACAGTGGAATGACTGCAATATAAATTTCATACAAGCCTCATCTAATGTAAATAAACTTACACAAGAGTTAAGAAATTAATCCCCTCCCTCAACACTCTCCTTGAGGTGGAACAGAGATCTCTCATGTCCACCTTTTGGGAAAGATTCTAGGCATGCCTCAACTTAAACTTTCCTGCTAAAATTCTTAAATGCACATATATAAAACCCTCATGCCACATGCACATACCGATCTTTCTCTCTCTTTAAAGGCATCAACTTCGGTTGAGCACTCGGATCAGGAAGTTCATTCCGGAATCTTCAAATAGCAAGCAAGCAAAAATAACATCAGTACTGGAAATATGCAAGTAAATTTCAGTTTAAAAGAAGCGAAAACTAGCATGTACAACAAACTTTACTTGCCAGTCATATGGATAGCATGTCTAGAGTATTAAATAATACACATACTAGAAATCGGTCACAGGATCCAAAAATGAAGAAAAATAAAATATACCCACATGCTGGCATTAGATAACATAGGTTTCCCAATTAGAAAAATGGGTTTAAAGGCATAGTAGAACAAGAAAAATGGGCAAAGGAGAAACTTCAAAATTTGCAAGGAGAACCAACCTAATCCACACAACTAAGTTACCAACAGATTCAAGGCTCCCATAGCAAATAGAAGTGGTTTTCAGATGACACCCAATTAATTTTCCTTATTTAATATCTTGAGATATGGGTGTCCCTCTCTGTATACTGGAACACCCATATAGTACAGCATGATATCCAAGCATATCGACAGACAGAATATTAGGATCTTAGATGTCAAGAATGCACAAGAAATTACCAAATCAATAACAGAAAACCTATCACACAATAATAAAATACCCGCTGTCTTGCAAACTTACAATACAGTTCGTTTACTTTTCAGCAAGTTAGATTATGGTACGCTGCAGCATTTGGTGCTTCTAATATCTTTGAACATTCATTTCATGACTTAATTTAATATAATTCAGTTTTGAGATTCTAAAAGTTCATAAGAAACCCATCACCATTTTCCAGCAAAGTATCATTAGTTAATAAAAAAGAAAGCTGACATGTATAATGAAGAAAGAAAACCGTTGATCCTTGGGTTTAAAATCAATGTTGCTGCTGCTAAGTTCCAAAGGGTAGAAACATTATGAAAGACAACAGGAAATCAATATCATAGAAGCAGAGTTTGATGTTGATAAATTGCTGTGATACATCATGCATTGGTGCAAGTCCCAGTAACACCTAATTTACAAGAAAATAAAAAACAAAGTAAAAAAATTCAAGCATAAACCTGAGGCCCCAAAAGACATAACATCAAACCACATTAGTTGATCGACCAGAGTTAATAATAGTACTAAAAGTGGTCACTGGAGGGCTAAAGGACCACCAAGTTAAAGATTATTTTCAAGAAGAAGCCCAAGTGTTTCAGTCAATTTCTGTCAAAACAACAATAGCAGGCTGGAGACTTCACTAATAAAAGCAGGCTGAGACACATTGGCAGCTTTTGTTGTTATTCTGATTTTAGGACAAGAAGAATCATTCGTGACTATTTAAACTTAATTCAGCATACTCACTTCAACTTGCACAAGAAGGTCGTTGGCTTCTTCAACCTATTCTCAGCCCTCTCCCCACCAAACAATGGAGTTGCCACCCTATCCCCCAACCGTGAACCAACAATGGAACCATGCCCTTTTTGAGAAGAGATCACGTGGTTCTTTAGCAGAGCAGGGTTCTGCGACTCTTTCAATTGCTGTCTACGGTTCTCATCCTGCCTTTGCTTCTCAAACTCTCTCTTCTTCCTCAACCTCCTCTCCTCCTCGGTCTCCACCCTCCCTGGGTGCCCATTCGCCTTCTTCACCACCAGAGGAAGCTGCGACTGCTGCTGATGTTTCCCATGATTGGGATGATCATGTTCTCTCTTCTCCTGAGACACCCCTTTATCTCTTTCAAATGCACTGTCCTTAGGAGGGGGTGGGGAGCTGGGAGGGGGTGGGGGTGGAATTGAAGAGCTAGGAGGAGGAGACGAAGGGGGTGGAGGTGGAGGCTGAATTGGCTGCTGCAATGATTGATGAGCGTAATGTGAAGTGGGATAGTACATATTAGGGGGTGGCGGCGGCGGCGGCGGCGGCGGCTGTTGCTGTAGTGGTGCTGGTGGAGGAGGAGGAGGTGGGTAAGAGGATTCAGGAGGAGGGGGTCGCTGATAAGGGTATTGTTGGTGAGGAGGTGGGGCGGGGCGGGGCGGCTGAGGGTAATGTTGTGAGTAATTCTGATAGTTTTGAGGTGGTGGGGCCAATTGAGGATTGTAACTTTGAGTATACTGATTTTGTCTTTGCTGTTGTTGTTGCGGTGGTTGTGGCGGTTGCAGTGGTGCGGTGAATGGCCTATAGGAGGCCATTGTTGCTTCTTTTTTTCTTTCTTTTCTTTTTCTAAATTCAATTCTTGAAAATCAAATCAAAGTTGTAGAACTAAGTAAGTATCAACTAATTCTCTCTGACCCATTTCTTGAGTTTTGGAGAATCAAGCCAAGAAAGAGACTTTACTACTACTACTGCTACTACTAACAGAGTTAGTAATCTAAAATTCTCTTGACGACCCAACAAAAACCCTAAATCCCATCGACAGTGAAACAAAAAC
>Ga0325400_1005896_pt1 | contig 11601 bp, 9 predicted proteins | sample PopdelMetagenome_2_FD_205662 | JGI IMG/M metagenome (GOLD analysis project Ga0325400, IMG submission 205662) | Populus deltoides microbial communities from Bellville, Georgia, United States - Xylem-PdKOR-R1 | ecosystem: Host-associated > Plants > Phyllosphere > Stem > Wood/Secondary xylem...
TAGCCCGCCGGGAGGACCGCGGCCCGCCAGGACCGCTCGGACCAGCACGAGGGCGGAGCCGCAGCCCCGCCCTCGTGCGCGCTCACGAGCCGGAGGGAGCGGTCTCCTCGGGCTGCGGCGCCGTCGGAGCGGTGGTGGGACCGTCGGTGCCCGGTGCCGCGGGAGCGCCCTTCGCGCCACCCTCCGGGCCGCCCCTCGCACCGTCGGCCGCGGGACCGGCAGCGGGGCCGGCAGCGGGGCCGGCAGCAGGGCCGGCAGCAGGGCCGGCACCCCGGCCGCCCTCGGGGCCGCCCTCGCGGCCGCCCTCCCGCGGCTCGGGGGCGAGGCTGACGGAGGTCGCGTCGAGCGTGGTGCCGTCGCTGTTCACGGTCCCGGTGGCGTGGACGCGCGCGCCCTCGGTGAGGACGTCGCTGCGGGACGCGCTGGCCGCGCCGCCGGAGGGGTCCGACGGGGAGTCCGACGGAGCGGCCTGGGCGCTGGCCCCGTCCGACGGGGCGGGCGGGGCGGGCGGGGCGGCCGGGCCGCCCTCGGGGCCGGCGGGAGCGGAGCTGTAGGTGGTGTCACCGGTGGTGGCGACCGTGCGGGTGAACCCGTCGCGGTCCTCGACGGTGAAGGAGCCGTCGGACACGGAGACGACCGTGCCGTCGAGGTGGGGCTGGTGCGCGGGGGCCTGCTGGCCGTCCTGGCCCTGAGCGCCGCTGGTGGCCGCGGGCGCAGACGCCGAGGCCGAGCCGTCGGAGGTGACCGGGGTCGAGGCGGCCATCGCGATGCCGGCGCCGCCGGTGGCCAGGCCGCCGGCGAGGACGACCGCGACCAGGGCGCGGCGTCCGCGCGAGCGCGAGCGGGTCTGGGCGGTGGTCTGGCCCTGGGCGGTGGTGGAGTCGTCCACGTCTTCCTCCTGCTGCAGGGCCCGGCCGGTGCGACCGGGCGTCTGCAGGAGACTCTGGGCAGCGGGTCTGAAGCCGTCCTGAAGCGCGGCGGCCCCTCGGGCCTCTTCAGGAACGCCTCAGCACCGCTGGCCAGGATGGTCCCGTGCCCACCTCCTCCCCCCGTGCCGGCGCGCCCCGCGCGCTCGTCGTCGAGGACGACCCCGCTGTGCGCGAGGCCCTGGCCCGGGCGCTGCGCGACGACGGCAAGGTCGTCGAGGCGGTGGACGACGGCGAGGGGTTCGAGGCCGTCGTCGACGGGTTCCGCCCCGACGTCGTCGTCCTCGACGTGATGCTCCCGGGCGCGCGCGACGGCTTCGCGCTGGGACGCGCCCTGCGGGGGCGCAGCGACGCGGGGCTGCTCTTCCTCACCGCGCGCGACGCCGTCGACGACCGCCTGCGCGGCTTCTCCACGGGCGCCGACGACTACGTGCTCAAGCCGTACGTCACCGCCGAGCTGCTCGCGCGGGTCAACGCGCTGCTGCAGCGCCTGGGCCGGGCGCCGTCGGCGGTGCAGGTGGGCGACCTCGTGCTCGACGAGGCGGCGCAGGCGGCCTCGCGCGCGGGCGTCCCCCTCGAGCTCACCGGCACCGAGCACCGCCTGCTGGCCTACCTGGTGGCGCAGCGCGGGCGCACGCTCAGCAAGACGCAGATCCTCACGCAGGTGTGGGGCTACGAGGACTACGACCCCAACCTGGTCGAGGTGCACGTCAGCGCGCTGCGCCGCAAGACCGAGGCGCACGGACCGCGGCTGATCCACACCGTCCGCGGGCTGGGCTACGTGCTGCGCCCGTGAGGACCGGACCGCCCCTGCTGGGCCGCGGTGGGCGCCTCAGCTCCGGGCCCGCCTCGCTGGCGGGGCGCGTCCGCTGGGCGGTGCTCGTGCTGCTCGCCGTGCTGCTGGTGGCGCTGTTCGTCGTCGTCGACGTCCTGCTCGTGGTGCGTCTGCGCTCCGACCTGGAGACGCGCCTGACCGACCGCGCCGCGCTGGCCCAGCAGCTGGACGGCTCTCTCGGCGCGCAGGAGCTGGTGGAGAAGCTGGAGGGCGACGGCGTCGGCGTGCAGCTGTGCACCGAGGAGGAGGGCTGCGTCAGCACGCCCGTGGCGCCGCAGCCTCCGGGTGCCGCGGCGTCGGACGACGGGCAGGCGGCCCGCGCCTCGCGGGGCCCGGGGGGCGGCCCTCCGGCGGGACCGGGCCCACCGGACCAGGTGCTGCGCGACGGCAGCACCCTCTTCACCGTCACCCGGCTGGACAGCGGCGCCCAGCTGACCCTGTCCGTCGACGACTCCTACGTGCGCGAGACGGTGACGGGCCTCGTCGTCCTCGAGGTGGTGGGGGGCGCGGGCGCGCTCGTGGTGGGCTGGTTCGCGCTGGGACGCGTGGTGGCCGCGGCGCTGCGCCCGCTGGACGACATGACGTCGGTGGCGCGCGGCATCGCCGCCGGAGACCGCGGTCGCCGGCTGGGCTCGGGCCGTCCGGACACCGAGCTGGGCCGCAACGCCCAGGCGTTCGACGCGATGCTCGACGAGCTGGAGAGCGCCGTCGCCACCGCCGAGCGGGCCCAGGAGCAGATGCGGGCGTTCCTGTCCGACGCCTCCCACGAGCTGCGGACACCGCTCGCGGGCCTCCAGGCGAGCGCCGAGAACCTGCTCCGCGCCGACCCGGGCCGCCTCGACCGCGAGCGCGCGCTGGCGGCGATGGTCCGCGAGAGCACCCGGGCGTCGCGGCTGGTGGCCGACCTGCTGACCGCGGCGCGGCTGGCCGAGGGCGTGCAGCTGGAGCTGGGAGAGGTGGACCTCGGCGTCCTGGCCCGCCAGGAGGTGGAGCGGCAGCAGCTGCTCGCGCCGTCGGTGGCCTGGTCGGTGGCGGTGGACGACGACGGGCCACCGGCGGTGGTGCGCGCCGACGGCGGCCGGGTCGGCCAGGTGCTGACCAACCTGCTCGACAACGCCCGGCGCGCGACGCCCGCGGGGGGATCGGTCGTGGTGGGGGTCCGCGCAGGCGCCGACGCGGTGGTGCTGGAGGTGCGCGACACCGGTCCGGGCATCCCGGAGGCCGACAGGGAGCGCGTCTTCGAGAGGTTCGTGCGCCTGGACGCCGCTCGCGACCGCCGCTCCGGCGGGTCGGGGCTGGGGCTGGCGATCTCGCGGGCCATCGCCCGCGCCCACGGCGGCGACCTCGTGGCCGCCGACCCCGGTGACGGCCCGGGTGCCCTGCTGCGCCTGGTCCTGCCCCGCACCCGACCGTGATCATGGGATCTGTGCCTACCGGGCGGTCGGCACAGATCCCATGATCACGGTCGTGGAGGAGGGGGTCAGGCGGTGGGCGGGTTCCCGAGGTCGCGGACCGGGAGGCGCTCGCCACCGCGGCGCATCGACTCGTGCGCCACGACGCCGGGCAGGGTGTAGCGCGCCGCCACCCAGGCGTTCACCGGCGGCAGGGTGCGGGTGGTCACCGCGGTGACGAAGTCGTCCACCAGGAACTGGTGGCTGCCCTCGTGCCCGTTCGGCGCGCCGGCGAACTCCCGCGGCAGGCGCGCGACGTCGTGGACCGGCGCGTGGCCCGACACGAAGGCCGCCCGGAGCTCGGGGGCCACGTGGGCCAGCGACGGGTCGTCCTCGGAGACGGAGGCCTCGGAGTCGAGGTCGGCGGAGACGTCCTGCACGCCCTGCTTGTCCTGGAACAGCGAGACGGTGGCCAGCTGCTCGAAGCTGGCGTCGGTGCCGAAGAACCGGAAACGCGACTCGCGCAGGTGCGAGGGGTAGCCCACGCGCCGCATCTCGTTGGTGCGCACCACGCCGCCGTCGGACAGCTCGAAGAGCGCCGTCGCGTTGGAGACGTCGTTGTCGAACATCGAGACGTCCTTGTCGAAGACGCCGTCGCCGCGCTGGTCGGCCACACCGAGGCAGCTCACCGAGACCACGTGCGCGGCGTCGGTGTCGAGGGCGCCGAGCACGCCGCCGAGGGCGTGGGTCGGGTAGAGCATGGGCGGGTAGGACGCCGTGGACTTCCACGCCTCGCCGCCGGAGTACCGGTAGGCGTCGTAGAAGCCCAGGTCCATGTCGTGGACGTAGTCGCCCTCGGCGTAGAAGACGCGCCCGAAGGTGCCCTTCTCGACGTGGGAGCGGGCGTAGACCGTGGCCGGGTTGTAGTGGCTGGTCTCGCCCATCATGTAGGTCAGGCCGGTCTCGCGGACGGCCTCGACGATCGCGGCGATCTCGTCCTCGGTGACGGCCATGGGGACGGCGGAGTACACGTGCTTGCCGGCGCGCAGCGCCTGCACCACGAGGGGGCCGTGCGTCCAGCGCTGGGTGAAGATCGCCACGGCGTCGACGTCGGAGGCGAGCACCTCCTCGAAGGACCCGAAGGTGCCCGCGAGGCCCTGCTCGGCCACCAGCGCCTCGGCCCGCTCGGGCAGCACGTCGGTGACGAAGATGTCGGAGACGCCGGGGTGGCGCTTGAAGAGCTCGGTGAACGAGCCGGCGAACTGTCCGGCGCCGATGAAGCCGATCGAGAACACGGGGGTGGACCTCCGGGTCTGGTGCTGGTCGGGTGGTGGGTCTGGGTGGTGGGTCTGGGTGGTGGGTCTGCGTGGTGGGTCTGGGGGCGGACCCGGGGGTGCCGGTCAGTCGAAGACCGCGTCCACCCGCTCGTTCACCGCGGTCAGGGACGACGCGTCGGCGTCGCCGCCGACCACCTGGTCCATGGCGGTGCCCATGATCGACTGGACCTCGGAGGCCTGGAGGATCTCCGGGTAGGGGAAGGTCTCGCCGTCGGCGATGGGGTCGGTGAACGCGGTGACGTCCAGGCCGGTCGCCGACAGCGTCTCGACGGCGGCGGGCGTGGTGGAGGCGATCGCCGGGAAGACGACTCCGCCGCGGGCGACCACGTCCTGGCAGTCGGTGGAGGCGAGGTGCTGGACCCACTTCCACGCCGCGCCCTTGTTCTGGGACGTGGTGCTGATGGAGTCGCCCAGGGAGTTCGTCATCGTCCGGCGCCCCTCGGGGCCGATCGGCGTCCTGGCCACGGCCAGGTCGACGCCGTCGAGCTTGGAGTAGTTGGCGATGTTCCACGAGCCGTTGGTGATGAGCGCGTACTTGCCCGCCTGCAGCTGCTGGTCCAGCGAGCCGCCCTGCGTGTACGACAGCGGGGGCATGTAGCCCTTGTCGACGAGCCCGGTCCACCAGGCGATCGACTCCTGGAAGCGGGGGTCGTCGTAGTGGAAGTCGGTGCCCCAGGCCTCGTCGACCGGCGACCACCCGGTGCTCTGGGTGAAGAACGACCACTGCGTCTGGCCGAAGGCCTCGCCGGAGTTCTCCAGCCCCAGGCCGTAGGTGGCCACGCTGCTGGGGTCGAAGCCCGGCTCGTTCCCGCGGACGCCGTTGGTGTCGACCGTCATCGCGGCGATGGCCTGCTCGAAGGTGCCGCCGTCGGTCGGGTTCCACGTCAGCTCGTTCATCTGCTCCGCGGTCAGGCCCGCGTCGGCGGCCTTGGTGGCGTCGTAGAACATGCCGACGGTGTCGAAGTCCTTCGGCAGGCCGTACCGCTGGCCGTCGGGCCCGACCCACAGCTCGGCGCTGCCGGGCACGTACTGGTCGAGGTCGACGTCGGAGGCGGCGAGCCGGTCGTCCAGGGGCTCGATGAGGCCGCGGGCGGCGAACTCCCCGAAGCGGGAGGTGTGGTCGACGAAGACGTCGGGTGCCGACCCCGCGACGAAGCCGGTGAAGACCTTGTTCCAGTAGTCGTCCCAGCCGAACTGCTCGATCTGGACCTGGACGTCGGGGTTGGCGGCCTCGAAGTCGGCGGCGCACTGCTGGTAGGCGGGCAGCTGGGCGGAGTCCCACATCCAGTAGGTGATGGTGCCGGTCTCGCCCTCGGCGCCGGGGTCGACCCCGTAGGAGGCGCACCCGGTGAGGGTGAGGGCCAGGGCTGCGGTGGCGCCGGCCAGGCCGCGGCGCAGGGAGCGGTGCTGTGAGCGGTGCTGTGAGCGGTGGGTGGTCACGGGGGTCCTCACTTGATCCCGGAGAAGCCGATGGAGTCGACGATGCGCCGGCTGAAGACGGCGAACAGGACGACGATGGGCAGCGCGGCCATCAGGGTCGCGGCCATGAGGCCGGCCCAGTCGGGGGTGCCCTGGGGGGTCTGCGACCTGAAGATGCCCAGGCCCACGGTGAGCACGCGGACGCTGCGGTCGCTGGCCACGAGCAGCGGCCAGAAGTACTCGTTCCAGGCCTGGATGTACTGCAGGATCGCCAGCGTGATCAGCGGCCCTGAGGCCATGGGGGCGATGACGCGGAAGAACCGGCGGACCGTCCCCGCGCCGTCCAGGACGGCGGCCTCCTCGACCTCCCTGGGGATGCCCAGGAAGAACTGCCGCAGGAAGAACACCGCGAACGGGGTCATGAAGAAGAACGGCAGCACGATCGCGGCGTAGGTGTTGAGCAGGCCGAGGTCGCGCATGAGCAGGAAGTTCGGCAGCTGGGTGAAGATCGGCGGCACCATCAGCGCGGTGAGGAAGACGAAGAACACCGCGTCGCGCCCGGGCCAGCGCAGCCGGGCGAAGGCGTAGGCCGCCATCGCGCCGAAGAAGACCTGGCCCGCGGTGATGAGGGTGGCCACCAGCAGCGAGTTCAGCAGGTACAGCCAGAAGTCGATGGCGGCGCCGGAGCCGCCCTGCGCCTGGGCCTCGGCGGTGGTCGAGAGGCCGAGCACGCGCTCGAAGGCCCCGAAGGTGAACCCGACGGGCAGGGGCGAGGACGGGTCGGTGGCCAGCTGCGTGCCGTTGGACAGCGCGGTGCGCAGCATCCAGTAGAACGGGAACAGCGTCACCAGCATGATCAGGACGAGCGTCGCCCAGGCCACGACGCGGCCGATGCCGGCGCGGCGGTCCTTCGGGGCCTTCTGGACGGGGGCGGCGGTCGCTCGGGTGGGGCCCGCGGCGGCGGGCTCGACGGGGGTCTGCACGGACATCGGGCGGTCTCCTCGGTCTTCAGCTCGTGGCGGCTCGTGGCGGCTCGTGGCGGCTCGGGCCGGCTCAGGCCAGGTCGGACTCGTTGGCGCGGGTCAGGCGCAGCTGGACGAAGGCGACCACGGCGAGGATCGCGAAGAGCACCACGGAGACCGCGGCCGCGTAGCCGAACTCGAGCCGCTGGAACGCCAGGTCGAAGATGTAGTACTGGATCACCCGGCTCGCGTCTCCCGGGCCGCCGGAGGTGGTGACCGCGACGGTGTCGAACACCTGGAACGAGCCGGTGACCGTGATGACCAGCACCAGCGCGAGCACGGGGCGCAGCAGCGGCAGGGTGATCGACCAGAACATCCGCCACTCGCTGGCGCCGTCGACCCGGCCCGCCTCGTAGAGGCCCTCGGGGATGGTCATGAGGCCGGCGAAGACCAGCAGCGCCGTGTAGCCCATGTGCCGCCAGACGTTGACCAGCGCGATGGTGGGCACCACCCAGTCCTGCTCGCCGAAGAAGGGGATCGCGTCGAGCCCCAGGCCGGTGATCGCGGCGTTCACGATCCCGATCTGCGCGTCGAGCATCCAGTAGAAGAGCAGCGCCACGACGACGTTGGAGATGAGGAACGGCAGGACGACGACGCTGCGCACGAACACCGAGCGCGTGACCCGCTGCAGCAGGACGGCGATGAGGACCGCCAGCACGGTCTGGACCACGATGTTGATGGCGACGTACTGCAGCGTCACCTGCATCGCGTTCCAGAAGGTCTCGTCACCGAGCATCCGCGAGTAGTTGTCGAGACCGACGAACCGCGGGCGGTCGAAGAAGTCGTACTCCTGGAACGAGAACCACAGGCCCCGCAGCGTGGGCCAGAAGTAGAAGGCGACGAAGCCGAGGAGCGCCGGGGCGATGAAGCCCAGGGCGGCGGCGGTGTCGCGGGAGGGCTTGCGCTCGGTGCGGGCGGGGCCCGAGGGGGCGCTGCTCGCCGCGCTGGGCGGGCTGGCGGTGGTCGTCACGGGCATCTCCACGACGGTGTGGTCGAGTGGGGTGACTCGTTTCTACGGTGAAAGCAAGTACGTCGTCAAGACCCCCCTTCCGAGGGGGCCGGTGGGCCTGGTCCAGATCTTCACTTCCGGGAGGCAAACAAGTAGCCTCGTCCCGTGACCACCGACGCCAGCGCCGCCGTGCCCGCGTGGGCGCGTGCCGCGGGCCCCGCCCACGACGTCGCGCTGACGGTGCTGCTCGAGGGACCGCTGCCGCGCAGCGAGATCGCCCGGCGCCTGGGCCTGTCGGCCGGCACCCTCACGCGCCTGGCGCGCCCGCTGCTCGAGGCCGGGCTCCTGGTCGAGACCGAGGGCGCCCACGCCGCCTCCGGCCACCCCACGCGCCCCCTCGACGTCGACGAGTCCGCCCACCGGTTCGTGGGCGTCAAGCTCACCCAGCACACCGCGCACGTGGTGGTGACCACCCTGCGGGCCCGGGTGCTGGCCTCCGACGAGGCGCTGCTGCTCTCCCCCGAGCCGGCGCGGGTCGTCGAGGCCGTCGCGGCCCTGGTCAGCGGGGCGGTGGCCCGCGCCGGCGCGACCGGTTCGGTGCGGGCGGTGGGCGTCAGCCTGGGGGGGTCCGTGACGGCCGCGGGGTCCGTGGTCGACGCCCGCTTCCTCGGCTGGTCCGACGTGCCGCTCGGTCCGGCGCTGCAGGAGGCCCTGGGCCTGCCGGTCGTGCTCGACAACGACGTGCTCTCCTTCGCCCGCGCCGAGCAGTGGTTCGGCGCGGCGCGCGGCTGCGACCACTTCGCCGTCGTCACCGTCGGCGAGGGGGTGGGGTACGCCTACGCCGTCCACGGGCAGGTGGTCGACCACCCCGATGCGGGCGTCGGCACGGTGGGGCACCTGCCGCTGGACCCGTCGGGGCCGCTGTGCCCCCAGGGCCACACCGGCTGCGCGGACGCGATGCTCTCCACGGCGTCGATCACCACCCGCGCGTCCGTCGCGCACCGGCGCCAGCTGCACCGCGACGAGGTGTACGACCTCGCCGAGGCCGGCGACCCGGTGTGCCGGCGCGTCGTCGACGACTCGGCCCGGGCGCTCGGGCGCCTCGTGGCGACCGTGGGTGCGCTGGTCGTCCCCCGGAAGGTGATCATCTCCGGTGACGGCGTGCGGCTGGCCGAGGTCGGCGCCACCGAGCTGGAGGCGGCCCTCGCCGCGCAGCGCAGCCCCGGGACGAGACCCCTCGACGTCGAGGTCCAGGTGACGGGCTTCGCGGAGTGGGCGCGCGGCGCCGCCGTCACCGCCATCCGGACGTTCGTGCTCGGGGAGGGCTCGTGAGCAGCGCCGTCGACGCGCGGGAGGTGGTCGTCGGGGCGCCCGACGTGGTCCGCGTCCAGGTCGGCACCCGCGACCGGTGGGCGCCGCCGCACACCGCCGGTGTCCGCGTCGACCTCGTGCCCGACGGCCTCGGCCTGCGCGTCGAGGTGGCGGCACGCGCCGTCGTGAGCCGGGTCGCGCTGCGCTGGGCCGCTCCGGCGCCCGCCGGCGTGCGCGTGCTGGGCGACGCGTGGGAGCGCTCCTACGGCGAGCTGGGGTGGACCCCGCTCGTGCCCGACCGCGCCCTGCCGTGGACGGTGCTGCTGCACGACGCCGGGCGCGGCACCACCCGCGCCCTGGGCACCGAGGTGCGCGGCGCCGCGCTGGCGTGCTGGACCACCGACCCCGACGGCACGACCCTCTGGCTCGACCTGCGCAGCGGCGGGGAGCCGGTGCGCCCCGGCGACCGCACCGTGACCGCGGCCGTGGTCCGCGAGGTCGCCGGCGGTGACCCCCTCCAGACGCAGCGGGCGCTCGCGCTCCTGCAGTGCCGCGACCCGCTGGCGCCGTCGACCCCGCTGGTCGGGGCCAACAACTGGTACTACGCCTACGGGCGCGGCTTCGGCCTCGACGCCGTCGTCCGCGACGCGCGCACCGTGTCCGACCTGGCCGGTGACCACCCCGTGCGGCCCTTCGGCGTGGTCGACGACGGGTGGTCCGCGGGCGGTGTCGCCGACGGCCGCGAGGCCTCGGGCGGCCCCTGGGACTCGGGCCGCCCGCAGACCTTCCCCGACATGGCCGAGGCCGCCGCGGCGATCACGGACCAGGGCGCCCGCCCGGGGCTCTGGTACCGCCCGCTGCTGCGCCGCGAACCGCCGCGGGGTGCGCTGGCCGGCGCCGGGCGCGGGCGCCGCCAGGACGGCTGGGCCCTGGACCCGAGCCACCCCGCGGTGCTCGACCTGGTCCGCGAGGACGTGGCCCGCATCCGGGGCTGGGGCTTCGAGCTGCTCAAGCACGACTTCTCCACCTACGACCTCCTCGGCCGCTGGGGGCCGGCCATGGGTGCCAGCCCCGCCGCCGACGGGTGGGTCCTCGCCGACCCGTCGGTCACCACCGCCGAGGCCCTCGTGGGCTTCTACCGCGCCGTGCGGGAGGCCGCTGCCGACGTCGTCGTGCTCGGGTGCAACACCGTCGGGCACCTGGCCGCGGGGCTGGTGGAGGCCCAGCGCACCGGTGACGACACCTCCGGGCTCCGCTGGGACCGCACCCGCCGGGTGGGTGTCAACACCCTCGCGTTCCGCGGGGCGCAGCACGGCGCCTTCTTCACCCTCGACGCGGACTGCGTCCCCAGCACGCCGTCGACCCCGTGGGCGCTGAACCGCCAGCTCCTCGACCTGGTGGCCCGGTCGGGGACGGCGCTGTTCGTCTCCGTCGACCCCGCCACCCTCGGCGCCGCCGGAGGTGCGGTCGAGGCCGACCTCGCCGCGGCGCTGCGCCTGGCCCTCGACGGCGGCGACCCGGGCGGTGTGGAGCCGGTGGACCACCTCGACACCTCCGCGCCCGAGCGGTGGCGGGTGCGAGGCACCGGCCAGGAGCTGGCGCTGTCGTGGGGCGAGGAGCTGGGCGCCGACCCCTTCGAGCGCCTCGAGACCTCTCCCGAGACCTGAGGCGGGTCAGCGGGGGACGTCGAACCAGACGACCTTGCCGACGGGGGCGTCGACGACCCCCCACGCCAGCGAGCACGCCTCGACGATGCCCAGCCCGCGGCCGTCGAGCTCGGCCGTGCCGGTGCGCAGGCGCGTCGGGCGCCGGGAGTTCTCGTCGCCGACCTCGACGTGCACCGTCGGCGAGCCCTCCACCAGCCCGCCCGTGACGCTCAGGCGCGCCTCGCTGCGGCCGTGGAGGAAGGCGTTGGTGACGACCTCGCTGGTGAGGAGCACCGCCGCTTCGCACGCGTCCTCCTCCACGCCGGCCCTGGCGCACCAGGCCCGCACGAACGCCCGCGCCCGCGAGGCCGAGACCGGCTCCGGCGGGAGCAGCAGCTGGCGCAGCTCGAGGTCGGGCTGGTAGGCGCCGGGCGCGGCGTCACCCGGGCCGACGAGGTCCGGCGGGAGGGCCTCCTCCCCCGCGGTGACGGGCCGGGGGCGGTCCTGGGGGTGGGCCCGCAGCCCCAGGAGCACGACGTCGTCCTCCGCGTCGGCGGCCAGCTCCGCGAGCAGCGCGTCGCACAGGGGCTCGACGTCGTTGCTGCGCCCCGCCGCGACCAGGCGGCCCGCGGCCTCCCGCAGCCGCTCCAGCCCGGTGTCGAGGTCCTCGCCGCGGCGCTCCACCAGCCCGTCCGTGTAGAGCAGCACCGTCGCGCCGGGCTCGAGCACCGCGGTGTGGTCGTGGCGCTCGGCGTCGGGGTCCAG
>Ga0325400_1005897_pt1 | contig 11600 bp, 4 predicted proteins | sample PopdelMetagenome_2_FD_205662 | JGI IMG/M metagenome (GOLD analysis project Ga0325400, IMG submission 205662) | Populus deltoides microbial communities from Bellville, Georgia, United States - Xylem-PdKOR-R1 | ecosystem: Host-associated > Plants > Phyllosphere > Stem > Wood/Secondary xylem...
GATTTATTTTGATTGTCAAAGCTTTAGTTTGAGGTTAATTATATATTTCTTTTGGTTTTGTATTTCTTGCAATGTAAAACATTAATAGTATTGGTTATGAATTTATTATTTGTTTGTTTTTTCAAAAGACGAGAGTTAGACAAAGAAAAATTATTTATCTTTTCGTTTTTAATTGATAGAAGGTTATTACAAGTGATAGACTCGATAAATATCAACTTTATAGTTTGTCTATGGCATCATCTCGAGAACCTAGAGAGGACTGCATTGTTTCAATTATAGACATATCACATTGCAAACCAAGCTATAAATCATAGATTTTGATGAGATTGTCTATAAAAGTTTCATAAACAACTGTCAATTGAGATGTAGAATATGTGAGCATAAATTAGAGCAAAACTCCAACATAAAAATAGGATGTATTGAGGTCAAATAAGTGTGACTATAAGTATCTATTTTCCTTCCTCTCCTGTACCTTTTAGTTCAAAATATTTTCCTCCCCCCTCCCCTCAACTTTCTCGGAAATCTTAATGTGTTGTTCATATTTACATTTATTGAAAAAAAATGTTTATGGTAATACTTTTATCTCCTTATTGTGAACTATTTTAATTAATTTATAAAATTTGTACAAGTAATTTTTTAGAAACACATGTTTGCTACGGTTGTGGTTTATTATGAACTATCTCATTATTGTGGTTAGGGATCATAAAAGACAACAAAAAAATTACAATCTTTGACAGACTCGCCAATGGAAAGACAATTATATTGGTGATTCTATTGATATTTTCATTGGAAATCTCACACCAGTTTCGAAACCTTTTGTAAAACTTACAGAATAAGTAGCAACTTACCGACAAAATAGCCAGGAAAAATATATGTTAGGAAAATAAATGGTAATGAAATTGCCGACAAAATGGAAAGCCTGGCGAGATATTTTTCAACGACGGTGTTCCATCATTGATTTCGTTGGCATTTTTTTAATGTCGATGGAATTTGCATTATACATCAATTATATATTTCATCAACTTTTTCTAATTTTCTAATAGTATATCCAATAATTTTAGTTAAATAATTATAGTGTTCACGTGCTCCAAAAACCTTTTCTTTTAGATTCTAAACAAATCATTCAATATATTTTTCCCACTCTTTTTTATAGATTTGAACCTAAGCAAATAATATAAGAGATAATTCCACAAACTTCAAGAAAAGGTTTAATACTATGAATTTCAGTTTAAATATCATAAAAAAAAGTCTAGGATATTTATGAGACACACTAATAAACACTTACAAGAAGGTTTTTTTTTTCCAAGGAGGGATAATGTTACTAAAATTATTTTCCAGGCCATTTGATGTAAATAAAATAGTATATGATAATGGGTGCTTACTATGGTTACCCATAATGACTTGAGAAAAGTTTATGATTCACTAATTATAATGTTTTTCAGTTTGTAATCATGTGAATTATTCCTTTTCACTATTTAAATAATACCTTTTCTTCTTCTCTAAGATAGAATTTCTTTATTGAAATTATATTATTCATGAATATGATAACTATACTTTAAAAAAAAAATTCTTATTCATACCCTTTTTTTTATATTGTTAATGGGTAAAATGTTAAATAAAAAAAATTAATATAATTCAACATAGTAATTTAAAATTTAATTGTATAGATAAAAAATCATAAATATTTATCATAATAAAATGTTAAATGCAAATCTTTCGTGATTTTTACAGAAAAAGGAAAACTTTAAAACACCGTTATATGCTACGAGGCCATTTGTCTACGTGGTTGCGACTGCATTTTATTTAAAACACAGTCCGCAGTCGTTTGGTAATAATAAAACTTACTTTACTGTGCATGGAGTCCACATGCTTTTTGCGTTTAAAACGCTGGAAAGAAAAAGCAATGAAAACTTGCTTTGCATGCACTGTAGAAACCTGCGGACAGTGCAATTCACTGCTGTTCACGAGTGAATTGCACTGTTCACGTGAACAGTGCAATTCACTTGCACTGTTCTCGTTTTTTTTTAGTGTGTTAATTGCATTAATTTTTTTTTAAAAAAACTAGTTTAGAGAATTAAATTGATGTGAACAATATTTTTTTCTCGAAAAACTAGTATAGAGTGAATTAAATTTACGCGCACAGTAATATCAATTTCATATCTGATAATATTTTATCTAATTTTATTACATGTTCAAAAAGTTATGAAAACTGTAGTTCTTATCGGATGAATTTTGGACGTAATGGAATTATAAATAGTTTAATAGAATAATAAAAAATATTTTATATAAAGTATTATTTTTTCATGATGTAATAAGAGTAATTAATTTTACAATATTTAAATTTAAAACCATCAATAGTAATATATTTTTTAAAAAATTATTTTATAACCTCAATTTCAAAAATATTCTTAACTAAATACATTAAACTACCTTTTTTTAAACCTCAATTTTAAATATAATTTTAATCAAATATTTATTTTTTTAAACCAATTTTAATTAAAAATATTTTTTATAAAATAATTTTTTTAAATTATAATTATAACAATTACCACAGTACTAAATACACTTAACGAGGAAAGTTAGACAGTTGGAGGCATATAAATAACGTGGGCTACAAAACCAGGCGATCACGCTGGAATTGCCGCCAAATTAACCGGCAAAAACACCCACCCAACTTGCACTCGCCACGTGCTCTCTAACCACGTCGCCATCTCGTCGTACGGACAGAAACACTCACTTCCTTGATTAAGAAAAATGATGTCATTTGATCAAAAAAAAAGAAAAAAAAAGAAAAATGATGTCATTAATTATTGTAAGACCCAGAAAAATAAAAAACAAACGCCACGCACACAGTAACAGTTAACGAAAGTAACAGCACTTCGCAGAAGTAACAGCACGCCACGCAGACAGTATAAGGATGATTTTTATTTAGTAATATATTAAAATAATATTTTTATTTTATTTTTTAAAATTTATTTTAATATCAGTATTAAAAAAATCTAAAAATATTAAAAAATAATTTACTAAAACAAATAGCTCCGAGTTCTCAGCCTCTCTCACCGCGGGCAGCAGGAAGCCGTTAATTTACCCAATAAGAAACGGACACGTCGTTTAAATAGTAATCCGGGGAAAAAAATAAACGGTCATAAAAGATAGTTAAAAGGAAGGTCGTCACCCTGATGGCTGGAATTCTCTCTCTCTCTCTCTCTCTCTCTCTCTCTCTCTATCTATTTCCAGCTCAGGTCTGATTTTTTTTTTCCTTGGATATTGGAGGAACATATTTCTGTAGTTTTTTCTTAAAGGTTTTCTTGTTTGGTTAAGCTTGAAATTGTTTTTCTTATAGATTGAGGGTTGTGTTTTTTTTTATTTAATTTTTTTTGGGGGGATTTTGAAAGCAAAATGGATGAAGAGTATGCTAAGCTAATCAGGAGATTGAACCCACCAAGGTACTTGCTTATTCTTTGGGTAAATTTTCTATGTTCTATGGATTTTGTTTTTGGTTGTTTGGTCTATATACGAAATGGACTGTTTTTGCTTGAAGATGACTTTAGAGAGAAGTTTACACTCTTTGCAAGTTATTCCTTTTTTATCAGTCTTTTCCTCCAATTTCTTTCTTTGTTTTGTTGGTTTGCAGAGAAGTGATCAAGAATAGAAATGAAATAGAAAAATCAAATGTTTCATGTTGAATTATGACTTGACATCTACCATATTTGTGGATTTTGGAAGAGAAAAAAAGATCTCCTAAACAGTAGTAATTTTACTAGTTTAACATAATTTTCTTTTCCCTTTATTTTCTCCAATTTTCTTGGGAACTGAATAGAGCCTTCAAATCCCCACCCCTTTTTTCAAAACTAAGCAATTCTATTCAAATTGAGCAAATTTGAGACATTAAGAGTGAGATGTTGGTTTCTTCTTCTCCTTCTGTTTTTTTTTTTTTTGTTGAATACCATGAAGATTTTTAATTTGCTTTACTGTTGCAGAGTTGTGATTGACAATGATGCGTGTGAGGAAGCCACTGTTATCCAGGTAAAGTTTGTGTACTTCACATAATTCTGTTATTGGTTTAGAAAAACCATGTTGAACTAGAATACGGTTTGTAAATTCCTGAGTAAGTTCCTTAAATTAATTGATTTTATGAGATAATTAGTTAATTTTTAACTATCTGGGCTTGGTTTAATTTGGGAAAAATAACCATTTTGTGTAATTTCTTAAGAATTGATTTTTCTATTCAGGTTGATAGTGTTAACAAGCATGGAATACTCCTCAAAGTTGTACAAGTGCTTACGGACATGAACCTTGTGATAACAAAAGCATACATATCATCTGATGGGGATTGGTTTATGGATGGTAAGGTTTCTTCTGCAATCTCTCAGAAAGTAACAAGGTTCAAAAGAGTCTTATTTTGTTTGTAATATTTATTTATTTTTCATGCATTTCAGTGTTTAATGTGGTCGACCAAGATGGGAAGAAAATCAGAGATAAGGAAGTTATGGATTATATTCAACGAGTAAGGGTTATATGTTACTGCTGTTTCTTATATTTGCATACTGTCCATTTGATTCCTGAGATATCAGGGTAAAGAAACAGAAAACTAGTCTGAATATTTGCAACTAATCGAGTCGTATAGAAACAGAAAACAGAAAAATTGTTTGTCTTTGGTCTCAAATAATCAAAATTTTCAGATGTAGAATTTTACTCTGCTTGCCCCTGATTTCATCAACATAAAAGGAAATGGTTTCCCAAGAACTCTCATGAAACAAAATGTTTTGTTTTCCTTTGTAGCCCTCAGCACTGGTATCATGTCGTGTTTCTTTCTCATGATGGCAGGGGCATGTCTGCATCAGTTTGATGATGTTTTGAAGAAAATGCACCTATTAATAATATCAAGACAAATGGAACTTGGGAAAAATCATGCTAACCTTGGTTGAGATTAAATTCCGAGTCTTTTTTGAAACTGTTAAAAGTCAGATTACTGTTTGCTAAAGAAAGATTTCTTATACATTTTGACTGTAGGGGATAAGTAAGAAAAGATAATTGTCCATAATTTTCTTTAATGAACGTTTAAGATTACAAAATGCACATGTTGCGTTCCTTTTCCATTGTGTATTTGCTACCATTTTTTTGCCCTTGATAAATTACAATGTGAGCAGAGCTCATCTTTTGTTTCATGTATTCTTGTTACTTTTTGATTCCACAGAGACTTGAAAGCAATGCGAGCTTTGCACCATCGTTGAGAGGGTCTGTTGGGGTGATGCCTTCCGAAGAGCATACTGCAATTGAGCTTACTGGTACTGACAGGCCTGGTTTATTGTCTGAAGTATGTGCGGTTCTCACAGACCTCCACTGCAATGTGGTAAATGCTGAGATATGGACTCATAACAATAGGGCTGCTGCTGTAGTTCATGTCACAGATGATTCCACAGGGTGTGCAATTAAAGATCCAAAACGACTCTCGACCATCAGGGAATTGCTTTGCAATGTTCTCAAGGGAAATGATGATTCGAAGACAGCAACTACGACTCTTTCACCCCCTGGGGTAACAAGTAGGGAAAGAAGATTGCATCAGATAATGTTTGCAGACAGGGACTATGAAAGAGCAGGATTAGCGAGATTTGAAGATAAGAGTTCAAGACCCCATGTAACAGTGTTGAATATTGAGAGAGATTACACCGTCGTTTCTATGAGGTCAAAGGATCGTCCCAAACTATTGTTCGACATTGTTTGCACTTTAACAGACATGGAGTATGTTGTCTTTCATGGAATGGTCAGCACAGGAAGAATGGAAGCTTATCAGGTAAGATGAGTTTAGTTGAAATTTTATAAGCGTATTCTTGAATGATAATTGAATCTGGGAACACTTACTTTCTGGAATAGCAATTTAGCAGCCATTTCATCAGGTGGTCAATTTGTGAACCTTTAAAAATTTCATTGTGGAGCTGAGCATAGTATTGGGATAGAGTTTCCAATCAAGTTAATTGAGCATAACTTCATATGCTAAATTTTGCGCTCCATTTCCTCTTTTCCTTTTGACGTATCAAGAAATTCTATTTAAAGAACGAAATTTTGTATGGTTGTAGGAATTCTATATTCGACATGTTGATGGACTGCCTGTAAGCTCAGATGCTGAGCGAGAACGTGTTGTACAGTGTCTTGAAGCTGCCATTGAAAGGCGAGCCTCTGAGGTAATAATTTACCGTTCTGATTTAATTTGCTAGTTATGACCATGGTAGGCATGCTTGTCATTGTTTATATCTTACTTGGCCGTGCAGGGACTGGAGCTGGAATTGTGCACAGAGGACCGTGTTGGACTCCTCTCAGACATTACCAGGATATTCCGAGAAAACAGTTTGTGTATTAAGAGAGCAGAAATCTTGACAAAAGGTGGTAAAGCCAAAGACACATTCTATGTCACGGACGTCACTGGTAACCCAGTCGACCCCAAGATCATCGATTCAATTTGTAGACAGATTGGACAAACCAAGCTGCAAGTAAAACGCAACTCTATTCTTTCCCCAAAGCCTCCCCAGGAAACAACAATGGGATACATCTTTGGGAACCTCTTTAAAGCTCGAACATTCAAGTTGATTAGATCCTACTCGTAATTTCTTTGTCTAAATTCTCATGGGTATATATCTGTGCAGAATGATTAGATGTTCAAACCCACAAAAAAAAAGGTACAGAGAGATCAAGAAACATTGTGAGGCATCTTCTGCCCCTTTTCCAGATGGCTTAGTCAGTGTTCATATCATTTGATGATATACTTGTAAAGAAGTAGAGCTCAGAAACCACTAGTATGATGGATGGATGGTCCTTTGTATATACGTGTACATTATGTAATATGCATTTGATACTGTGTAAATGGATTGTACAGAATCTGCGAGTTTGTGCATATAATAGAAGAAAATGGTGTGAATAGAAGTTTGTGTACTTTCTGATACTCCATTTGTGATTGAGAGGGCATTGTTGATTGTTGGATCATGTGTTTTCTTAGCTTTCAATTTTTGGAAAAACCTCTGTTCTTGCATTACTTTTTTTATTCTAGACATTGGTATTTATAACTCTACCTTTTTTATATATAATCTATAATCCTACAATATGTTATACATGTATTTAAATAAAAATGCCCACTATGATGTGAATTCAAATCTTAATCATTGATTTGAACCCAAATATATGGATTTTACAATTGATGGTCTATCATGTTTCAAGAACACGACTTAAAATAAGGCTTTGTAAAGAGAGCATAAAAAAAATTAATCCTTCCAAAAATTAAGTGTTCATATATATATATATATATAGCTAAATATGTTTTATATCAAATCTAAGTTAATTTATACATATTTTTAAATGTACATTTAATACATGAATTTATATAAAAATATCTTAATCAATTATTTGAGTTCAAATATATGGATTTTAAAATTGATGATCAATCATGTTTTAATCTCAACGTAAGAGTGTCTTTAAAAAAAGAAAGGTTTTTGAAGGGAAAAAAACTTGGATGGTACAAAAACTCTGCGTTTTGCAATAGATGCCTTTACTGTTTTCATTTCTTCCTCAAAACTAGAGAAAGAATGGCGCGCTTGGGAACGGAGTTAGCAGCTCGGATAAGCAGAGCTCTAATCACCAAGTCAAATAGCTCAATCCCGACCCGTTCTTGGAATCCATTACTCGAGCAAACTCTACACAAAATCGGTTGTCGCGACTCACTGAGTCAGTCGCTCGTGGCTCGAGTCATCGACCCACATCTCTTGACTCACCACTCTCTTGCTCTGGGTTTCTTCAATTGGGCTTCTCAACAACCCGGGTTCACTCATAATTCACTTACTTACCATTCAGTACTCAAATCTCTTTCTTTCTCCCGCCAATTCAATGCCATTGAATCACTGATAAAGCAAGCCAAAGCTCAAAACCTGACTCTCGATTCTTCAATTTATCGATTTGTTATTGATTCTTTGATTAAAAGAGGAAAAAGCCAGATGGCATTTTCGGTTTTTAACGAGATCAAATCACAAAGTTTAGATCTTGGGACTGAGACAAGTAACTCTCTTTTGGCTTCTTTGGGGTCTGATGGGTGTTTAGACAATGCAATGAAGGTGTTTGATGAAATGAATAACAGAGGTATTGGCTTTAGTACTATTGGGTTTGGTGTATTTATATGGAGGCTTTGTAGAAATGGCGATTTGGGTGAAGTTTTGCGCTTGGTAGATGTGGTTGAAGGGTGGAATTCCTTGATTAATGGGTCCGTTATTGCGGTTTTAATTGTTCATGGGCTTTGTGAGGATTCAAGAACAAGCGAGGCTTTGCGGGCATTGAATGAGTTGAGAATTAGGGGGTGGAAACCTGATTTTATCGCATATAGGGTTGTTGCTGAAGCATTTAGATCGCTTGGAAGCGTGTTTGACGTGAACGAGGTTTTGAAGATGAAGAGGAAGTTAGGAGTGGCACCGAGGAGTAATGATTACAGAGAGTTTATTTTGGGTTTGATTACTGAAAGACGGATATATGAAGCAAAAGAATTAGGCGAAGTTATCGCAAGTGGCAACTTTCCTATGGAAGACGATGTTTTGAATGCACTGATAGGATCAGTGTCGACAATCGATCCTTATTCGGCAATGAAGTTTTTTCATTTTGTTATTGGAAAAGGGAAGTTCCCAACGCTTTTAACGTTGAGCAATTTGAGTAGGAATCTATGTAAGCATGGGAAGATTGATGAGTTGTTGGAGGTATACCGTGTTTTGTCTTCTAATGAATATTTCTCTGACATGGAGAGTTACAATGTGATGTTTTCGTTCTTATGCATGGGTGGAAGAGTGAGAGAGGCTTATGAGGTGCTTCAAGAGATGAGAAAGAAAGGGTTAGACCCAGATATCTCAATGTATAATTCCCTAATTGAAGTGTTATGTAGAGAAGATCTGTTGCGTCCTGCTAAAAGGCTTTGGGATGAAATGTTTGTAATCGGATGTGGAGGGAACTTGAAAACTTATAATATTCTCATTGGGAAATTCTCAGAAATAGGTCAAACTGAAGAGGCTACGAGGCTTTTCAATCACATGTTGGAGAAAGGGGTGACACCTGATGCTACAACTCACAGATTCCTCCTTGAAGCCCTATGCCAAGAAACAAAGTTTGAAACTGCAGTTGATGTCTTCTACAAGCATGTGAATCACGATGTAATGCTTGCACAAAATATATTGAAGACATTGATTCTAAACCTCTGCGGAAAAGGTATGCATGTGATTTTAACCAGCTTATCTATATTGTACACAATTTGTGGGATAGCTATCTTTTATACATGACAATTACTTCTTAAATTGATTTTTCACTTGAAGTGGTCTCTCTCTCTTGCTGCATTGTGATCACTGCTGTTAAACACATTTGAAGCTTTACTAAATGCATAGGTGTGCTATGCAGGTCACTTCCTTGTTGCTTCAAAGTTTCTGTGTGACCTCACTCATGACGTCAGTCATTCAGATGCCCATGTGGTTTTGTTGAAATGTTTAGCTGACTCTGAAGAGGTTCCAATTGCAGTGGAACATGCAAAACAAATTCGAGGTAACTCACCTTCAATGTTGCAAGTCATATGCACTAAGCTTTTGGCCTTTTCTTCTTCTTCTTCAAACCCAGAGCCTATTTTGCACTTGCTTCAAGCTCTGTCACAAGAATGTGTGATCAGTATAGATTTCGGCAATGATTCTTGGAAGCATGTATGCAGCAAATCATTGAAATGATCATAGTAAAAATTCATGTGAGAAGTTGGACTCCTTGGTATGGACAGTGGACAACAACCATATGACTTGCAACATGTGTTTCTTGCAAGTCTTCCTACAGCTATGATCAAATTTGCAAAATTAATTGGCTGTATCAGAAGGCAACAACCATCAGGGTTCAAAGTAGTCCAAGGTTCAATCTAAAACATTTCTACTATTATAGTTTTGTTTCTTTAAGTGTTCAACTTGCATTTATAGCATACAGATCTCAAGTCAGCATCCTTCTGGAGGATCCATGCATATTTACATCTGAGACATATCCTGTGCAGATTCCAACTCCACAGTTACTGCCACTACTCCCATGACCTTCATTTACTACGTTGGCATGTTGTTGCACCACGAAGATGGTGGTAGTGCCCCTGAATGATGCTGAAGCCAATAGAGAGCTAATAGTGTCCAAATCTTTGTCCTCATTCCAATTCGTGAGCCTGATAAAACTGATGATCTGCTGTCATGATACCTTCCATGTTCCCACTACTAGTTCAAAACGGTCCTCCATTGATCTAATCACAGAAATAGTTCCTGTCCCAACCACCATCACCACCTCCATTGGTACATGACCAGATAATTTCCTACGACAGCAGTTCTAAATGCTCTCACCACTTTGTTGCCAAGCCTCCTTTCACATGCTCGATCATTGGAAATGTTTCCATTCTCAAGGAGCCGTCTAATTGTCATATTTGATGTTGAGATGTCTAGCCATCCGTGCTCCTATATAGCCAAAGCCTCCCTACCGTCAGGGCTGGCCAAGAGAACAGCAATCCAATAAGAAGACCAGCTCTATAAGCTAGGTCTTGAGGTATTCAGGATCCCATGGTCAATAAGGATTGCTACTGTGCAATGGTGCCTTGTCAAGGGCATTGCTGTTTTTAGTCTTGATAGCCTTTCTTTGAGAAGCTACTTCACACTGGCTTGGAATCTCTTGTGGAAATGAACTATAACAAGGGAAGTCTTCTTCTCTAGCGCAATTGAGCACACATCCTGCATCATTTCAGTTGGAGAAATTACAGTAAAAGGGTAAAACTATAACTAGACCATGACTGCTTTGCTTAAAGTATCTGAATGCATTGATCGGATGTTTCCAGGTTTTGGCACTATTAGACGGCTGTATGGTCAGTTTGTGAGTGACAGAGAGAGGGTCTGCACTGCCAAGAAGCTCGATCAGGTGGAGAACATAAATAAATAGAGATCTTCACTTTGTCGGCTTTATGGCCTCAAAGAGATTGATGACAGTGGGAACGATCTATTGATCATGGATGCATAACATCAGTCAGAGTTCAAGATGGAATCTTGAGTACATCATAGATAACATCAGTCATAGTTCAGGGTTGAATCTTGAGTACATCATAGATCTTTACCTGGAAACCATATACCTCCTTGAAATATCCTAGAGGGTGTTTTTTTTTTATTTTTTATTTTTTATGATGGTTGCAATAGATCCTACTACAAGCACCATGGATATGAACATGGTCATAAAGTCACATTGTCTATTCCCTGTATTCCATTAGAAAACCAATTTCTCACATGGATAATAATCATTCATAACATTGATGGAAAAAATTGTAATATAGCAGTCAACTGCAAATGATAAGACTACAGCTGTGGCAATAAGAATATGAATTTGAACATGCCTTGTTTCGCTTATCTAAACATGCCAAGCTCAAGTAATCATTGTAATCCATTACAAGGCTTGGTGAGAGCAATAGATTGCACTATAAAACAGTTGAACATAATGACGGGAGATTATAATTTTCATTCCAGTTTTGACAGTAGATTGGCATCAACGTCCTGGAGATGATGAGATGAGATCAAGCTTGTCTACCAATGCTA
>Ga0325400_1005898_pt1 | contig 11600 bp, 6 predicted proteins | sample PopdelMetagenome_2_FD_205662 | JGI IMG/M metagenome (GOLD analysis project Ga0325400, IMG submission 205662) | Populus deltoides microbial communities from Bellville, Georgia, United States - Xylem-PdKOR-R1 | ecosystem: Host-associated > Plants > Phyllosphere > Stem > Wood/Secondary xylem...
CATCTTTACTTTGCCCTTTTGAGTTTCATTATCTCCTCTTGGTTTAATCAAGTTGTAAGGTAGAAAACAATAGTATGAAAACTAAACCGACGTTCATTATCTCAAGTTCAAGAAAAAAGAGACAGCAAAAGGGAAAAGGGAGAGAAAACAAAACGTAAGGAGACAAGATTACAAGAGATCTAGATAGCCAAACAATTTGCTATATCTAAAAATTGCAAAACTCTACTGGTCTGAATAGTATCGCCACCATCAACATTATTTCCCTTCCCCCCTTTTTCTTGGCAGGCTTGTTCATTGCATCCTCTTTCTTTATCATCCCATCTGAAATAAAAACATGGTCAGGCACTACTACCTGCAGTAATTTAATACACACTCATTTGTAAAATTCTTAATCTGTTGGATACAAAAAAAAAAAAAAAAAAAAGAAAAGAAAAGAAAAGAAAAAGAGCTTGCAACAACCAGTTCAAACTTGGGTAATTTCTATGAATTAAAGATCCATCTTTAACCATAATTTCAATAAGGACAACAAAGCCAAACAATTGCAAATTAAAGGCAATCAATTGTTAAAGCATCTAATTCATTTGAAGAATGGAGAGGTACGTGGAGGAAGACAATTATTTTTATTCATCAAATTATTTCACTATATCAACCTTATTACTTGTATGCCTTGAGAGAAAGATTTCAAAGTAATTGAAAGCTAATTCATGCATGATTTTTAAAAACTTTAATTTTTTTTAACTATTTATGAACTTATTTAAGTAACACCTTTCGTCTTTCTATACAAATAAAATTATCAATTTACCCTTCTAAAAAAAACCACTGCTGAAGAGATATTTAATGTACGCCTACGTTCATTTAACTATTTATTGGAATAATAAAATTATCATTTTACTCTATTAAAAAAAAATTCATAGCATTGATGTTAGGGGTATTTCAATCTTTTCATAAGGTACATTGATCATTACCAGATTGATCAGTGATGAAATTATTTTTTAAATTTTTTAAGTATAATGGAATGACTCAATTACTTTTAAAAATAAAATTTTTAATATTGGCATCTAAAGGCTTTTTAGTCATTGCATTTTTTCAGCACAGTAAAATGATTTAATTACTCTTTAAAGAAAGATTTTTAAAATTTGCATCTAAGATCTTTTTAATTTTTCAACCATTTTTTTATTATTATCAAGCTGATTGAGAGTAATTTGATCTTTTAATAACATAAAATATTATTAAAATGAAAAAGTGGTCGGCGTGTGTGTGATGCCTCTAGGTGGCTAAAAATACCTTTATATTATGTCGTTGGAATCTTCGAGGCATCATCTTCTTGTTAGGCGGCGCGTGGCAGTGGAGGGATGGATTTTCACCAGCATGACTTTTTTTTTCTTCCTTTTTTCTCTTTCCTCCCTTTGAAAATTGCACTGACCATTCAAAATTTTAGAGCTGTCCTCTTAATTACTGATATTTCAACTTCGATCTTTATTTTTTGATTTCTAATTTTTATTCTAGGACTTCTTGTAAAAAAAAATATTTGTTTTAAATTTGATCATTCAATCCCAATTTGTGATATATTACTTTTTCCAATTTGGTCATTCTTTTGATTTTTAATTCTTTTCTTGACCCATTTGTATATTTTTTTTATTTGTTTTCAGTTTCATCCTTCAACTCAAATTTATGACATATTATTTTTTTAATTTGATCCTCATTATTTTGATTTTTTTGTCCTTTTGTTAAAGTGGTTTTCTTTTCAATTTCACCATTCAATTGAAAATTCATAGTTGTTCTTTAATTAATTTTTTATTTTAATTTTGATTCCCATTCTTTTAATTGGTATTTTTGGTATGAGATCCTTTTGTATAATTGAATTTCTTTTCTCAACTTCATCCTTCAATATTTGATTGGTTTGGGATTTGGTTTTGTGGTTTTTCTATGTGTTGTGCTTCCAGTCTAATGATTTGGATCATATGTTTAAAAGTTAACACGGGTTGACATCTTTTTTTCCCCATTTATTTTCTTTTTCAATTTCATTGCTCGTCATTGATTTTTTTTTTAATAAAAATAGGCTTTGCATTTTCTTTGATTTATTTTCCATTGGGGTATCCCTGTAATATCCCAATAATTTAAAGCTGAAATTGATGGTAATTGTTCTTTTGTATGCCATCACGTTGTTGATGATTATTATAACAATATTTAGGAGTTTAACAAGATAGGATTCATTCATTGGTATGGTACATTAACCATATGATTTCATAATATAACATCACAATAAAAAGAATACCTGTATATATATATCCATAACATTTTATTTACATGTTCATACTTCCATATCCGTGTTCTATTACAGTTATCAACACAAGTCTTTACAAAAGTGTCGAATGATCATTTCATGACTAGTACATTTGTTACACAAAATCCATAATATCTAAAGCATGAGATTACACAGATTATATAAAAACATGTGGACTCGTGGAATGGAATTCCCACGCACCTTGTTGGTGTGATGTCCTTGTTAGATAAAGATAAATACATGCATTATGAACAATTTATAACATAGAAATAAATAACTAAGGAAATATTAATATTACTTTTCATTCATAGCCTAAAAGAATATAATTCTTTCATTACTCTTTATAGACGTAATACAACCCTTATTCTTTCATCAATTACCGAAGCTAATTATAATATTCAGACTCGGTCATCCGTCTCGGATGTTATTAACCAAAATTAATAATCAAATTTAACCTAATCATCACTCTAGGATGCCATTAGCTGAAACTAATCATAATGCTCTTTCCAACCATCCTTCTAAAACGCTATTAGCCAGAGCTATTCATCAAACACAACCCGACCATCCTTCTAGGATGCCATTAGCCAGAGCTAATCATCGAACACAACTCGACCATCCTTCCAGGAAGCCATTAGCTGAAGCTAATTATCAACACAACCCCGTCATCCTTTTAGAAAGCCATTAGCCGAAGCTAATCATAATACTCATTCAACATTTCATAATAGTTCAGTATTCATCACAACACAATAATAGATCTTTCATAATGAATCCACTTTGGAGAATTAACATTATGCTAGAAGGGGATGGAAGCCACCTACCTGCTCCTTCTATGGAATGCCCTCGTTCGGTCAAAGTTCCGATCCCGGTTGTACCACCTGACATTCAAATGATCATAATTAGCACACTTGTATCAAACAGCCATATAACCATTGTCATACATATATCAAGAATACACATGTTCACATTCAAGTGTTCCATACATTATACAAACATAGAATGAACATTATCATATCAAGACACTTCTCTTTATTTTAAACACCACCACTCACGGACGTTCTAGCATTTAATTCTTGAGTTTCATAATGAATTAAATCAGACCGACGATGAAATCATCACAAGCATTAAATCATTTCTGATATGGAATTCATCAACAAACTAAGCTGCTACTGTCGCAGAAATTCGTCAGCGAAAACTAGGTCGCTGGTGACACATAAATCATAAGCAAAAACTGGGTTGTTGATGACACATAAATCGTCAGCGAAAGTTAGGTCACTGGTGATGAAGAATCGTAAGCAAAACTAGTTTACGACTGACGCATGAGACTCAAAATTCATCAGCAACAACTGGGTCGTTGGCAACACAGAATTGTCAGTGAAATAGTTTACGACTAACGCATGGGACTCATAATTCATTAGCGATAACTGAGTCGCTTGTAACATAGAATCGTTAGCAAAACTAGTTTACGATTAATGCATGGGACTTAGAATTCACCAGCGACAACTAGGTCGCTGGTAATACAGAATCATCAGCGAAATTGGTTTATGGCTGAAGCATGAGACTTAGAATTTGTCAGCGATGAATGGGTCGCTGCTGACCCAGAATTCATCAACGCAACCAAATTCCACAGCTGACGCATGGAATCGTCAGCGAATACAATTTACTGTTGACTTAAAAATCATCAACGAGAACTGAGTTGTTGCCAACCCAGAATTTGTCAACGAATCTATGTTGTTGCCAATTTCTGAATCGGCAGCGACGATTGAGTCATTTTTGGTTCCACTCTTTTCCTCGGTTCAACGTAAGGTTTACACTAAGCTTTTCCTCTTTATAACATACTTCAACCTAGTTGGACATAGACCGTTACCAAATCACATTTAATTTATCAGAAGATTATCTAGTAATACACAACCAAGTTTCAACATGTTTGTCTAACAAAGGTTCTCTTCACCATCACTTCAAGATCGAAAACCAATGTTGCCGTAATCATGCTTTCTATGTTTTTAATTCCATCGTACCAAGTTCATCAACACAAACTAATAGTCAATTCACATTACATAAGGGTTCCATTTCCATCCTTTTTCTTGTCCCTCTAAAGGTGTTCATCCTGCAAGGTTTATGGTTTCTCCTTATTTCCTTCAGCCTGACATTGCTGTCCGTTCTTCCTAAATTTACACATGCAATTCATCATTTTTATCACGAGTACATTCACAACCACATGCTACAATTACACCTTCATTTACTTGGTTCATAACCATGCAAATTCATTAATCACATCACAAAATCAAAGCATTAGCATAGCATGGTTTCTGTTTCAACTCTAACATGCCTTTAAAGGCCTAACAATATCACAATTCTGCACATACCATCACTCCATTTAACTTTCACACAAGTTCTTCTATTATACATGCAAAATCAAGACATTAACGCAATTATGCATTATGTTTTTGTTCAAGTATATTCCTAGGAGTTTAACAAGATTATCATTCATGCATTTCATCATTTCATTTCACAATTTGCTCATTTCTTCACTTAGCATGGTATGGTTTTCTACTTAGATCATACATTCAAAATCATTCATGTTTCCTTTGTAAAAGGGTCTGCATATGTGTTCTTTCATCTTTTATTCTACTTATATCTTTCCATTTAGTTATAGTTCTTGAGTTAAGGTGTAAGAACATTACTCTCTTATTTTAGAGTCCCCTCCTTTTATTTTCCCAAATCATGAGGTAACACTCACCCAAGAAAATGATATTAGTCTTACCTTATATTCTTAACAATCCTAGTAAAGGTTTTAGTGGTTTGTTCTTCTTCTCCTTTTTAGTTTTCTTCCTTTCTTCTTTCTGTTTGTTCCAGCCGGCCCTGTAGGCTCTTCCTTCATCTATATTTTTGGTTTTCTCTTATTTTTCTATCTCATCTCTCACTTAACACTCAAGAAAGTTGGCATGCAAACTGGTTGGGTTCAGTTTTCTCCTTGGAAAGGAGTGTGTGCTACAATAATGGCTGCTTTTGGTTTTGGGGAGAGGTTTAGGCTCCTTCTTCATTCATGTTTTCGGTTACTTCTCTTTTCCCTTAACTCTCCTTTCTTCTCAAACGTTCAATGGAGGCACATGCAGTTGAGTTGTTAGGTTTTTATTTGGGAAAGAGAGAGAGGTTGTTCCAGTTAGCTGCAGCTAGTTTTTGGGGAGAAAAAAAGGTCACTTTTTTTTCCTCTCCCGCATTTATTTCCTTTAGTTCTTTCCTAGCATAAGTCGACTTAATACTATCTTTTTGTTGGGATTTACATTCTCTCCTCTTAATATAAATTTCATCCTCAAAATTAAAGGGACTCGTATTTTATAATTGACTGTTTGAATAGATCGAGATACTTCTTTCTCATTTCATACTCCCTTTCCCAAGTTTCATCTTATATTTGAGCACTCCGCTATAAGACTCTGATGATGAAGATCTTTTGATATGGAATTTGTCAACAAACTAAGCTGCTGTAGCAAAAAGTTGTTAGTGAAAACCAGGTCGCTGGTGACACATAAATCATTAGTGGAAACTAGATCGCTGTTGACACATAAATTATCAGCAGAAGCTCGGTCGTTGGTGATGCAGAATCGTCGGCGAAACTGGTTCATGGCTGACCATGAAACTCAGCATTCGTCAGTGACAATTGGGTCGCTTGTAACACAAAATCATCATTGATACTGGTTTTCGACTAACACATGAGACTCAGAATTTGTCAGCGATGACTAGGTTGTTGGTAATACAGAATTGTCAGCGAAATTGGTTTATGGCTGATGCATGGAACTCAAAATTCATTAGCGGCAACTAGGTCACTAGTAACACATAATCGTCAGCGAAATTGGTTTACGACTAGTGCATGGGACTCAAAATTCATCAACAACGACAGGGTTGCTGGTAACACAAAATCATCAACGAAAACTGGTTTACAGATGACGCATGGAACTAAGAATTCATCAGCGATGATTGGGTCACTGGTAATACTGAATCATTAGTGAAACTGGTTTACAATTGACATATGGGACCCAGAATTTATCAACAAAAACTGAGTCATTGCCGACCCAGAATTCATCAACGTAACTAAATTCCACAGCTAACGCATAGAATCGTCAACAAATACATTCTACCATTGACTAAAAAATTATCAACGAGCACTGAGTCGCTGCCGACCTAGAATTCATTAATGAATCTATGTCGCTGTTGATTCAAAAATTGGCAGCGACGATTGAGTCTTTTTTGGTTTCACTCTTTCGCTCAGTTAAACATAAGGTTTACATTAAGCTTTCCCTCTTTATAACATACTTTAACCTAGTTGGACATAGACCGTTACCAAATCACATCTAATTTATCATAAGATTCTCTAGCAATACACAACCAAGTTTCAACATGTATGTCCTATAAAGGTTCTTTTAACCATCACTTCAAGATTGAAACCTAATATTGCCACAACTATGCTTTCTATGTTTTCAATTCTATCATACTAAGTTCATCAACATAAACTAATAGTCAATTCAAATTACACTAGGTTTCAATTTTTATCCTATGTCTTGTACCTTTAAAGGTGTTCATCATGCAAGGTTTCCTTCATGGTTTCTCTCTATTTCCTTTGGCCAGACATTGTTGTCTATTCTTCCCAAATTTAAACATGCAATTCATCATTTTTATCACGAGTACATTCACAACCCCATGCTACAATTACACCTTCATTCACATGGTTTATCCATGCAAATTCATTAATCATGTAACAAAATCAAAGCATTAGCAAAGTATGGTTTCTTTTTTAGCTCCAGCATGCCTTTAAAGGCATAACAACATCACAATTCTGCACATACCATTACTTCATTTCACTTTCACACAAGTTCTTCTATCATACATGAAAAATTAAGACATTAATGTAAGTATGCTTTCTATTTTGGTTCAAGTATATTCCTAGGAGTTTAACAAGATTATCATTTATGCATTATTTCATTTCATAATTTGCTCATTTCTTCACTTGGTCGGCCCTCCCCTAGATTCATACATTCAAAATCATTCATGTTTCCTTTGTAAAAGGGTTTGCACATGTGTGCTTTCATCCTTTATTTTACTTAGATCTTTCCATTTAGTTATGAGTTCATGAGTTAAGGTGCAAGAACATTACTCTCCTATTTTAGAGTTTTCCCCTATTTCTTTGCCTTAAATGTGAGGTAACACTCAACAAAAAATAAAATAAAAATGATATTAGTCCCACCTCACGTTTTAACAATCCTAGTGAAGGTTTTGGTGGTTTGTTCTTCTTCTTCCTTTTGATTTTCTTCCTTTCTTCTTTATGTCTGTTCTAATCGGTTCTCTAGGATCTTCCTTCTTCTATGTTTTTGGTTTTCTCTCCTTTTTCTAACTCACCTCTCATTCAACACTTAAGAAAGTTGACATGCAAGCTGGTTGGGTTTAGTTTTCTCCTTGGGAAAGAGTGTGTGCTGCCGTAATGGCTGTTGCCGATTCTAAGGAAAGTTCTAGGCTCTTTCTTCTTTCATGTTTTTGGTTACTTCTCTTTTCCTCTAACTCTCCCTTCTTCTCAAATGTTAAAGGCAAGCATATGCAGCTGGGTTGTTAGGTTTTTCTTTGGGAAAGAGAGAGAGGTTGTTCCAGCCAGCTGCAGTCGGTTTTGGGGGAGAGGAAAGGTCACCTCTTTTCCTCTCCTACATTTATACCCCTCTTAATTGAGATGAGGGTGTTTAGGTGCTGGTCATGGGTGTTCTTGTCCCTCTTTTGGGTTATCTTAGGGCTGGATTCCACCCCATAATTTTCACCTAGGATAGGCCGGCTTTCCTCCCTCACTTTCCACCTACAGCACTTTGGTTTGTTTCCTTTAGTTCATTCCTAGCATAGGCCGACTTAATATTATCTTTTTGTTAGGTTTTACAATCCTAGTCTCATGACCCGAGTAACGAGTTTGACAAGTTAATCCGGGTTGAATCATCTCATATTACCCAGGTTACATATTTGTCATGCTAACTCAGGTTGGATTGGGCCAGTAATTTTTGTCAATTTTTATTCAATTCCATCATTTCATATTTAATTGACTGAAAATTGAACTATATTATTTTTCTTCTGTTGAAAAAAAAGGTTTTTTTTCTTCAAAGTTATTGTATTTTTTTTTAACAAATTTTGATCCACTTACTATTGTTGCCTATTTTCTTATCATCTAATTAAAATAAAATGAACTTATTTGATCTAGTTCGATTTATAATCTGAGTCGTAGATTTTTGTTTAAAATATTTATGACATCTAAACATTATTTTTTTAAGAAAAGAATAATGCCATGTCTAGTGCTTTAATCTTAAAGTGTTGGTTGAGTTAAAGTAATTATTTTTGTGTGGGTAGACACACAAGACAATTACTCTAAATTTTATAATTTATTGATATGAAATAATTATAAATTTCTTATTCTCAACTTGAATGATTAGCTTATGGCTTGATCGAAAGTCTTTAACTAATTTTGTATCCATAAATAGATTTAATATCCCATTTAATCTCTAAATAGAAAAACACAAATGGTGTTTGTGGCTTTAGGCAACAAGGGCAAGCTCTAATTAAAGGAGGTTACCTTCTCACTTTCAGCAGTGAATTTGTTTGATCACATAGTCTCACTGACTCTTGTTTAAATCACTTTCCTATAATTTAATTGATAGACGATCTTCATATATATCCTCCGATCAGTCTCTAATGTTATTCTAATCATAATCAATCACTTTATTAAATAGAGCAACAGATCTCCAAAAAGGGCTGTCAATGGGGCATTCTATATGCAGAGGTTGAATAGACAAGCAGTAAGGCAACCAAAGAGAGCTAGCGGTGGGGACTCGGAAAATGTGTTTTTAACCGATTGTTTGAGTTTTATTTGTATCTCTGAGTATACTGGATTACGTTGTAATAATTTTTTATATAATTTAATTTGTAAATCAGATAGAAGGTTTCAAAGTTTAAGATCGAATTTAATAATAATATTAAATAATTTATCACGACCTGAAATTCAAAAAGATTTTAATTCAAGCTGAACGTAACACGCATAAAAGCTCCATAAAATAACATTTGTTCACGTTTATTCGATAATGTGATTGAAAGTGTTTTTTTTTATTAGAAGAAATTGAAAATAGTTAGAAGTGTCAGTTGAAACCAGTTCAATCTATAGAGAAGCGGTCAAAACTTAGCACACAAAAAAATCTAACGCCCTGGTCCAAGGGCACCAAAATCTCAACCTCAATAACAGCTTGACACATGTTAGTCTAAGTAATTTACACATTTTAGCCATCACTCCACGTAGCAGTTTACGTGTCAAGCATTGGCCTGGTTTTAATCACTATAAATTACGGCAACCATGGCTGCTGTTTAATACCAAAAGTTGTGTGTTTTTAATCTTTCAAGTGTTTTAGCTTTCAATTCATTTGTGTTCTCTCAAATCTTTCGAAGAAATCAATAACCAAAAATGGCTGACAACACCCAGAAGATGAGCTACCAAGCTGGTGAGGCCAAAGGCCAAGCTCAGGTTAATTAGCTTATGAATTTCTTTCTCTATTTTGATTTTGTTTTTATATATAAATCAATGTGTAATGCTCTATAACATATCGATTTTGTTTGTTTCAGGAGAAGGCCAGTAACTTGATGGACAGAGCTGACAATGCTGCTCAATCTGCAAAGGAATCAGTGCAAGAGGTTCACATATTTCTTTCTCTATATTTTTTTAGAGAATTCATTCTCACCACAATGGCACAATGGATTGTGCATAAGATTTAAGAATGACAATAAACCAAAAACAAAAAGGAAAAAAAGAGTGTTGAGTAAAATTCGCAACACTCTAAGTGTTAATAATTAGTTGCATATTTTGGCACCGATATTCTTAGCGAGTGAGTTTGCAGTAGTGTTTTTTATTTTATTTTAATTTTGATAGTTTCTTCTTTGTGTAGGCTGGTCAGCAGGTGAGGGCTAAGACACAGGAAGCTGTTGAAGGAGTAAAGAATGCAACTGGCATGAACAAGTGAAGCTGGATCGATGGAGTCCAATGATCTCTGCTGCATGAAATTTAGAAATTCAATGCAATATTCATCTATTCAGCACGTTGTTTTTGTTTTTTTGTTTCTGTCTTTCCTTTTGTATAAAGAAGAGAGCTCTCTGAACTGCAGTTCTCTCGTAAGTTTGTAGGCACATGCATGTTTTGCCCTAATTAGAAAAATTTTACTTTCAGTTCAGTACATGTTCAAATTTTTCCAGGTTAGTGCTTCATCAATTGGCCCTATATGTGTCCAAATGGCCTAAAATGCCAATTCCCTTCTTAAATATATTTGATTACAACAAATATTATGCCTTCCCAAATCAATCGGTAGGTCTATTGATAAATTGAACATATTATTAAAAAAAATTATATATAATAATATCGGTGTTTTTATTTATCCGTCGGTATATCCATCAATAAATATAATACATTACCAACAAAATATCATCTATAATTCCATTAGTGTGTTAATATTAGTAGAATGGTCTCGTTCCATTGATAACCCTATCAGTAATAGTGACATTTATGGTAATTCTTTTTTATCTCTAGAATATATCAATAAAGTTGTGCCATAAATAACCCCGTTTGTAATCTTTTAAAAATATTTTTAAAAATAATTTATTCTTTCATTATATATATATATATATTTATAAATAATTTATTCTTTCATTATATATATATATATATATATATATATATATATATATATATATATATATATATATATATATATATATATATATTTCATTCAAGATGACATTCTTTGTTTGAAAACAACTCCAGTAGCTCACCATAAAGCCCACTACCTAGCTAGTTCCATTTCAAGGATGCCTAAGATTATGTAATGACAAGTGACCATATTAATTTTATTTACATGCTATTTAACTCGGTTCATTTTCCTATACATCAACAAAGCTCAAGGTAGGAATAGTAAAATTGTTAATAATTAGTTGAGAAAAACAACAACAAAAGAAAAGAATAGGTTGGATTGTTAGGGATTTTGGCGTAGAAAATCAAGACCAGTATAGCATACACCATGTCTTATCTGCAAGAAACTTTTGTTTTAAGTTTATCACGCCTTGATAGTATCTTAATTTGCACATAGAGGTTAAATCCATCGACATGTTAGAACCGACTCTGTAATACTAAGATTGACCAAGGCACCCTATTTTGTTACTCGGTTAAATCGTCTGCAGGTACATAAAGTGCTTGAAAAAAAGTTATAATTAAGGGATTTTTATTACATATTTCAAAATTAAAAGATTCATGAAAATTCTGCCC
>Ga0325400_1005902_pt1 | contig 11595 bp, 9 predicted proteins | sample PopdelMetagenome_2_FD_205662 | JGI IMG/M metagenome (GOLD analysis project Ga0325400, IMG submission 205662) | Populus deltoides microbial communities from Bellville, Georgia, United States - Xylem-PdKOR-R1 | ecosystem: Host-associated > Plants > Phyllosphere > Stem > Wood/Secondary xylem...
TACTAATAGGTGATCTAGAACTTTGGAAGTTTCTAATAATTGCTCCTTGTATTCAACCAACAGCAAATAAAATAGCTACTAAGTAATACATAATATTATCATGAAGTTCCACTAAAGCTTCCATTTGTGGGCTAGCACTATCTTGGAAATATAGTCCTCAAGCTCTAGGTGCATCACAGCTAATTACATTAGAATCGCAAAAGAAAGATAGAGTATAGAAACATAGAGTATATAAACATATCCCTGCGAAAATAAAATGTGTTACATTTCTGTAGTTAGCAAATACTGATATCACTTTTCTAATCTTATATAAGAATGCTGGTAATATGTCATAGCTTATTACAAATAATAAGAAATTTCTAGTCATATCACAACTTTTACACATTACCATATGACATTCTTGACAAGTAGCATATGTAGTGCTTCCTCTTAATACCGCATGTTTCACACCGTTTGTAAGATTAAAATCGCAAAGAGGAAACAGATTATTAGTAATCTCCTGAGGAGTCACTGTAATATATAGTTTAACTGCATGTAAACAATTTCCGATAACTGCAGTGTGAGCAGCCTCCATCATTGCACCAGAAAATTCTGCACCTGAACTTTGTAAAGGTAAACTAGTAAATGCGTGAGGTTTAGGTGGGTTATGTAAAGCTCACTCTAACCCAGGAGCACATTTATCTTTAAGTATACGTAAGTAATCACTGAATAGTTGAGGAACTGCTCAAGGGTATCCATACACAGCTTTACCTTTTACAAGTTGTAAGTATACTATGTGTAAGAATAGTGCAGTAGCAGCTACAGAAATTATTGAACCAATACTACTAATAAAGTTTCAACCTGTGAAAGCATCAGGGTAATCACTTACCCGACGTGGCATTCCTTGTAGCAAATTTGTTATATCGAGCTAATAATCTTATTGTAATTTGGAATAAAAGTATTTATTTTTATACATCTTTTTTGTATCTAAGTACTTACTAATAGTTTCAGCTGCTATATGTAAATCTTTTACAGCAGACTTTACACTATCATAGCATATAATAAATTCTTTGCTACTATGATAAAGATATACTTTTTTTCTCATTTTAGATAAAGTCTCCTCACTTTTTGGTTTACCAAACATAGGATTGTTAGAACCCCTTTTATCCTTATACATGTGTTCAATAAATTCCTTAGACTTTTCCTTATGAAACATTGGGTTTAATGAACCCACTTTTTGTTTACTCATTTTTTCTAAAGTATCTTTAGAGTGAACTTTATCTCAAAATGGATTTGATTCACCAGAAAATAATGCACTAAGTTTTTGTTTTGTTTCATTAGACAAAGGTTTACCTTTACGGAACTCGGAGATAAGTTGTTTAGATTTTTCTGAATGTTTGAAACCCATACTTGACCCTGCAGTAGGGTTTAAGTTATAAATAGGTTTATATAAATTTATGTATTCTTGTTCTTTACTAATAATATCTTTTTTTATGGATACACTAGTATCACTTAAAATACATAAAATAACAACAGAAAAACTATAATGTCCGTATTTCAAGAGAGAATTAGAGATATACCGGCCATCACACAAACGAGAAGGGAAATAATAAGTAGCAAGTCTTTTACTTAAATCCATTCCACTACCTATATACTTTTTACCATTTATATTATTGTGTATAAGGTAAATACCACTTTTATTTTTGTATTCTTTTAAAAGAATATTTTTATCTTTAAAAAAATCATATATTGGGGAAGCAGTGGAGTAATCTAAATCATACAATTTTAAAAGATGTTTTTTACTAAGTTTGTGTTTATGTTTAGTAATTAAATTATTATTCTTAACGGATACCTGAATAAAGTTGTCATAATAAGGATCTTGTTCAGGTTCATCGTTAGGATCTTTTTCAGGTTCAGGACAACTATTCGTTTCTGAACTGTCAAGTTGTGTAGAGTTTCCTTTAGAATAATCCTTACTATTTCCTTTAGAGTTTTCATCACAAATTCTTAGTAAATAAATACTATAGCTGTGCAAGTTGTAAAAAATAAAATAGCTAAATCCAAATACAAATAGAACTAGCAAGATATAACTACGCATATCACTATGCGTATTGGACTATTTCTTCAACTTATAAGTTGCAACACATATAGTCTCTGAGGATCCCTGTATTAATTAATATACTTATAAGACGTAGCTTAAAAATATAGACATAATTACTAAAAGGTTTCCTGCTAATTGTCTATTTATATTGTCAAATATCTATAGAGTTTCTAGCATATAGTGTTGTGCAAAATATTATATTTCTATAATAAAGGGCCTACTTGACCTAAGAAATGTTGAGGGAAGAAAGTTAAATTAACCCCCGCAAATAACACTCAGAAATGAGCTTTAGAGTATAATAAATTATAATCTAATCCTAATATTTTAGGTATTCAGAAATATCATCCACTATATAAGGCAAATACAGCACCCATACTTAAAACGTAGTGAAAATGAGCAACAACATAGTAAGTCTTAAATTACTCAAATATATACATACAACACTGTTCACACAGTGGATCGGACTATAACTTATCTAATAATTTAACTTAATAAACTTTCGATTGTCACGTTTAGTCTCTACGGATCCTACTAACTAATAAATTAAAACGAATGAATTAGTTTTGGTTTCCACGGTATTATCTAGTGTGCGCTCTTTCTTGTTATTCGCATTAAAATAACAAATAATATATATAATTACGGTCATCATTATTAATAAAATACTTCAAAGATATATGTATTAAAGTAAGTAAAATCTGTTTTATAAATAATATATTTAAATGACCAATTGAGGCCTAGACTTCACCGTTAGCAAAATTAATATCAAGTTAGCTTTAACTAAACTCCTAAATTTTACCGAAAAACGTATGAAATTTTTCATGGTGACATGACAACACGACACTTACTAAAAAAGCTTTTGATTGAATTTTTTTAACGACTCTAATTTTTCACCCAATAAAGGATAGTTAGTACAATGAGATGTTATTTTTAGTAATACTTCTTTTTTATATATCTCTACAACATAGAATTTTCCGTAAGGATTTCTTACTTTATTAGTTGCTTCAAAATACACTTTAATAGCTTCAATTAAGTAAAGATCATCATTTTGCCCTATTGAAAAAGAATGGTTGTTAGATTTTCTTATTGAAAAACAACCTTCAGCTTCTATAAAACCAGATAATCATTCTTTAAAATAGAAAGGTATTTTGAAATCAATATTCGATTTTATAATATTTAACTGCTGATGATATTTCAAATTTCTGTTTAATAAATAAGTTTCTACTGAAGTTTGGGTTAAACAAGTTTTTAGAAATGCAAGTTGACATATTTTATTTGAAGTTAAAGGAGGATAAGTATCATAAATTTTAATAATTTCTTCTACTTCTTTCTTCTTATTAACTACTCAAATAACATCTGCTCGTTTACCTGTAACTCTGACTGTTCCACCTATTATTTTAGCAATTTGAACCAGCATATTATAATTAGATCGAATATAGGATAATTTAATTATTAGTCTATATTGTAATGATTGTTTACGTCAATGGTTAACTTGAATACTACCATCTCCGTCCATCAAACCTACTCAAAACATTTTTATATATTCATTATAATCAATATCTCCATTTATAGTTGGATTACTCACATTCTCATTAAAACCTTGTATTTTAATACTCAAACTATCTTTATATGATTTTTGAATAGTAAAATAGTTTAGTAAAAATATACTAAATAAAACAATCAAAACCGTATCGTGGAAAGCAATATCAAGAGAAGCATTCGCAAGAACTACACCACTTACATATAAAACTCTAAATTATTCTCTATTCTATTTTTTTTAATTCATTTTCTATTTCTGAGCTTTTAATTTCTAAACGTTCTTTTTAGAATTCATTCTTGAAAACTCCTATAGTCGTAGATAAGTCGTAGTCTTTATGCAGACTTCTTATACGGTGGATTAACTCTGGAGTAATTAGGGTACGACTATGAATAACGGTATCTGATAAGTCGGATTTAACACAATACATTACTCTGCTGTAATATATCTTTTCCTCACTTGCATTAGCGAGATCCCTGAATCTTATACCGGTACGATAAAATGGAACCCTGTTGTAGCCTGTTGTATCTATAAAATCAGCTAATTTATCTGTATCCTTAGGAGTGTCATTTGTATTAGAGTTTCCACCTTGATGGTTTCCACCTTGAGGGTTTCCACCTTGAGGGTTTTCACCTTGAGGATGAAAACTCTCAATAGGACGGTAACTATCTGTAACAGGGTCATAAAACCTATTATTACCCCCTGAGGAATAAACACTATTATCAGTATCTAAATCCAAAATTGATAAATAATAGTAATTAAAAATACTTAAGATATAATCTACATCCAAGGAAAAACATAATAGCATAAATAAAGAATAGAAAATTCTACAGGTTAGAACAAAGATACTAATGTGATACATGTGTTGTACAAGTAAATACGATAAATGAAATAAACCATTTTTAAGAATTAATGAAAATTTATTGAGTAAAAGTCTTACTGTTGAAAACCTAGGTCTCTTTATATTACGACTGTGTCAAATTTGTTCAATAAATTGAAAAACATTTAAAGTGTTAAATATTGATGCATGAAAATAGACATATTAACGTTTTGTTTACTTTTCAAGAAACTGACATTAAGATAATTTCGCATTCTTCTAGCTAAATTTATAGAACTTCCTACATACCTATGACCATTAACATTATTTATTAAATAATAAATACCGGATTTACCATTAGATTCCGATAATATATTAAGCCTGTCTTCTTTAAAGTTATTGTAAACTTTTACAGGATTTAATTTAGTTTTTTTATCGTTATTGTTGTTATTGTCATTATTGTTATTAGGTTCACCTGTTAAATTAGAATAGTTACGGTTAACTATTGAATAAGTATTAGCCTTAATAGGAATATTAAAAAAAAAATAGTGACAGATAAAAATTAATAATATATTTACATGGACTATATCTTCTCATAAAACTCGTTTTTTCAACAACAATTTTAGAGGATTACGTGTAGTCACTGAGGTGCCACTTAGAATACTTATGCTAAGAATTCTATTAATAGAATGCCTTAAATAAGTTCATATGTTACCTGCTGATTGTACCAAATAGAATATTATTACTGTATAAAAACATAGTACTGCTATTAAGGGTAGTCCCAGCATATTGTAATCTTTAAAGGGAGAGCCAAGTGATTTAACCCTCCTATTGTAAACATAAATACAAAACCTAATGCAAATAATAAGGATGGTACTAAATGTAAAGAACCACCATAACATGTGGCTAATCACGAGAATATTTTAATACCAGTAGGTACTGCAATAATTAGAGTTGCTGCTGTGAAGTACGCTCTTGTGTCGACGTCTAAACCAACTGTGTACATGTGATGCGTGATTTTTACTAGTTTCTAATAATATTAGTAAAAATGTGGACTATATCTTATACTTATGATTTATTAGCATGACCTCTTTTTTGATTTTCCACAGTAAAAAAGTTCATGTTATGTCTTAATTTTCTAACAACTTTTATATCTTCAGAGGATAAAGGTTGTTTACCCAAAGTAAGCTTGGATATAAGAGTTCAAGCCTGAAACGACTTACTTTTACTAGTTTTTAAAGGGTATTTATAAAAATAATTTAAAATAGTGCTAGTAATGAGTTTTTTACTGTCATTACAAGATAAAGTCAACCTAAACATGGTATTACTAGAATTTATCTCTTTTTTAATCTTAACATATTTATTAACCGTTTTAAGAGCTGATTTAGTATTAGCATTTAACATTAAACTTATAGAATTTAAAACTTCTTCACCGTTTTTTTGATCTAAAATAAATAAAAGCTGTACATAAAATGCTTTTTTTCTATTTTCTATCTTTACAGAGAAACAGCCTTCAGCATCTGTAAAACCAGATAACCAAGCATTTTCAATGCTAGGGTTTTGGGGGGTTTCAATTAACTCAGGTACTTTGTTACTATAAAACACGGAAAAATTAAATCTAGTTGCATTATTTAATGCAGTATTTCATTTAGTTAATTGTTTTATTCTTGATTCTAATACAAGGTTTCCATTTAACAATAGATATAGTAAAAAAATACCTTTGTTTTCCGATACTACCCATCTGGAGTACTTCCTGTTACCTTCCTTATCATAAAAATGTTTAACTATACCTATATTTAAAACCTGGTTTACTTCATGCAAAACCTTATCATCCTTTTGAGTAAGAACAAATGTACATCTTCCTTTATGTTCTAGTATTGCTCCATCACCTTCTGCAAAACCTATAAATCAAGATAATCAAATATTATCTTTTTTAAACCTTTCATTAAAATAGTAAGAAAAATTTAATTCAAATAAATCATAAGTACTTCCACGTATAGTCTCTGAGGATCCTAATTTGTCATCTCTATATGTAGACGTACGCAAGTTTCCTGCTGATTGGGCATTCCTATCAGAATTTAGACTATAAAAAGTATCTAATAAGTTTCCTGATTTTGTATAGTATAAAATACTACTATTGTACATAATACTATTATAGTTTACAATAAATAGAAACAAAAAAAGGTAGCCGTTCCAGCCTACAGTGGAATTTATTACCTTATCCTCACGGACAAGGAAAGCCATCAATTGACTTCAAACTACAAATCCTAGAATTCCAATAGAACACATGGCATAAACCATACCTAGGTACCCAAATACACTTTTATTTGAGTTAGATGAAATAACAGTACTAATTATACCAAAACCTGGAATAATTAAAATGTAAACTTCAGGGTGCTATAGAATAGTTTATACTATACCTAGACTATCATTTTTACTTTTATAGAACCATTAAAAATAAATTATAAACAATATCTAGAAATTAATCTAAAGTTATATTAAAATTTCTATCTAAATACCTTAATTCACCTGTAAGCTTATCATTTATTTTTGTATTACCAAGGTATGAGCAAAATAAATTAGGATATTCTCATCGAGCTTCCTCCGTTATTCTACTCATATTCCTATCCAAGATTGACATTCCATTATTATGACGAACTCTAATACCAGTATCTGCAATACGTGATTGCCCACTATCCGCAAGATACTTAGCTAGTTTCACTGTATGTGACGGTTCTACATTACTAAGTCCTACGTTTCCAGGCCCTATATTATTAGGTCCTGGATTATGAGGTCCTGGATTATGAGGCCCCGGATTATTAGGTCCTGGATTATTAGGCCCCGGATTATTAGGTCCTGGATTATTAGGCCCCGGATTATTAGGTCCTGCATTATTATTCGTATTAATAGCATCTTTAACCTCATCAAATATTTTATTACCTGATGTATTATATGTGGATTCATTAATATACGGTATTTCAGTACTAAATTCATAGTCTATACAATGATTAAAAATCGAACTATAGATTATCATTGTATAATAAAAAAGAAAAAATATGAGTTTTTTATTGTTTTTACAGATTACCATTAAATCTTTATATTTTAATGATGAAGAATTAAAAAAAAAAAGTAAAATGGAGAGGTAAAAACAATAAATTGCAAAAAGCATATATAAACTATATATATATGGACTATATCATCATCACTTTGGCTACAACTATTTTCATTTACGATTAAAATTCACTCAAGCTTTGTGTTGTATTGAACCTTCTGGTGCTTTGTGTGCTTTTATTTCTACAAGACGATAATACTCCTTAATCAAAAATAAACGATTACGTTTAATGGATTGAGGCTGACAAACTTTAGTGTACTCAAGGAAAGCTGAAAAAGTAGCCTTTGATTGAATACTTCATTTGTAGTAACCATTTTGTGCTTTATCAAAATAAATAGCTCCACCAAAATAAGTCGTAAAATGGTCTACATCAACAAATAGTTTGTTAGTTACACTTAAAGTTAACTGGGGTTGAGAATTATTACCCTTAATATAATAACCTATAGTACCGTCCGCGTCGAAAAAACCAGAAAACCAACCATGTTTTTTGTGTAAAGTGTCAGGGCTTAAAAGTTCCACACTTAGTAAAGCACATACACGATTTAGTTGAACCAACCTACTACTGTGTCTAATGTAACCATTTATACGATTTATCAATTCTAACATACCTGAACGATTATGTAAACGTCAACGAATAGCTTGAACACCACTACGAGGTTTAATAGAACCCCCTAGTTTGTTCTGGATAATACGCAGCATACGTTCATCCGCAAGAGCTACAGTGATTTCACAACTAGAATACCCTGCCTTGCTAACTTGCAAACTTCCGTCACCATCAATAAGACCAGCTAACCATTGATTAAATCGTATTTCCTTTGAACCAAAGGATGTTGCGCGTGTAGTCTCTGAAGTTCCTACTAGATGAGAAGAATAACTTCTATCGTTGGTTACCGGCTGATTCCACCTACGGATGCCAGGGATTTTTACCCACAGGGCTAGGCTTAAGCCTAGACTTACCATATTAGTACCCTTATACTCCGCCATTCCATGAAGGAATGGATCAACCATATAGGTCGATTCTAAATGGTTCCAGCATACAGCGCAATTCGAATTTAGAGTTTCCTCTAAAAAGGGCCATTTTTTACCGAAGAATCCATTTCTTCAAATTTAACTTATCTTTTAAAAAGTCTCTTGTTAAATCCAGGTACCGGTAGTCTAGACTCCGGGCTTGTGTATCATACATTTATGATAGAAGAAACCGACTGTACATTAAGCATCATTTCAGATACCCACCAGTGAAGCAGTCTGTAGCGATCACTTAAATAACCGACGGTCTTTAAGCGAGACACTTGTTGACCGTAATAGCACTAGCATCGCTAATATTTTTATTACTTTTCCTTGTATTTATAAAATACATTTAAAGTCTTATATAAAAAAATATAACCTTTAAACTTAAGAGTTGCAAGTAATACTTATGTATATTAACTAAGTTTAAGGTATATTCCCTTTTTTTTTATAAAAAAATGGAATATTCACTATTTAAGATCTTATATCTTTTTACATCTGTCTTTATAGTTTCATAACTTGCACGTTAAACCTTAACTTTTTTTCCCTGGTATTTTGAGTTTGTATTATTGGATTTATTTAGCATCTTAGTTCTTTCAATCATTTCTCGTCTTTTTGACCCCTCTAAATGATCTTTATTAACAAGATCATTCTGAAGATCTTTTCATAATTTATAGGATAAAGACTTTTTAGTATATAATGTATATTTATCAAAATAAGAGAAGACATTTTTACAATTGTTTACTCCACCTAATCTAAATTCATAAGTATTCTCTTCTGAATGTCTAGAAACAATACCGTTTTTAAATAATACACTGAAATGCTCTAATACTGTTAGATTTATTTCTCACTTTTGAGAAATATTAAAGTTGAAACTAAATCCTTTTTTTTCACCAATTGAGCAAGTAAAACAACCTTCTCCGTCAGTAAATCCTGCAAACCATGCATCGTTTAAAGTAGGTAAAATAGGTCTATTATTCATTACAACAGGCTCTAATAGTATTCTACCTTTAGTAACTCATTTATTAAACCCTTTAACGAAAAGACCAAATGTTTCTTGTCTTTTTGGTAAAACAAGATTACCATTAAATAAACTAATTATAATGTCTATTTCTTTCTTATTTTGTGTTACATATCTACTGGTTATGGCCGATTGAGGTATAACTTTACCAAATCCAAGAATTTCTTGTATAAATTCTAAAATTTGCTTATCCGTTGTAGCTTGTGTAATAACAAATACCAAATCCCCTCTATTGTTTACTATAAAAGAACCTTCTCCTTCAGTGAAACCTACTAATCAAGTTAAAAAGTTTTCTGAAGGAATTTTATTGTTTGGCAAATGAGTATTGTATTTATTATAAAATGCAGAAAAATCAAACTCATTGTTTAAATTATAATTAGACATACGTCTTTTAAAGATTGATTGGTTAGAACTAGGAAAAATAAATAATGTCGATAATATCAAACAATCATTCAATACTAGTGTTGAGAAAAGATGTTGGTATAATATAGGGTCACCACCACCGGCTACTTCAAAGAATGATGTATTAAAATTACGATCTGTTAATACCATTGTAATTCCCTTTAAATTTGTTGACTTACTGGATAAAATCCCATAGCCTAGGTGTTACTACCTAGCTTAAAAAGTTATTAAAACTTAATGTAAGTACGCAAACACTCTCGTGCTTGATCGGACCATATCTTATATTTTTACGTTGTAGAAATTTTGTAAATGATCTCAGGTAAAAACTGTTCTATAATTATTCATACCTGATTTTATTTTTACTATTTTTTCCTTCCCTTCATATGTCTTATGTTCACCCTTTTCAAACAAGTCTACTACCTTTATTCAATCTAAGGAGTCTAAATGTTTAGTTCCAAATAAAGGAAATTTTAAAAGATAATTTTTAACAAAAATATTACCTTTAAGGCTAGCAGTTCTAACCCTATACTCAGGTTTCGGTTTATCCGATCTTATTTTTTTTACTTCTGTATTTAAAAACTCAGCAATAAAAGTTAAAAACTCTAAATTATCATATCCTTTATGATCTTCTCGTCTTTGAGATATTTCTAGTTTACATTCCAATTTAGGATATTTACTTGAAAGAGTAGTTCTTACTTGAAAAGAAGCGTCTGCTTCTATAAACCCTGACAGTCATGGATTAGAACTTAAAGGCTCTATAGATACAGGGTATTTTTCAATACTCGTTCCTTTAGTTTGATTTAAAAAATCTATTAATGCATTAAGACTATGTATTTTAGGTGTCCTCATATTTCCGTTAATTAATGAAATAATGAACAATATTCCTTCATAGCTATTTATAGTTAATATGTAAGCATTTACCCCTTTTTTTCTAGATAATGAACCTACACCTAATTCTTTTTGAACAAGTAAAGCTAAGGGTAAATCTTTTAAATGGAAAACTATTTGTATAGCAGGGTAATTTAACTTACCCTTAGGACTTCTTAATGTTTTAGGTGTAACTATTGTACCATCACCTTCAATAAGCCCGGTAAAATAATAACTAAAGAGAGATTTATTTAAATTTTTACTATTATTATCAGTATGAATATATCTAAGAGTTGTGCATAAAGGAAAGGTTAAAATTTCTAAACTACAACCAAAATATTTTGGCGTATAGCCTCTGAGGTTCTCTAAAAAGTTCAAACTTAATAGATTACCTGCTGATTGCGATATATTTTCATATAACGGTTCCCAGAAAACAGCCAAGTTTAAAGCCGGCAGAATAATTTTACCGGCAAGCACGGGTAATGATAATAATAATAAAACAGCTGTAATAACAACAGCTCATGCAAATAAGATAAGTTTATGTAATCTTATACCAGGACTTCTCATATTAAAGGTGGTTGTCATGAAATTCATAGCTCCTAGTAAACTAGATATACCAGATAAATGTAACCCAAATATAGCTAAATCTACACTTGGACCACTATGACTTTGTATACCAGATAATGGGGGATAAAGAGTTCATCCTGTACCTACACCATTTTCTATCCCACCTGCAAATAAAAATAGTACGATACTA
>Ga0325400_1005909_pt1 | contig 11584 bp, 5 predicted proteins | sample PopdelMetagenome_2_FD_205662 | JGI IMG/M metagenome (GOLD analysis project Ga0325400, IMG submission 205662) | Populus deltoides microbial communities from Bellville, Georgia, United States - Xylem-PdKOR-R1 | ecosystem: Host-associated > Plants > Phyllosphere > Stem > Wood/Secondary xylem...
TTTATTCCCACTAACTTTTCTAAATGATGAATAGTGGATTTAGAACAACAATATTTTGGTCTAGAAAGGGTCGTCTTTCAATTTTCCCCTTGAAGTTCTGACATTTAGCAATTAGGCCTTTATTCATAGAAATCTTTTTTTTATTATTTCATCCCTGGATCAATTGCAATTGGACCCCTAGATTCCGACGCCATTTAGTCCTTAATTGACTCTTCAACTTTTAATCTTTCAAAATTACCCTTGGAAAAATCAATTAACCACCTTATAGTATTAATACCTATTCATTTTGGTCCCTAGATTCTAATTTCTTGTAATTTTGACTTAAATTAGCCCTAAACTTTGGTATTTTTTTAATTAAGCCTCTGAAGAGGTTTAATCTGATCAAGCATGGAAAGACAAAAGTTGGACTGAAATAAGGTTAAAACACAAAGAATTCTAAAATATTTTTTTATTTTTAAAATATTAATCTAATCAAGTTTACCTTTTAAAGAGGTTTACAATCCTTTTTTATAGAGATCCAATGCTTCGATAACTAATATGGTGGTTTTGAAAGATTAATGCAAGTGGAGGCACATAAATATAGCTGCAAGCATAGAAAGACAAGATAAACTGAAATAATGTTAAAACACAAAGAATCCTAAAATCTTATTTCTAAAATATTAATTTGATCAAGTTTACATTCTAAAGAGGTTTATAATCCCTTTTATAGACTAGAAAAATCAACCAAGATTAGAAACAAAATTGGAATCCCAAAACATAACGGAAAATAACATAAAATCTAAAAATAAACAATAAAGTTGTGAAAAGTAAGGAAAAATAACAAAATTATCCCAAATAATAACTAATGAGCCTATTTTATGGAGATCCAATGCTCTGATAACTATTGAGTGGTTTTTAATGGGAAAACAACTTATAGAATCTTCTGTAAAAATTTAAATCTGATTTAACAGTTAGATCTCTTATAATCGTTATTTAGGCCACTATTCTGGTCTTGCGTGATCATGCTTTTTCTTGGCCTAAACATCTCTCACTAGTACATAAAAATATTTGTTAGGCCATCTATATATTCCATTTAGGGCAAACAAATAATTAATTTGCTGTTCAAATGCTTTGAAGCTCTTCAAGGTGTGATTTCACTGAATAATTTCGAGTTTAGAATTATCACCTCATTTTGGAATTGTCCTGAGCACAAGGATAAAATGATGAGCCATGGGAAGCATCTCGGATTAAGAAATAATAAACGGAGTTCAAGGTAAAACAATAGCTTAGAAAAAAGAGAGTAGAGATTTACAATATATCTAAGAATATTAGCGATCATGACCATGAATGGATCATTTCTGAATTCTATAACCAAATATCCTTCACATCTCTTTATCTAAGCTCATAGTCGGTGAAGATTTAAGGAAAAGCATGATTCCCAATCCGAGCTATGTGAGCAAGTGTATCTGGTAAAATATCTTATCTCCCATGAAAATGAGATTAGTATGCCTCCCTTTGAAGTTTACCTTTTCTTGATCTTTCCCAACCCTTCATTATAAATGGAACCCATCAAAAACATATAAGGATGTCAAGCGTATATTTATGTTGTCATAGCATCAAACCCATTCTGGTGGACTGGACCTCAATGCCCATGTAATAATGAGTAGTGCCTAAGTCGCAAAGCTTAAACTCTAAGCTCAGCAACTATATTAAGTGGTGAAGCATAGTAGAGTTGCTACCCATAAGCAGAATATCATCAACATAAACCAGGAGATAAAAGATATCAACACCAACAGAGAAGATAAATAACAAGGTGTCAACTTTGGAAGCGTGAAAGCCAATAGAGATCAGAAAATCACTCAGACGAGTGTCCCAAGCCTGCAGAGCCTATTTTAAACCATGTAGTTACTTATACAATTTGCACACATGAGAAGGAAGGGCAGAGTCAACAAAACCTAAGGGTTGTTTCATGTAGACCTCTTCGTCAAGAACGCCATTAAGGAAGGCCTTATGGATATCAAGCTGATGAATTTTCCAATTATGCGAAACCACAATGGAAAAGACTAATCTGATGGTCGCCTACTTGATAACAGGATTGAAGGTTTCAGAGTAATCAATACCTTCTTGCTGAGTAAAACATCTAGCAACTAGGAGTGCTTTATACCTCTCAATGCTGCCATCAACACGACGTTTTATCCTTTGCACCCATCGACTACCAACAACATTCATCGAAGGATGAAAAGGAACCAAGGAACAAGTGTCATCAAAGCACAAGGCCTAAATTTCCTCACGCATTGCACTATGCCAAGCCTTATACATGTCAACATCATAGAATGTAATGGGTTCATAGGTAGGAGGAGACACTACCTGACATATTAGAGCAGAAGAGGTAGCTTCAGACTTATGAGCAAGGTAGTTTTTGACAACTGAGGACGAAGGACCATGGGATGCAAATGAGCGGTAGGTCGAGGGGGAGAAGAACCTGAACTCATGAGCTACTGGAGAGTATACGAGAAGAGATCAACATAGAGTTGCATATCAGCAGAAGAACCTGTTGAAGGATCAGATTGCGCAGCCATAGAGAGTAAAGAACCTGCATCATAACCAGTCTTCTCTGCAGTAGTAGAATTGGAAGCATGCAACTGTAAAGAAGGAGAACCTGTTCCTGCACAATGATCATTAGAAAAACAAGCAGATGGTGATAGAGGGGTAGGGTTGGGTGGCAATGAGATGGTGGCAGATATAGTGGACGAGTGGTGGATCTGAAAAGTTGTTGTAGGTGGCCGATTAGAGCTACTGGTTTGGTGAATTGGTGGGGTAGTAGGGTGAAAATTTGAAGAAGGATTCAAGGTTGGGAGGTGTGTATGTTATGAGGAGGTGAATGGTTGTTGCACTATTTTTCAGAATTTGCAAAAGGAAACACATCTTCATGAAAACAAACATGACGGGAGACATAAATATGTTGAGACGCTAAATCAAGACAACGATAATCAAGATTAGAGGAACTATATCCTAAGAACACACATGTAGATGAACAAAAATCCAACTTATGAGCATGATATGGACATAAAAAAAGAAAACAAAGACACTTAAAATACGTAGAAAATCATAATTAGGAGTACGATGAAACAAACACTCAAACAAAGATTTATTGTGGAGGACAAGAGTAGGCATTTGATTAATTAGACATACTGATGATTCAAACGCATAGTTTCAAAATCTTAACGGAGCATGACATTGTCCTAGGAGGGTAAGGTTGGTTTCGACGATGTGCCAATGGCGTCATTCAACTATGCCATTTTATTCATGGATATGAGGACAGATTAACCTGTAATAAATACCAATAGTCTGAAAGAACTGGTTTAACTTATGATATTCACAACCCCAATCAGTTTGAACATATTTAATTTTACATGAAAACTAACGCTCAACAAGTGTTTGAAAGCAATGAAATGTAGAAAACACATCAGATTTTACAACAAGAAGATAATATCATATATGTTTGGTATACGCATCGATAAAGATAATAAAGTAACAAAAACCATCAGAAGAAAACATAGGAGCAAGGCCCCAAACATCACTAAATATTAAATCAAGTAGGGCAGTAGTTTTGTGACTCATAGGTCTCAATGACAGACGCGACGACTTGCCTAGCGAACAAACTTGGCATTGAGCAAGAGAGCGTCTAGAAGTACCAACTATTTTATTTTTGAAAACTAGAAAATTTAAAATACAGGAAGTAGGATGACCCAATTGATGATGTCGTAAATCAACAGTCGTAGGGACACAAGGAGACCAATAAGCTTGAGGGATGGCTGGCAAAAGACTCAGACAGAACATAGAGACCATCTTTACTCTAACCGGAAAGGAGCACTTCCTTAGTAATGAGATCCTTTGCATAAAACACAGATGCATGAAATTCAAAATAAACATTATTATCATGAAAAAATTTCTAAACAGAAAGCAGTGGTTTGGTAATATGAGGCACATGAAGAACATTAGATAATTTAAAAGTGCTTAGGGAATGTAACGTGGTATGTCCAATATAAGATATGTCAAGGCCCTTACCGTCACCATCTTGCAAATGATCATTACCAATATAGGATACAGAATCGGTCAGAGTTGCAAGATTAGGTGTAACGTGTTGGTTTGCATCGGTGTTCGGGAACCAAGTACTGCTAGAACCATTACCAACAACAAAATGGTAAAAAGGTTGTTGGCCACTGCCCCAAAACTATGCACATTGTGGAGTTGTGTGGCCGAAGGTGGAGAACAATTGACACTTGACATTCTACTCAAAAAATCGATGAGAGGGGCACCTATTCTGCTGTCAGTTGCTCTACCTAAAGTCGGCAGAAGCAAAGGAATGGAAGCCACAGTAGTCAGCCTTGTTTTTGTGGTTGTGGTGGTTGTTGTTGGGACGTTAGTTACCATGAGAATGGCCCCTATTATGATTGAAATTGGGGTTGTGCTGAGATATGGCAAGGTGAGTAGAAGGTAGTGCCAGTAGTGGTGGCTGAGGCAGCAGATGTGAGCTTGTATCCATGGATTAAAGGGAGGCCTTGTGTAGAAATTCATGGGTAAGGAGATGGCTATGAAGGTCGACATATGATAGTGGTTATGTCTTGGTCTTGAGGTTGGTTACTAAGTCTTTGAGCTCACCACGAAGGCCATGAAACACATAAGATTGAAGTCTTCAAGAGAGATAGGTCGGCCAACAACATTCAATTCATCAAATAACTATTTTTCTTGTTGCATATACATAGCAGCCAAGCATCACCTTATTGAAGATCTTGAAATGACCCATGGAGTTACATAATGCAAGAATTAGACGAAGACGTGAAAGCTACTTCAAGAGTGCACTAAACACAATACGAGGTATGATAATCGACCACAAGGTGCAACACATCCATGGAGAGACAAGAGAGTAACGCGCTCAAAATAAGTTGATCTTGTTCCTTCCAACAAAGAAAAGAGGGTTTGATTGCCGTAAAGAAACCAACTGAACTATCAAAAACATGAGAGGCGGAACACGACACTAAGCTATTAACAAAGTGAAAAACACCCTAAACAAGAAGGTATGGATGGCTTCATCTGCATTCACCAATAGAGATAATTTGTGTTTGTAAGTTTCAATGAAACAACTTGTTGAGTGTTGGACAAAGCAACTATAACTGGAGTTGATGTCCCCATAATGTGAAGAGGAATGGTAGAAACATGAGAAGAAGAGCCATTGTTCTGTTCTGCAAGCGAAGGAAGTTGTTGCTGTGGGAAGGCACCACCGATAGTAGCCTATGAGTAGTCGGCCAACTGAGTTGCAACGCTGGTTTGGTAGAGCCCAATTGGTAATTATTGCTTCTTGGTGACAACTAAAGGGCTTGAAACAAGCACATCTTTCTTTCTTTTTTATGTTCATCTATATCTTTAACTGAATTAAAAGTTGTCTATATATCCGTTTCTTAGAGAATTTTGATTTAATGGTTATGCAATTTTCTTGAGACTAAATCCAACGTTCTAGTAAAAAACAAATTATTCATATTAATACTAAGCAATTCATGAAAAAAATATGTTCTTATGATCCAATCTTGGAGTTAAATTTGATTGCATAGGTTAAGAGCACACCTACTTACCAACAAGGTCAACTCATCAAGATTGGACCTGGTGAATTTTTAACTTGTAGTTGAAACAATTCTAAAATTTCAAACAAATTAGCAAGTAAATTTTTTTAAAAAACAAGCATAATTAGTCACCTAAGAGCCCATATGAAACTTACATGGCTTGATAACTTAGGCCTACTCCGCTAGCAAGACGCTCACATAAATTCATTATAAGAAAATAGAAGATTATAAGGTGTCACATAAAATTGCTTTCTTACCTAAAATCATAAAGTAATTCAAGACTCACTTATTTTCTTTTATCTCTAGTAACTAAAGTGTAAGGAATGGAAGCACTCATAAATAAATCTTGCCCTAAAATATTACAATTTTAGGCTTTTATATGGGCTAAATGCATGGGTATTTTTTTACTTACATCGGCCTATAATTTAAGATAAACTCAACAAATCTCCACTTTGTCTTAAATTGAGGCAACTCACAAAAAATAAAGTTGTCTTTGATTACCTCTCGAGCATTACACAATTCAAACAAGTTGAAGCACTACTTAAACTTGAATGTAAAGATAGGTTTCATCAAAATATCTACATAGTTGTCATCTGTAGCAATTTTCTTAACAAATACAACACCCTGTGACATGATATCTAGAATAAAATGGTACTTAACATAAATATATTTGGTCATTTCACGATACATCCTTTTAGCTAGATGAATAATGCTTTGGCTATTACAATGTATAACAATCAACTAATATGACAAACCAAGATTACTAACCTAACCTCTCAGCCATAAAGCTTATTTTCACTACCTCTGTTAATGCCATATACTCAGCATTTATTATAGACAAGGCAATTATAGATTGAAAAATTTATTTCGAACTATGGCATACCTCGCGAAAATGAACACATAATTTGTAAGTGACCTCCTCATATCCAAATCATTAGTGTAATCTCAATCTACAAAGCCCTCAACACCATATCTAGTGCTATTACCCTCGTCATATACCAAACAAATATTTGCAGCACCTCTAAAATAATGGAGTATCTATTTTATGGCCTATCGATGAACTTTTCTTGGATTTTTCAAAACCTAGTGACCAAACTAACTTGCTTGTAGTGTTTCATACCTAATTGTTCAAACACCATCTCAAGATACTTTCTCTATGACAAGTATAACTTGCTAGCACTTCAATCTCTGTGTATCTTCATATCCAAAATCTTTTTAGATGTACCTAAATTCTTCATCTCAAACTCACCACTTAAACGATCCTTCAATTTTATTTATTTTTATCTTAGATATGTTTTTAAGGCAATCAACATGTCATTAACATACAATAACAAGTACAAGAATAAATCATTAGAGAGCTTCCTAAAATACACAAAGCAAGTATAGTCACTGTTGAAGTAACTATGTCCAAGCATAAAAATATCAAACCTTTTACACCATTGTCTCGATGACTACTTCAAGTCATACAATGACTTTTTCAATAAGCACTTATGGTTTTTCTTAACTTGAGCAATTAAACCCCCTAATTGATGCATATAGATCATCTCATTTAGTTTATCATGTAAAAAGGTTATTTTCACATCCAGTTGTTCAAGCTGTAAGTCAAATAAAGCAACCATAACAAGCAATACCCAGAGGGAACTATGTTTCACAACTAGAGAGAATACTTTATTGAAGTAAAAAAGTTTTTTTTAATCTAAAACTCTTATCAACTAGGCATGCTTTAAACCTTTCATCCTCAACCCTTGGGATTCCATCTTTCTTATTATAAATTCATTTACACTCAACAATCTTTTAGCCTTGTGATGGTTTAACAAGCTCCCATATCCTATTTTTATATAAAGATTTAATCTCCTTATTTATAGCAAGCATCCACTAAGAATATTTTTTGTAACAAATTACTTCTTTATAAGAATAAGGCTCATGATCATCAAAATTATTTGTAATATGTAAGACAAAATTAACTAAATCAACATATTTATACTTAACTAGTGCTTTTATTTGTTTTCTTTGTCATTTGTAGCAATATTATAGGGTTGTTTTTCATATACAACTTTATCAATAATATCTCGCACCACTTCCTCAAGAGGCTCAATTAAAGCATTTTTTGTACTGTCTCTAAAGCTCTAACCTCAAGCTTCATATAATTGTTATTACCATATTCCATATCAACATTAACACCAGTAAACTCCTTTTCCTTGAGACTTATCAAAATTTATATTTTGGCTGCTAATAAACTTAGGTAACTTGGTATCAACACACCACAACCAATATCCCTTCAACTTGTATACATAGCCTAGAAATATGCATTTCCTCACTTTTGATCCAAGTTTATCTTTCTTAAAATAAGTATAAGCAGGACAACCAAATACCCTCAGTTTATATTAATTAGTAAGAGAACCAAATCATACCTCATACGGAGTCTTCAACTTTAAAACTATCAATAAAGATTTATTCCCCAAATAACAAGCCTGCTAATTACTTTAGCCCAAAAGTTCTTTGACAATCTTGCCTGTGAAAACATACAACATGCTTTTTCCAATAATTTCTTGCTCATACATTATGTAACCTTATTTTATTACGGTGTATTTCTGACAGAATGATGTCTAGCAGTTCCTTCATCTCATCAAACTGACCTGATTAGGATTTCAAACAATTATTAGTTCTTTGATGTTCTTATCGTTCAGCTTTTCAATCAAGGTTTTCCATTGCTTGTAATGAGAGACACATCGTTTTTTCTCTTTAGAAAATACACCCAGACCTTTCTCGAATGTTCATCAATAAATGTCAATAGATAATGTGATCTACCTTTTGATATAATAGGAGAAGGACCTCAAAGGTCAAAATAAACATAATTCATAGTAACCTCGATATAATGAAAAGTCATACAGATTTTTACCCTGCACTATTTACCATAAATACAATGCTCAAAGAAGTTCAATTTACCTATTTTCATATCACATAACAAATATCATTTGCTTAAATCTATCAACCCCCTCTTACTTATATATCATAACCGCATATACCAAAACTTAGTACAAACACTATATGAATCAACTAGAGATGACATATTACCTAAATCAATAACTATTGAAACTTAAAGATGGTGAAGGCTATCAACCAGTTTTCTTTCATCATGACAAGAGCACCCTTACAAATCCTTAGAAGTCTACTTTTAGTAGAATAACCATAACATTGAGAATAAAATATTCTTCAAGAAATTATATTCTTCCTTATCTTTGGAACATACCAAACCTCAAATATCCTAACAGTGCCATCTTACATCCTAGTTTGAATTGCACCCACACCAACAACAAAAGGTCTTTTATTGTTTCATAATAAAACAGTATCATTAACAACTTTATAAGTGTCAAACCAACTTCTATCAGGACAAATATAAAATATGCAACTTAAATCAAGAGTATACTCATCACCCAAGCTACCAACATATACAACCAAAACACTTTCAGTGTCATCATAAATTTCCATTCACTAGCAACATTTACAACATCAAAAGTTTCCTCCTTCTTTTCTTTATCTTTTTGTTTAATACAATTATTCTTAAAGTGTCATACCTCATAACATTCAAAGCATTAAGTTAATATAGACTTGCCTCCACTACCTAAACCTTTATTAATTAGTATACCCCTCACAATCAAGCCCTTTGTATAATCATCATTATAACACTCTAACACTCACTTTTTTTTAACTCCCTAGAGTTTAAGGAAGCTTTGACATCTTCTTAAATAAGATTATCATTTCCATACAACAAAGTAACAATAAAATAATCACAAGATTGAGGTAAAAAAAACATAATAAAATCAAAGCAAAGTCTTCCTCTTCAATCTTAACATCAACATTTTACAAATCTAAAATCACTATATTGAATACATCAAGATAATCTTTAATGGGCATACCTTCTTTCATCCGGAGAGTATACAACAAATGTTTTAGACAAAAAAAAATTGAATAGCACTATGTGCCTATTCTATAAGATCTTTTTTTCTCTTTACCATACATCCCTTTAAGCAAATTTTCTACACCTCTTGATGCCTTTAATAAACCTTATTGAACTAACAAGGTGTGCATCTTAATAAGTCATAGATTAAAGTTGTTCCTACCAGTAAAGTTTTCTACATCAAACTTCATCATTGATTTTACTCTTATTGACATCATGAAAGATGTTAATTTAAGCTTTTGGGTTGAATTGGTTCTTTAACAAAAGCAACTGATAACCATGCAAGCTCTGCTATTAGTTTGTAATGGAAACAACCTTAAATTCTCAAACCAAATTGACAAGTAGAGAAATATAAAAGACAAGCACAATCAATCACACAAGAGAATAAATGAGATTTACGTGGTTTGATAATTTAAATCTACTCCACAGGAGAGACGATAAGATAAATTCGGTATAAGATTACAAGGTGTCACATAAAATTTCTCTCTTACCCAAAATTCCAAAGTAATCTAAAAATCATTTATTTTATCCTCTCTATAGCCACTAAAGTGTGGAGAATGAAAGAACTTACAAGTAAGCATTACCTTAATATATGACAACTTTAGAATTTTATATGGACTAAGTACAAGTGTATTTCTTTTCTCACTTGAACTCGTAATTTAAGATAAGCCCATCAAAATTGGTAAGAGAATTGATCAAATTTATGCAAGTTCGCATTCCTTGTCCAATAGCTTTTGGATTCTTATACTTTATCGCCTTGAATTATGGATCATCCTTCTTCACATGTTGTGAGTTAGTGACCTTAATCGAACTTATTGATTCGCTTTGAAGTTTAGGTAGCTGGTCCATCATAATTTGAATTGTTTGTTAATTTCAAGCAAGTATCTAGTTTTATTATTTTGAGAGTAAGAAAAATTATGAAATTTTTTTAAAATTATAAATATAGTAGATCAATTTTCAGAAATTTTAGAGGGACCATGACCCCAAGCTATAACTACGCGTCACCCTTGCCTGTAAGAATTCCTTGTCTATAAAAAATGTATATGGTTTACGGTAAAATTAGCAGTAAATGTCATAGGAAGATGTACGTGGTAGAAATGAACAGAAGTGTAAGGTGATTCCTACTATCTTGGAGGAAATCTGTAAAGGAGAAGGGCTGTGAGGAAATGACGGAACTGGTCATCAAATTTATCTTCTTATTTACAACTAATTATTCCGAAGATTTATTGTAGGAATTGGTTAGATCCTCTCGTGTTCTTAAAGAAACATGATCGGCTATTGTTGAAACTAAGAAAACTTCTCAATTTGACTGAAATATCCAGTCATTCCATCTATTAATTATGTCTAGTTAAAATTAGCGTTAGTTGATATGTGAGCAAAGGTATCTAGTAAAAATATCTCATCTCCAATGAGAATGGGATGGGTGGGGGGGGGGGGGCCCCCCCCCCCGGGGGGGGGGGGGGTGTGTTGGTGGGGTGGGGTAGCCCCCCCCCCCCCCCCCATTGATGCTTTTTACATGCCTTGACAGGAAGAAGGGAAGGGGAAAATGCTCCGAGCATGCTCAAAGAAAATGCTTCAAACATGATGAGGATTCTTTTCCCCTACTTTCCATATTTAATATCTTAGCATAGAAAAGATAAACAAGAATATTAATGCTTCTGAAACATAGCGATAGCAAGCATCGGCTTTTGATGAACTTTTGAGGACACGAAACTGCCACAAAATGGGTCTAATCCGAAAGAGTTTTTTTTTTCTTCTTGGTTATTGTAAAACAACTACCTTTACCTATACTTCAGTTTTCAGATAAGATTTCAAAATATAATTTATATTATTTTTTAATATATCTTTCCAAAGTTTTTTGAATTTAAACTTGCGTACCCATCATTATATTATACTTAATTTTATTAAATAAAATAAGAATAATAATATTCAAACTCATAATATTAATAATATTCTGATAGAATATTAAAGAAACATCTTAATATGAAAACATAAGTTTTTGGGTAATATCTCATCATATGATTTCTAT
>Ga0325400_1005910_pt1 | contig 11583 bp, 5 predicted proteins | sample PopdelMetagenome_2_FD_205662 | JGI IMG/M metagenome (GOLD analysis project Ga0325400, IMG submission 205662) | Populus deltoides microbial communities from Bellville, Georgia, United States - Xylem-PdKOR-R1 | ecosystem: Host-associated > Plants > Phyllosphere > Stem > Wood/Secondary xylem...
TTTAATTTTTTTAAAACTACACGGTATCAAACACATACTACGCTGCAGACCAGCTTTACACAATCAGAAGACTACTATATAGTAAAGAGATATAGGCCTGCAGAGTGAATAATAGAAGACCCCCACTACATTGATTGAAAAAAAAAATCAGATTTACAAAAGCTGTATTCAACAGAATTAAAAATAAAAAAAGGGTATTTTTCTATAAAAGAATTTACAAGTAGGTTGCCACTCGCAGGGAAGCTACCGTAAAATAGTCTAATACTTCTCAGAAAAATTGCTTTTGAAAGTAAAGTATGCACCTACATTTGCTCCCAAAAACAAAACTTGGACAATGCTGTTAATTGCTCCGGTCATATATTGAGTTGAAGGTCATGGAAGCAAATGAAGTGGCCATTCCTGATGATGAAGATGAATCTTCGAGCTTGCTTGAATTTGGAGATGATTTCTTCGTTTCCCACTTGTCATTCTGGTCTCTGTCTTTCTGCTTTTTGTCACCTTTGAGACTCCTGAATTCAGACAGCAAGCCAGGCCTTGATATCTTGTCTTTCACATCCATCTCACCCATTAACATCGAGACAACAGTAGACATCAAGGGACGCAACTTTGACACTTCCTGGGTGCAAAGAAGACCTATCTTCAGGTACTTGCAAGCCTCTTCAGCATCATAATCCCTTCCCAACGATGTGTCCACCAAGTTAACCAGCTCCCCTTTCTCATAAAATACCCATACCTGCAGATTGCATCTTTACTTGACAAGATCTCTATGTGAACAAATTCAGAGGACAACTACTTTGAAATCCGTTAGGACTTGATTGGAGAAAATGAAACAAGATTATTGCACAGTTTAAGCTCATAAGCTGTTGATTAACTGAAAGGATCGCTAAACCTTCATAAGGAATCGGGAACAAAGGATTATGAAACTAGAGCATGACAGTAAGTGAAAGACCAATGCTTCATAAGAACTAGTGATTGTATACTGACTGCCTAAAATACCACAAAGCTCAAAGGTCAAGAAGCAGAACTGTAGAATGAAGATGGGAGTGATGTTTCTACTTTGAAATGGGTAATGGATCCACCCAACATGGAACAAAAATGAACAATTATTCTAGAGTGTTTTGATGGCTGATCTTAAAAGTTATTCTGCAAAGATCAGTTGCAGTGTTATTCTAAAGAAAAATGCAGAAGAAAGGACATCAGAACAGCCATCCCAAGCTCAACACAAGTAACACTCGTCTCATTGAAAAAAGAATAGGCTACCTTACTAAAACTGCAAGCTACAGTCGTCTTCCAAGCTTAGGGATTCAATCTTACGAGGAAATTACCAAACACCACCAATTTACTCCTTATCAAAACTCAAGCAAGCCTAGACGAAACGCTATGGAACAAAAAGCATGGCCATGTGCACAAAATAAGAGCACTCTAAGACCCAATACCATTTGAAAATGAGATTTAGTTCATAACATGAACTCAACAGAAAATGGAAATCAATGTAGCCACTCCCAGCTAGTTTGGAAACATGGCCTGGTTGATTTGAATTTTATACCCAGAATATCAGATATGCAAATGCAGCCTACAAAGAAATATCACTTCAGGAAATTAAAGCATTACAAAAATAAATTTTAGATGCAGGAATCAAGAACCTGGTTTACGAGTCTTCACGTTTTTCGAACTCAAATTGGAACAAAATTAAACCAGGATTTGCTTAATAGTGATTAGCTATCAAGGAAAGAATCCCTGCTTTCAGTTAAAGAGAATCATCTTTCATACTCTATTAAAAACAAAATCTGAATTTTCTTTAATAGCATTAAGACAAATTTGCAGTGAGTTTCAGAAGGCCCCATACCCTTTTAAGCAGGCATTGCTCTTCTATGGGTAACCGCCTATTTGTGTTGGACCTCCCACTAACAATTTCCAACAATAGAACACCGAAACTGTAAATATCAGCTTTCCTTGTCAGCTGACCTCGAATTGCATATTCTGGAGCCAGATATCCTCTGCACATGTGCAACAAGAACAGTAAATTGTTTAATGTTTCAACATGGCAATTTGGTTAAATACGCAAAAAGAAAATCACAGTTTATCTATGCCTATCAAACATAATGGCATATCATCGAAGACTTGTATTTTCACTTTCTAATAAGCATAATACATATTTTGGCTGGCTCCACAGTAGCTTTTAAGTCACAATTTAATTCCTGCATAGAGATTATTCCAACAAATTAGAAATCATCAAAAATCAAGTATGGTAACAGTCTGTGAACCCAGATTTTGAAAGAAGGTATGAACCAATGTTAAATGATCCCACCCACCCCACAGAGATATAACAAGGGAAATATTATGAGATAAGATGCAACAGTATGACACGTTTAAGGTACTAGATAGGAACATCATTCAATCAAATCAACCTATCCAGAACATTATGCAGCAATTAGGCTAGACGCTGGTAAAACAAACTGCTAGAGATCATAAAAAGCAACAGGAGTTGCATTTCATTTTACAATGCATTGAACAACAATACCTGTGAGAAGCAAATATAAGAGGTTTATGAACTTACGTAGTTCCAGCAACTCGTGTGCTTATATGAGTCAGGTCGGATGGGAAAAGTTTTGCAAGACCAAAGTCTGATATTTTGGGCTCGAGTTCACTATCAAGGAGAATGTTACTTGCTTTAATATCCCTATGAACAATATGTGGCTGGACTTCCTCATGAAGGAATGCAAGCCCTCGTGCAACTCCAACGCATATTTTGCGCCTTGTAGACCAACTGAATTTGATACTGCTATGGCCTCCACCTTAAGGATAAAGGAAAAATATAACCTGAGCTGTTTGAAAACAAAAACCGTGGATGAATGGCGTGCTTACCGAGAAGTGTTTGTGCAAGGCTGTTATTCTCAAGGTAGCCATAGACCAAAATTCTATGGTTTCCATCTGCACAATAACCATACAATTTAACCAGGTTATTGTGCTCTATATCTGCTATCACTTTTATTTCCGTTAAGAACTCCCGTAAACCTTGCCTTGATTCAGCTGACAGTACCTTTATGGCAGCCACGGAGCCATCTTTAAGTATTCCCTGTCCATTAAATTACTGGAATTCAGATCAAGGATAAGTTTAATAGTAACAAATTAAAACCCTCAAAATCCCTTCAAGATTTTTCATAAAGACATAAGCATGTAAAATCACCTTGTAGACAGAACCGAAACCTCCCTCTCCAACTTTATTGGCTGAATTAAAGTTGTCAGTTGCCATTTGCAATTCCCTATGAGTGTAACAGCAAATGTTCTGTGACCCCAAAACCTCTGTACCATATAAATCCATTATAAGCTTTTGCACACATGTAAAACAAATGGGAGAAAAAGTTTTACAATGAGCATGAAGTGTATGCGTGTGAGAGGGAATGTGCCCATTTTTCCATAGAAGAAAAGGATAGGGAAAAAAACGAAGGGAAAGCAAGTCAGAGAATCATGCTGTGGGCAGCTTATGTGACAGCTGCTATTTCATATCAGAAACTTTTACTCGATAAGTAGATCTGAGAGAACTTGATTCAGAAAATTCTCAAACTAAGTGTCAGCTAATAATTTTTTAACCCTTGAGTTGCATACCATCATCAGCTTCTAGAGTTTGTCTAGCTCTTGAAACTCCCTTCCCTTTGCAAAATGAAAAAAAACAAGTCATCACCAGATTGTTTAGACGAATGAATGCCTCCACCAAAATCGAGTCCCAGCCCTGCAAAAATAAGCCATAAATCATGTCATTATAAAATTCCTTTCCCATAAGCCTATTCTTGCTTAACCAGACACTTCGAAAGGGAAAAGGTATAAAGGCATTTGTCAGTCTAATGATGATGGCAACAATAATCGCATTGAACCCAGAATTGAATTGGACCATATAAAGTAGTTAGCAAACCGAGAATTGAACCCAGAAACCAAATAAGCATCCAAATGAACACAATATCTCAATAACTAGCGATAAAACTTCTCATTAATGTAGGCAACAAATTCTAAGAGATTCTTCATCACCAAATAAAACCCACTTCCACAAAAAAAAATTACATAAAGAAAAAAATTTAGCGATTTTCATTGAGCTGAAGCAGATGGCTCCATAATGGGATTACAACAAAAAAGCTCAGAAGTCATTAATTAAACTTATACAAGGATTTTGCACAATTTAAGCCTTGATATATAACAAGAGCCTTTCTTGTTCCTTTGAATGCATAAAAGTCACGACATTAAAAAAAAAGATAAAGCTTCAAGCTTTGTTATTTAAGCAGTTCTTCATAATAAAAGCTTTTGACTTGGTAAGTTAACGTTTCTTTATTTCTCCATTCAGCAAAAGAACTAAGGAGGCAAACCCATATTTGCTTTCTACTGTTTTAATGCAAAAGTTTATTTGCAGAACAAAGAAGAGCAGATTAATTTAGCTAGCTTACCTTGATTTGGTTGTTATTGCCAGATGGCAGAAGCAGAAATGTCGAGATCAAAGCAAGTTGTTATCCAGGCCAAAAAACAAAGCAGAGGGAGAGGAGAAGAGTCTTATAGAAATCCCGTGCGTTGGCAGAAACAGCCCTTTAGGTCTTTTCACGGTCTTCCACTAGGACGGTGGCCGGATGGAGATGGTGCCGTGCTATCAAAGCAACTCCCTCTCGTTTGCGGCATGCATAAAACCATTTTTGTTTTTTTATCGTTTTAAATATTGATTTAAAAAATGAAATTTAAAAATTAAATAAAAAATATTATTTTAATATATTTTAAAATAAAAAATACTTTATAAAATAATTTTGATATTATCATACAGTTTCTTTTAAAAATATTTTTTATATGAACTTATAAATCTCCACCATGATAATAAGACAGCCATCAAAATTGTACAAAATCTTATTCAACATAATCGCATTAAATATATTAAAGTTAATCGTCATTTCATAAAGAGTACCTTTACGACAAGATTATACAATTTTTTATTTATTCAATCTGCTGGCTAATATGGCTGTTTCAGGATGTTGTTTTATGGTATAATTCACAAGTTGGCATGATATGATATAGAAACAATTTGATATATATATAAAAGTAATAAGTAATAAGTTTTTTTTTACCCAAACATAATGCACTGTGGATTATAATAGTAATTAATATACACTTCATTTTTTTTCCACTTTTTTTTATATTTTTTTTCTAAAATTATCTTTATCAATTTTATTTTTTTAATATTGAGTTGATTAAAAATTTCGTTTTATAAATTTTTTTCCTTTAAAAGACTGTGAATTGCTATGGTGTTTTTCCACATGGTTTTTCTATTTTATTTTTTTATTTTCCAAAATTATATTTGTCGATTTTATTTTTTTAATATTAAACTGACTGAGAATTTAGTTTTGTAATTTGTTTTTCTTTAAAACATTGTTGATTGCTACATTGTTTCTCCACATGGTTTTTTTTTATTTTGTTATTGTTTTTTTACGATTCTCTCCAAAATTATCTTTTTCAATTTGATTTTTTAATATTGAGTTAGTTAAAAATTACAGTTACAATATGTGAAGGAAGCACTGTAGCTTTCCTCGCAAATTATTGTGGATTGCTACAATTTTTTTCCCACATAGTTTTTTTTGTTTTTTTTCTAAAATTATCTTTGTCAATTTTTTTTTTAATATTAAGCTGGTTAAGAATTACAATTACAAGTAAATACAAGTAAAGCTAAATCATGTGGGGAAAATACTGTAACTTTCTTCACAAACACTATGGATTGATACAGTTTTTCCTCACAAGGTTTTTTTCCAATTTCTTTTATGTTTTCTTTTTTTGTAATATTTTTTTTCTAAAATTATCTTTGTCGATGTTATTTTTTTTAATATTGAGCTTGTTAGAATTTAACTTTGTAATAAAGATTAATCACGTGGGGAAAGCACTGCAGCTTTCCTCACAAAATACTATGAATTGCTACAGTGTCTCTCCATATAGTTTTTTTTCTTATGATTTTTTTAAAATTATCTTTGTCAATTTTATTTTTTTAATATTGAGTTGGTTGAAAATTACAATTATAAATCATTACAAATAAAGCTAAATCATGTGGGGAAGCATTGTAGTTTTCATCATAAAACACTGTGAATTGCTACAGTGTTTCCAGCATGGTTTTTTTGTCCCTTTTTTGTGTTTTTTTATTTTATTTAAAAAAATTATCTCTGTCGATTTTATTTTTTTAATATTGAGTTGATTGAGAATTTAGCTTTGTAATTTTTTTTAAAACACTGTGTATTGCTGTAGTGTTTTTCCACATGATTTTTCCACATGATTTTTTTTAAAATTATCTTTTTTGAATTTTTATTTTTTTTATATTGAGTTGGTTAAAAATTATAATTACAATAAAACTAAATCATATGAGGAAAGTGTTGTTGTTTTCCTCAGAAAACACTGTAAATTGCTACAATATTCCTCTAAATTGTTTTTTTTTATGATTCTTTCTAAAATTATCTTTGTAAATTGTATTAGGGATAACAATATAGTTTTCCTCACAAAACATTGTCAATTACTACAACGTTTTTTCTCATGAGTTTTTTTCTTTCCAAAATTATTTTTGTCTATTTTTTTTAATATTAAGTTGGTAGAGAATTTAGTTTTGTAATTGTTTTTGCTTTTTATTAGCAGAAAAGCTAAATTATGTGGCGAAAACACTGTATCTTTCCTCATAAAACACTGTGGATTGCTACAAATCATTTTATTCAATCTCTAAGTTTTTGATTATCAACATAACTTTTTTTTTCCGTCATGAAATGTTGGCTCCATTATACTTTTAGTTTTTATTACTTATCTAGCGTTGTTCACAATTATAATACTATCAAGTATATTTTTTTTTATAAACTCACAGCAGCGTGCGGGCATGTCATCTCGTGTGTTTGTGTGTGTTACGTTGTTTTAGAGAAGAATACATACTAGGAATTATTATGCAGAAACTTAATTGTTTGACAAAAAATAGTTTTATAAGGGATCCTTTATTATAGTTGTACCAGCCCGGTCCAACCTACCAGATATTATTCGTTTTGGGCTTTACTGTCCTCATAGATTTGTTCTTAGTAATCACGCATGGCCCCAAAGCACATCTAACAAGTTAGCAATTAACACTCCTAATAAGATTAGCTACCAACTCCTCACCTACCGATGTGAGATATTACAATCCACCCCCCTTAAGGAGTCTGACCTTGTCGACACAACCGGACAGTCAGTGAGGCTAGCTCTAATACCAAATGTAATAGCTCGACCCAACTTGCACAATATTGTCCGCTTTGGACCTTACTGTCCTCATGGATTTGTTTTTAATGACCACGCATAGTTCTAAAACACGTCTGATAAATTAACGACCAACACTACTAATAAAACTAGCAACTAACTTGTTACCCGTCGGGATATTACAATAGTCTTGTATTATCATTGACTCCTTTAGACAAAACGGTTTATACCTTCTTGACAAGCTCTATAATTAATATTACAAAACAGTTCCCCGGTCAAAAGGTAGCATATATTTTTTACTTGTGCCTATGTAATCCCCGCATGTAATAAAACTGAACTATTCAAAATCAATGGATTTGTAAAACCTCTATTAATATTCATATTAAAAGTCGTTGGAACCCTCAATAAATTTACGTATTAAAAAATAAAGCCTATATGTATATGCCTACAGTAATTTTTATTAAACATGGATTTTTTAAATTTTTCATTAGTTTCCTATTTTTTTTATTTTCTTATAGGGTTTTTTTGGGATGTTCCAATTTTTATGTCTTTTTTTCTGATTTTCCTGAAATTTTATACTTTCTTGGTTTTTCATTTTTTTTCACAATTAATTGTTCTAATATTTTATGTATTAAAAATAAAATCTTATTTTAGTAGTTTGAGGGATATTTTTGTCTCAAAAGTTTAAAAACAAATGTGAGAGAGAATATAAATATAAAGGGCACATGAGAGTAAAAAAGTTTTAAAATAACATATGAGAGAACACGCCTAATATATAAAGGTAGATGGATTGATTAACCATAAATTTTATTTGAACAAAGGAGTTCCTTGTAAGAAAAAATAATCATGGATCTTATAATAATAATTTTGTTAGGAGAAAATATTTCTATTTATTTATCAGTATACAAGATCCAATGTTCTATTCAAGAGTTTAAGTTATAGGTATATATTACTAAATATAAGCAATTAAAAAATTAAAAAATATATTTTAGATTATGATTTATCATTTTTTTTTTACATCTGATTATATTTTCTTCATCATATAATCAAACTAAATTTATTTTTAAATATGAATGACAAGTTAGTTTTATTTTTAATTGAAAAAAATTATTTTGTGTCTATTTAAAAAAAAGAATAAAGCTCTATTTCTCTTCTTTTTAAAAAAACAAAACATGAAACTTTCCAATAACAACAAAATATAAAAATTATGTCCACAAAAAAAGAACATGATATAAAATAAAATATTTTTTTTAAGTATGCTTATATGAAAAAATATATGAAGACTTATTTTTAATTAAGCATTAAAGTTTTTTTATTTTCATAATTGCGTGTTTGAATTTTAATTTTTTTCATCGATTGAGTTGTTCGTCTAATGATAAAATCTTGTAATAAAAATGCCTAATGTTCCAAGTCGGAGCATGAAATATGATATGTCTTCTTTTAAGATATATATTGTCTACGTGAAATCTAGGCCGTAGAAATATGTTTTTTTTTTTTTTTTTTTTTTTTTTGGGGGGGGGGGGGGGGGGGGGGGCGGTGGTGGGGGTGGGGGGCGGCGGCGGCTTAATCAATGTCGTGATATACGTAGAGCGAGGTCTCAAATATTCTTGACACATGCATTGAATGTGTATTCGATAAAAGTTTTAGATAAATGTTTAATTAAATTCTAAGAAAACAAAAAATAAAGTAAAATACAATACAATACAATACAATGTATAAATAAAATTAAAATGAAATCATAAAAATTACTGCAGTTCATCATCACCAGGAATGAATCCAACTGTTCGAAGGATATATATATATATATATATATATATATCTTATTCAAGGCTACACTTTATTAACCGGGAACAAATGCATATTATCTCATTTTGATTGCATAGTAAAACAATCAGATGCCTTGAAAGTAAAAAAAATTAACCTAGCATCAATGGATATTTTTTAATTTTCACTATGACTTTTTTGTTATTATAATTTAAGTTAAGAGGATATAAAATAATAAACAATTAAAATACATAATAAAATTAAAAAATATGCTCAAAATAAAAAAAAAATCTTAAATATGAGGCCAATGGATATTTTTTATTTTTCACAATAGTTTTTTTGTGATTAGAAAGTCAATTTAGGAGCAGTTTTGTATTTAGCTAAATAAAAAAACATGCACATGTAGCACACTCGGGAGTGTGTTGGTGGTCCTTGCATTTTTCAGACGACGTGTGGGGTGTTTTCAGGGTTCCAAAAATACATTTTTGTCATGTCTTTAAAAGCATCACCATGTCCTTGTCTGGTTGGTGTAGTGTGTGTTTCCGGTGATAGTTTAGTTTGTTACAAGTAGGCTTTTTTTTTCCTTTTCTTTTGCCTCTCCTGAAAATTATAACTTGACCCTTTTAGTTGTTGGTATTTCAACTTCAGTCTTTATTCTTTTAATTTTTTATTTTTGGTCGTTTTCCTTTTATAGAAATTTTATTTATTTTCAATTTCATTTTGAATCCCAATTTACCATATATCATATGCTTCAATCTGATCTTCATTATTTGGATTTCTAATTTTTTTTCTTGATTTTTTTGTAAAAGTTTTATTGATTTTTAATTTCATCATTCAATTTAAATTGATAGTATTATGTTTTCCAATTTGGTCCTCATTGTTTTAATTTTTAATTTTTTTTCTTGACTCTTTTGTAAAAACTATTATTCTTTTTAATTTCACCATTTAATTACAACATTATTTTTATTTTTTATATTAATTTTGAGCCTAATTCTTTTTTAAGAAAAAACACTATTCTTTTATCAATTCCTTTTTTTTTAATTTTACCCTTAAATTAAATATAAAATTTATTTTAATTTTAATTTTAATACACATTATTTTAATTTCTATTTAAAAAAATTGTATAGTTAAGATTTTCTTTTTAATTTCATCATTTAATATGCAATTAATTAAAAATTAAACTTCATAATTTTTCCAAATTGAATACTTCAGGTCTAATAATTCAATATATATATATATATAGAAAAAGAAGCTTTATAATTCTTTATAGTTTTTTTATTGGGTCATTTCAATCATATTATTTAGGTTGTGATTTTCATGGAATATCCTAGATTAATTCGATCATAATTAGCATGATTACATTTATATAATGATCGTATTTTATGTTTTTTTTTAATTTTATTTCAAAACATTAATGTTATTTTTTACATAAAAAAATAATGGAACCCTGTGACAAGGGGTGAACACCTAAGCTGGTCTTTTAACTAAGAATTCTTTTTACATATATATTTATGTTTCAAGTGTTTGTCAAAAGTTGTAAAACCGTCAAAAATAACATAAGAAAATAACCAAGAATCCTTTATAAAAGATAATTGAAGTCTTAAAATGGAATTAGATATTTTATTTGGGGCAACATGGCCCATATGCTATGTAGTTCTTCTTGCATCACCATGGATGGGACCCGATGGCAACTTCATCTGTAACTCTGTTTTTGTTGAAAAAGTCCCACTAACAGCCAATATTTTCCGGCTGGCATTATCTTCGTAGTGATGGGTTTCGCACTATAATGACATGTGAAAACGAAGAAGTCAGAGGTTCTATCTTTCCTTGTTCGGACTAGTTGAGGAATTCCACGACATGCCAGTCTTTTCATGATTGATCAAATATTCGTCTTGATAAGTGTTCTCAGAAATTACTAATGAGGATTATGTTCTTGACCAGTTGTGTTTCTTGATTTGATTTTGTTTTAGGCCTCAAGATTTTTATTTGTACAACCTCATATATATCAACTCTGAAATTCTGTCATGAAATCAGTCTCACAGGTCCCAGCTTGAGAAGACAATTCTATTCCCGGATGCCAATTACATTTTCAAAAGACTTACCAAACTGTACGAGGTAATTCAAAAGGAGGAGGAGGAGGAGGAGGAAGAAGACCAATCCAATTAATCCATTTTTTTTCCAGAACGATGTGTCTCATCAAATGTTGGTATGTCTGAAACATTTTCATTCTTATGTCTGAAACATTGTAAGCCAAATCCACAGAGCAGTTCAGTCTCGACCAGCCAAGTAATTATTATTATGATTATAGACTTTCTTGCATAAGCTCAGATGGAATTCTTACCCTGAATGTAGAAGAGAGAGTTTTTGATAAATTAACATGTATCATGAGTGGAGATATAGAAACCCTTTTTTCTTTAGGAGGCACATGACAGGGAAGGCCTGACGACCGCTTATTCCTTCTCGAAAGCTGCCGGTGAATGCCCTTCTTCCCCGGCTGAATTGCCAGTTTAATCCAAAGGAAATCCCAATATCAAATCGGAAAAAGCCCCATGCCCCAGGAGAGAATGAGGAAAAGGTGGGGTCTTCAACTGGGGTGAAGTT
>Ga0325400_1005911_pt1 | contig 11583 bp, 9 predicted proteins | sample PopdelMetagenome_2_FD_205662 | JGI IMG/M metagenome (GOLD analysis project Ga0325400, IMG submission 205662) | Populus deltoides microbial communities from Bellville, Georgia, United States - Xylem-PdKOR-R1 | ecosystem: Host-associated > Plants > Phyllosphere > Stem > Wood/Secondary xylem...
CGTGAACGGCGAGCGCGCGGGCAGTGCAGTATGCTAGGCGTCTATAGACGCGCTAAGCTGCCGCTAACGTCAGCGATGCAAGGGCTTTTTCTCAGGCTATCAGCGTACAGGCTGACGCCTTGGCGGTGCCGGGCGTCCAAGGCGAACGCGTCTCCATGATCTTGGAAAGCCTTGTGACCGATGACGAAAAATGCAGGATCAGGATCTGGTCGTGCCGATTTCAGCGTCGGCGGGCAGCCTTATTGCGCCTGACGTGCCGGGCCGATCACGCGATGGCCGTCTCCCTTACCGTCCTGGTGTCACCTGCAGCGGCCCTTCGCCGGTGTTTGCATCCTCGACCGTCTTGCAACGGCGCCGAGTAAGGTGACGCGTCGACGGCGGTAACGCGCTCTGCTCAGAAGCTTGCGCGTACCCCCAGGGCGAAGCGGGGGCCGTAGGTCTCGTAGGTGATCGTGCGTTCCTTATAGACCGAGTAGAGGAAGGTCTTCTCGTTGAATAGGTTCAGCCCCTGCGCGAACAGGGTGACGTTGGGGGTCAGCGCGTAGTTGATGCTCGCGTCCACGATGCCATAGGCCGCCACGTCGACCGGCTGACCGCGGTTGCCCTGTTCGGTCTGGCGATAGCCCTGGCGGTAATTGTAGGCGATGCGCGCCTGGAGCGGCCCCTTCTCGTAGAAGCCGACCACGTTGTAACTCGTGGCGTCGGGGGCGACCAAGCTGAAATTCGCCTGGACGCCCAACCCGTCCAGCGGGGCGGGCAGGCCGGTGAAAGTGTACTGGCCCAGAAACTCGACGCCGTAATATTTGTCGCTGCCGACATTCTCCGGCCGCGTGCGGCGGAAGTCTAGGCCGAGCAGCTGGATGGTGCTCGTGACCGTCTCCGTGACGTTGCTGATGTCCTTGTAGAAGCCCGCGACGCCCACGTAGCTCGACCGGTCCAGATACCAGGTGAGGGCGGCGTCGTAGTTCCAGCCGATGATCGGTTGCAGGCCGGGATTGCCGTCGGTGATCGCCCGCTCGCGCGGGCGGGGGTTGATGTTGCGGATGAGCAGCAAGTCGCTGAGCGTCGCGCGCGTCAGCGTCTTGGCGACGGCCGCCTGGAACACAACGTCCTGGAACGCGTCGATCTTGAAGTTCGCGGTGGGCAGGATTTCGGCATATTCACCGCGGTCGACGATGGGCTGGGCGGGCGACAGGTTGACGATGGGGTCCAGCCCGGCCCCCGGACTGGTGATACTCAGGATTTCCTGCCCGAAGCCGCGCGAGATCACCTTGGTCCGGGTGAAGCGCAGGCCCAGGTTCGCCTCCCAGTTGCGCGAGCCGAACGCGCCGCCGAACGCGCCCTGCACGAAGGTGCTGAGCGTCCGTTCCTGCGCGGAGCCGCTGTTGCTGGGCAGCAGCACCACGCCCAGACCGCCGTTGTTCGCCGCCAGCGCGGCGCGCGTCGCGGCCGGGTCGGCGGTGGCGTTGATCGTCGCCTCGGTCAGCAGGAACGCCTGCACGTCGGCGACGGAATAGGCCGGGAAGCCGCCGGGGAACATGCCGACGTCGAAGAAGTCGTCTGCGTCCGCCGGCTCGCCGAACAGGCTCTGCGGATAGCGGACGCCCCCGAACACGCTCTGGAGCCGGTCGGGCGTCTTGTAGGAGAAGCGCCCCTTGCGGCGGTCCACGTAGTTCAGCCCCGTGGTCAGCGAACGGAAGAGGCCGCCGTCCGTCTCGTACTTCACCTGGGAGTTCAGCTGGTAGATGCGGTCCGAGACGCTGACGCCCTCGAAGGTGAGGTAGCCGGCGCGCGCGTTGGACGTGTCCAGGATGTTGCCCAGGCCGGAATAGACCGGCAGTCCGTCGGGGCTGAGGCTGAAGCCGACGCCGGCGGGCGAGTAGCCCGGCAACGCCAGGTTGGCCTCGAACCACGCTTGGTTGCCGCCCGTATTGTCGGTGGCGCGCGAGTAGGACAGGTCGAGCAGCGCCGACACCTGAGGGTTCGGGTTCCAGGCGACGTTCAGGCCGCCCTGGTACGTCTTCGCCAGGCGGGGGCGGACCTGGTTGGTGATGGTGGGGCCGGACGCGATGCCGGTGTAGCTCGTCACCGTGTTGTTCGCGTCAACCGTGGCCGCGGTGATGTCGCCGGGGCCGCCGTAGACGAAGAACACCTTGTTGTCGTCGTTCACGTCCAGCTTGGAGTACAGCCCGTCCAGCGTGGCGACGATGGTGTCGGTCGGCTTCCACTGAACGGTGGCCAGGCCGGACAGCCGCTCGCGCGTCGTGCTGTTGACGCCGTACTCGACATAGGTGGGCAGCGAGACGCCCGTGAACTCGTTGCGGCCGTCCTTGTTCAGGTCGAGGTTCTGGTTCGCTTCCCACCCGTCGGTGAAGATGCGCCGGCCGGCGATCTTGCGGTTCAGATAGGCCCCGGCGACCAGCACGCCCAGGCGGCCGTCGGCGAAGGTCCTGCTGAGGAGGCCCGACACCTGGGGCGACACCTGGCCGCGCAGGTCGTCGTAATTGCCCTGGGCCGAGATCGCGAACCGGCCTTCGCGGAAGTCGAACGGGCGGGCCGTGTACATGTCCACCGTGGACGCGATGCCGCCGTCGATCTGGCTGGCCAGCGGCGTCTTGGATATGTCCACCCGGTTGATGAGCTCGGCGGGCAGGATGTCGAAGCTGAACTCGCGCCCCTGGTTCTCGGTCGCCAGGATGCGGCCGTTGTAGAGCGCGGTGCTGAACGCCGGGCCGAGGCCGCGGACCGTGATGAACTGGCCCTCGCCGTTGTCGCGGCTGATGGTGACGCCGGGGATGCGCTGTATCGCCTCGGCGATGTTCTGATCGGGCAGCTTGCCGATGTCGTCGGCGACGATGGAATCGACGATGTTGGGCGCGGCGCGCTTGATGTCCGTCGCGCGGCGCAGGCTCTCGCGCAGCCCGGTGACGACGACCTCGTCGCCGGCGGCCTGGGCGGCGTCCGTCACCGGTCCTTCGTTCCGTGCCAGGGGGGTGCCGCTTGCCGTCTGGCCGGCCTGTACCTCCGCAGGCTGGGCCGTAGCATCCTTGATCCGGCTATCTTCCGGCCCCGCCCGACGCTCCTGCGCGAATGCGGGAGAAGCGGCGAGGATCGTCGTCATTGCCGTCATGCCGATCAGGCGCGACCACCGTGCAGGCCCCATGGCTCATCCTCTCCCGTCCGTCCGCGATGTCCCACCCGTCTGATGCGGGCTTCGGCGAAGGGAGAAAGTTTAACGATCAACCACGACCGTCGCAAGCCTTCGGGTCACGAAACATGACCTACCGCCTCGCCCGCGGTATCGAACAGCAGGATGCGGTCGACGTCGGCGTAGAGGGGGAGGAGGCCGGGCACGGGCACCGGCCGATGCCCGTCGAGCTTCGCCCGGAACTCGCCCGCGCCTGCGGCGCGGCCATAGATGAAGGTAGAATGTCCGAGCGCCTCCACCGCTTCCACGTCGAGGACCAGCGGCAGCCGGTCTCGGCTCGGTTCGATACGGACATGCTCGGGGCGCAGACCCGCGGACAGTCGGTCGCCAACGGCCAGTCCGCTCACGCCCCGTCGACCGAAACGTGCGCCGCCCGCGATCTCGAACACCGTCTCTTCGCCCCGCCGCTCCACCACCGTGGCGTCGAGCAGGTTGATGCGCGGGCTGCCGATGAAGCCGGCGGTGAAGACGTTGGCGGGCCGCTCGTACAGTTCGATGGGCGTGCCGACCTGGGCCACGCGCCCGCCGTCCATCACCACCAGCCGGTCGGCCAGCGTCATCGCCTCCACCTGGTCGTGCGTGACGTAGATCATGGTTGCGCCCAGCCGCCGGTGCAGTCGTGCGAGCTCGTGGCGCATCCGGACGCGTAGGTCGGTGTCGAGGTTGGACAAGGGCTCGTCGAACAGGAACAGCGTCGGGTCGCGCACGATGGCGCGGCCGATCGCCACGCGCTGCCGCTGGCCGCCCGACAATTGGTGAGGCAGCCGGTCGAGCAGCGCGTCGAGTTCCAGCACGCCCGCCGCTTCCGCCACTTTGGCGGCGACGCCGGCCTTGGCCACGCGCGTGTTGCGCAGGCCGAAGCTCAGGTTCTCGCGCACGGTCATGTGCGGGTAGAGGGCATAGGACTGGAACACCATGGCGACGCCGCGGTCGGCGGCGGCCGCGCGCGTCACGTCCCGCCCGCCGATGGTGATCGTGCCGGCCGACACCTCCTCCAGGCCGGCGATCATGCGAAGCAGCGTGGACTTGCCGCACCCCGACGATCCCACCAGGACCACGAACTCGCCCGGCGCCACGGTGAGGTCGATCCCGCGGATCGTCTCCGCCCCGCCGTAGGACTTGCGGACCCCGGCGAGCGTCAGCGCCGTCACGACCGCCCTTCCGTCGACGCGATGGCAGGGGCGGGGGCGGGCGCGGTCGTATCGCCGACGACGAACGCCGCATCAATCGTGGTCCTGGCCGGCGTGCCGTCGCCGCGCAGCAGGATGTCCGCCGCCCGGCGCCCCTTCTCCGCCGCGTCCTGGCGGACGGTGGTGAGTTGCATTACGTCGGATTGCCGGGCGGGCGACGCGAGGCCGTCGAACCCCGTCACCGACAATCTCTCCGGCACCGTCAGCCCGGCCGAGCGGGCATGCGCCACCGCGCCCAGCGCCAGTCGATCGGAGAAGCAGACCAGCGCGGTCAGGCTCGGCCGCCGGTCGAGCAACCGAGCCGCGGCGCGCGCTCCGCCTGCCTCGTCGTTCGTCGTCTCGCAGACCTGCACCGCCGTCCACGGCACGCCGGCCGCGTCGAAACCGTCGCGGCACCCCGCGATCCGCTCGTGGACGACGTGGCTCTCGTCGGTGAAGTCGTCCGCCAGCGAGACGATCTGGCCGTTGCCCTCGGCGCGGGGGAAGGTGACGATGCCGATCGCGCGGTGGCCCAGCGCCGCCAGGTGCTCCACCACGGCACGCATCATCGCCCGGTCGTTGGTCAGCACGCTGGACAGGTCGGGCGCGTCGAAGTCTACCGCCACCGTCGGAAGGCCCCGTGCTAGCGCGCGGCGGATCGTCGGGTGGCTCTTGTAGGGCGCGTTCAGGATGTAACCGTCGACCATCGCGCCCACGGTATCGGGCCCCAAGCTATCGGGCAGCGCTTCGTGCACGCGCGCGTCGGCGTGGCCCAGCGGGATCAGCACGATGTTGGCGCCTTCCTCTTCGCAGACGGACGAGACGCCGCGCAGGAAGGCGATGTCGTGCGGGTCCGTGAAGGCGTAGCTGAGGCGGTCGTTGAACAGCACGCCGATGGCGCCGCACCGCCCCGTTCTGAGCGACCGGGCGGTCGGGTTCGGCCCCTCGTAGTTCACGGCGCGCGCGTGCGCGATGATCCGGTCGCGCAGCGCCTTCGAGACCTTGGCGGGATTGTTGTAGGCGTTGGACACGGACGTGTGGGTGACGCCCAGGTCGGACGCGATCGACTTCAGTGTGGCCCGTTTCGCCCGCACCGCTCCTCCTCCACGGGCGGTCGATCCGCCGTTCGGCTCCGGACTAGCTTGCGCGGTTGACACGCACAACCACCGCTATTTAACGTTAAACCAGTCAACAGGAGAGCAGTCGGCCCGATGACCACGGCGTCGCGAACAGCGCGCGGCGCCCCCGGGGCGAGGAAGCGGGCAGGGCGGGGCGGCGCCGGGCTGCTCCTGGCGCTGCTGCTCGCCGGGGCCGCTTCCGCGCAGGTCGCACCCCCGCTCCCACCCGCCGCCGACGCGGCCGTCGCCCGCCCGCTGACGCTCGACCACCTGGATCACCTGTTCGCCGAGGCGATGCTGGGTGGGGAGCGCGTGGGCGTGCTTAACATCTACAGCGTGGCGCCCGACTATCGCTTCGCCATCGAGCCGCGGGAAGGCTATGCCTGCGTCGACGACGCCGCGCGCGCGATGGTGCTGCTGGCCGCGCTGCCGGGGGCGGCGGACCTGCCGCCGGGGCGGATGCGCCAGCTCGACCTGCTCACCCGCTTCGTGCTGCGGATGCAGGCGGACAACGGGTATTTCTTCAACTTCATATGGGCCGCCCCTGCCGGCGGCGGCGAGGCCCGGATCAACCGCGAGTACCGGACCTCGCTGGCCGAGCTGAACTGGTGGTCGCTGCGCGCGCTCTGGGGGCTGGAGGCGGCCGTCACGCGCCTGCCGCCGGGCGCCACGGCGGATCGCGCGCGGCGCGCGGCGGATCGGCTGGTCGCCAACCTGGTGCGCGACCTGCCCGCGGGCCTGCGCGCGACGGAACGGGTGGAGGGCTTGGCGACGCCGGTCTGGTTGCCGTTCGGCTCGGGCGCGGACGCGGCCTCCACCGCCGTGCTCGGTCTGCTGGCGCACCACCGGCGTAGCGGCGATGCGGGCACGCGCGCGCTGGTCGAGCGGCTGGGCGAGGGGATGGTGGCGATGCGCGCGGGCGGTGCCGGCCGCTTCCCCTACGGCGCGCATCTGAGCTGGCGCAACCAGTGGCACGCCTGGGGCAACGCACAGGCCTATGCTCTGCTGCGCGCGGGCGCGGCGCTGGAACGGGCCGACTTCACCGCCAGCGCGCTGGCGGAGGTGGACGGCTTCTATCCGTGGCTGCTCCGACGGGGCATGCTGTCGGGCTTCTCGGTGCAGGCGGAGAAGGGGCGGCTGCGCGAGGCGGACGTACGGCGCTTCCCCCAGATCGCCTACGGCCTCAGCCCCATGATCCTGGCCTCGGTAGAGGCGGCGCGCGTCACGGGCCGGCCGGGCTATGGCGACACCGCGCGCCGGCTGGCCGGCTGGTTCGACGGCGACAACGCCGCCCGCCGCCCGGTCTACGACCCCGCCACCGGACGCGTGCTGGACGGCATCGACGGCCCGGTGAAGGTGAGCTTGGACTCGGGCGCGGAGTCGACGGTTGAGGGATTGCTCGCGCTCGCCGTGCTGGACGGCGCGCGCCTGCCGTGAAGGGGCGGCGCGACCTGCTGCGCCTGGGCGCGGGCGGGCTGGCCCTGCTCGCGGGATGCGGGCCGCGCGATGTGGGGCGGCGCGACGACGTCATCCGCCTGTGGGTCGCGCCCAACGAGGCGGAGGAAGCCTTCTGGAAGGTCGCGGTGGCGCGCTGGAACGCGGAGAAGCGCGGCCTGCCCGTCAGCTTCACCACCATCCCCACCGCCGGCAATTCGGAGGATACGGTACTGTCCGCGCTGGTGGCGGGCACGGAGCCCGACCTGTGCACCAACATCTTCTCCGGCTTCGCGGTTCAGCTGGCGGCGCTCGGCCAAGTCGTCGATCTCGCCGCCATGCCGGGCTATGCGGAGTTGATCGCCCGCCGCCGCATGGAGGCGGTCGTGCCCGGCTGGACGCAAGGGGGACGCGTCGCGGCGCTGCCCATCTATTCCAGCCCGACGCTGATCTGGTGGCGCGCCGACCTGCTGGAGGCGGCCGGCCTGTCCGCGCCGCCCGCGACCTACGACGAGGTGTACCGCTTCGCCGGCCGCTACGCCCGGCCCGGCGCGCGCTACGCGATGCAGGTGGTGGCCGGGCGTTCGTGGCAGGACCGCTGGTTCGACTTCATCTCCTTCTACTACGCCGCGTCGGGCGGGCGGCCCTATCTCGACGGCGCGCGCGCGCTCTACGCCGACGCGGCCGGGCTGGCGGCGGCCACCTTCATCGACCGGATGTTCCGGCAGGGCTGGACCGCGCTCGACTTCGACGCGGCCGAGCCGCTCGTGACCGGCCTGGCGGCGGGCGCCGTGCGCGGGCCGTGGGACGTCGAGCGGTACGCCCGGACCTATCCCGACACGTTGGCACGGATCGCAGTCGGCCCGGTGCCGGCGCAGGGGGGTGGCGCCGGGCGGGGCTCCACCTTCTCCGACGCCAAGGGCATCGTGATCTTCCGCAGCAGCCGGGTGCGCGGCCAAGCGTTCGACTTCCTCTCCTGGGTGCTGGGCGACGAGGCGCTGAACCTGTTCTGGCTACGGCGGACGGGGCTGTCGCCGGCGCGCGGCGACCTGCTCACCAACCCGCGCTTCGCCGGCTATTACCGCGCCAACCCAATGGCGCGCGCCTATGCGGAACACGTGGCGACCGCCCGCCCGCCTGCCTTGTCCGAATATACGATCGACGTTCAGAAGATCATGACCTCCCGCCTGGTGGAGCCCTTGATGACGGGGGCGTCCTCGCCCGCGGCGGCGCTCGCCGACGCCGTGTCGCGAACCGACCGGATGCTGGAGGCGCAGACGTGAGGTCGGGCAGGCCCCCATTTCGCAATCGACTGTCGCGCGAGGCGGTCGTCAGCCTCTCGCTCGCGGGTGCCTATCTAATCTTCTCGGCGGTCTTCTGGGCGTATCCCTTCCTCTGGCTGGCCCGCCTGTCCGTCACCCAGTGGCGCTTCTTCGACGAGCCGGTGTTCACCGGCGCGCGCAACCTGATCCGCACGGTCCAGGACCCGCAGTTCCTGCTGTCGCTGTGGAACGTGGTGCGCTTCCTGCTCTTCTACCTGCCCATCGCGGTCGGCGGCGCGCTGCTGGTCGCCTTCGGGCTCAGGCACGTGGGCCGCGGCAAGGCGTTCGTAGCGCTCTGCTTTCTCCTGTCCAACGTGTCGTCGGGCGTGGCGATGGCGCTGGTCTTCACCAAAATCTTCAGCACCACCGGCCCGCTGAACGCCTGGCTGTTCGACTGGACGGGCATCCGCATTCCCTGGACCAACGATCCCACGCTGGCGATGCTGGCCATAGCACTCGTCGTCGCGTGGAAGTTCGTGGGCTATTACGGCCTGATCCTCTATTCGGGCCTGCTCGCCGTGCCGGGCGAGATCTACGACGCGGCGCGGCTGGACCGGGCGGGGCCGCTGACCCGGCTGCTGCGGATCACGATGCCGATGCTGAACGCGCAGCTGATGATGGTGCTGGTGTTCGCGATCCTGGTGTCGTTCGGCCTGTTCACAGAGCCGTTCCTCATCACCGGCGGCGGCCCGTCCGACGGCACGGCCACGCCCCAGATGCTGATCTACGAGACCGCGTTCCGCCGGCTCCAGCCGTCCCACGCGGCGACCATGAGCATCCTGGTATCGGTGGTCAGCTACGCGCTGATCGCGGTGCTGCGCCGCCTGTTCGAGCGGAAGGTGGTGCTGGCGTGAAGAAGGGCGGGCGCACGTTGGGCGGCTGGGCCGCGACCATCGGCATCTACGCGCTGGCGCTGACCTGGCTCTACCCCTTCGCCTGGATGGTCGCCGCCTCGCTGAAGCCCACGGCTCAGGTCTACACCACCGCTCTGTTCCAGGGCGACTGGACGCTGGACAATTTCCGCTTCCTGTTCGCCACCGCCGACACGCTGGGCCGGCCCTTCCTGGGCGCCATGGGCATCTCCGCGCTGGTGACGCTCAGCGTCACGGCGTCCGTGCTGCTGACGTCGGCGTTCGTCGCCTTCGCGCTGGCGCGGCTGCGTTTTCCGGGCGCGAAGCTGTTCGGCGACTTCCTGCTGCTCCAGATGGTGATCCCCACCACCATGTTCATCCTGCCGCTGTTCGTGCTGGTGAAGGAGCTGGGCCTGCTCAACTCGCTGGCCGCGCTGATCCTGCCGTCGATGATGTCGGGATGGGGCATCTACATGATGTCCCAGTCCTTCAAGGCGATGCCCGAGGAGTATTTCGACGCCGCCCGCCTCGACCGCGCGGGCCTGTGGCGCATCGTGACGCGGATCGTGGTGCCGCTGAACAAGTCGATCATCGCCATCGTGGCGCTGTTCACCTTCACGGGCACCTGGGACAATTTCCTGTGGCCGCTGATCGCCATATCCGACACCGACCGGATGCCGTTGTCGGTGCTGCTGGCGACGTTCAGCAAGCAATATGGCGGCTATGCCGGCCCGGTGATGGCGGGCGCGGTGCTCCAGACGCTGCCGCTGGTGCTGCTGTTCGTGCTGTTCCGCCGCCACTTCCTGCAGGGCATGTCCCTGACGCTGAAATAGGGGAAAGCCGTGTTGCATCAGCAAGCCGCGCCGCGCGTCGGCGCGCTCTACGAGGCGTTCGCCGCCGCCGCCTCGGTGCCTGCGCCGGCGGGCGCAAAGCTCCGGTTCGCGGGCGTGGACGGGCACGACGTCTACAACATCTCCGCGCCCTTCGCGTCGGACGGCCGCATGGTGATCGCCGGCCGGGTCGAGCCGCGCGACAGCGAGCGCTCGGTCGCCGTGTTCTTCGCGGAACGCAACGGCGTGTGGCACCCGGTGGAAGGCGCCCCCCGCTTCGCGCTGCAGGACCCGTTCGTGACGCGGGTGGCAGGCGAGCTGGTCTTCGGCGGCGTTCAGGTCGTGGAAGGGGAGGGCGAGCCCGCGTGGCGGACCGTCTTCCACCGCGGACACGGCCTGTTCGACCTCGCCGAGTTCTTCGCCGGCCCCTGGGGCATGAAGGACATCCGTCTGTGCGAGCTGATGGACGGGCGCGTCGCGGTCTTCACCCGACCGCGCGGGGTTAAGGGCGGGCGCGGCACCATCGGCTATACCGAGGTGCCGGGCCTCGACGCGCTGACCGTTGCGGCGATCGACGAGGCGCCGATGCTGGAGGGGATGTTTCACCCGCTCGACTGGGGCGGGGTGAACGAGGCGCACTTGCTGACGACGGGCGAGGTCGGACTGATCGCCCATGCCGCCTTCTTCAAGGATGACATCCTCTACGGCGAGCGCCGCTACTTCGCGACCGCCTTCACCTTCGACCCGGTCACGCGGCAATGGCGCGACCATCGCGTTATCGCCGCGCGCGGGCAGTTCGCGCCGGGCGCGGCCAAGCGGCCCGACCTCGTGGATGTTGTCTTCTCCTCCGGCATCGAGACGACCGGCGGCGCTACGCGTCTCTACGCGGGGACGTCGGACGCGGAAGCGCAGTGGATCGAGGTGCCGTATCCTTTCGACGCGCCCTTGGCAGGTCGTGGCGGCACTGGAGACCGCGATCCCGCCGTCATGATCCGCCAACGGCCAGATCGCATCGAGCCGCCCGCTCCCCCGGCTCAGGGCCCCGGGATCGCCATTGCGTGAGGATCTATCGGGTCCTCGCAGGAGAGGCAGCAGTTCCTTGGATGCCGCACGGAGACATTCTTCGCCATCGGCCCGAGACCATGCACCGAAGCCATTACGAGGAGCGCGAGGGTCATGAGCCAGTGGCTACCCAACTACGACGGTCCCCCGGCTTCTCGTCCGGGCCCGGCCGGCCGAAGTCGAGCGTGACGCCGTTCTCGCGGGCTCGGCGGTCGAGCGCCATCGAGATGACGTCGGGACCATCGTCCACCTGGGTGGTGTCGGGCAGACCGCGCACTGACGCGATCCGCTTCATCGCTGCGACGACCTGCTCACCCTCGATGCCCTGGTCGACGTCGATCGCCAGCGCCTCGCGGGTGAAGGCGTCGACCACCGTCAGCACCCGCCGCCGCCGGCCATCGAACAGCACGTCCAGTTCGAACGCGTCTACTCCGAAATTCCGCAGGCTCGATGGGATGATAGTGCTAGGGTCAGGACCCATTGATGTGAGTTTCGCAATCTGATTCAGGCTCCGCAAGGAGACCGGGATGAGCGACCTATTTTGGCTGACGGACGAGCAGATGGAGCGGCTGCGACCGTTCTTTCCCAA
>Ga0325400_1005913_pt1 | contig 11581 bp, 10 predicted proteins | sample PopdelMetagenome_2_FD_205662 | JGI IMG/M metagenome (GOLD analysis project Ga0325400, IMG submission 205662) | Populus deltoides microbial communities from Bellville, Georgia, United States - Xylem-PdKOR-R1 | ecosystem: Host-associated > Plants > Phyllosphere > Stem > Wood/Secondary xylem...
ATTTAATAAACAGATAACTTATTTTTGTTTCTTTATGATTTTGCTGCTTATCTAATCATATATAAATTTAAGAAACTTAATTGCCTTATTGTTGTGTGCATTATCAATGGTGCTCTCTCACAATCAATAAAATTGAGATAAAAAAAATTAAATTTAATCATATATATTCAATCAACATTTATATAGAAAATTCAAAAATAACAATTAAAATTCAATAAAACAATCCATCATTATTGCAATTAAAACAATAAAATATGCAACGATTTTTTTTTAAAAAAATATAGACTTTAGGAATGAAAAATGCTTACCTTAATAATGTGTTTATTTTTAGACTTTATCAACATACAATACAAAAAAATAAATATATTGTTAATAAAACGAAGAAAAAGAAAAACATATAGAAAATCATTACGTAAATTGAATCATAATACATCCCTTTTAAACTTTGAAGATAAAGATAGAACTAGAGGTTGAGAGGAAAAAAACAGAGAGATTTGGGATTGAAAAAACGTTGAAGATGAAAGAGAGAAAAAAATGAACTGAAGGGGCTCTCGTTGGGATTTATATTGCGGACTCACCGATGGACTTACTGATGGATTCATTGATGTAATATTAAATAATATTATTTTTAATTAATTCGTTGGTGATTTCCTTGGTAAATTCACACAATTTTTAATTTCACTCTAAAATTTTCAAAAAATCCTCCAGAATTTTCATAACCCGTAGGTAATTCCCTCGCTAATGTAAAATAGTACACACGATTAGAGATGCATTAATTACAAGTGCTTTGAAATTCATAATCCGTCGGTAATTTCATCGGTAAAGTGCAACTGATTTAGAGAACTTTGATTGACATCACCGACATGGGAGGTGAACAGTTCTCATCGACTTTGGAAAACACCGATGGACCAGAAACCATTGATGTTTCCATCAGTAATGTGTGAATAGTTTCCATCGCCTTTGGAAAACACCAACGGACCAAAAACTGTTGGTGTTTCCATCAGTGATGTGCATAGTGAATGACGGGTTGTTTCTGTTTTCATATTTATCCTTCTTGCAAATACTTAAATTGAAATTACACACTTAACACAATGACAACAATTCACAAATGAATTATGAAAGAAATATTCTGCATCCATAAATATTACGTTATAAAAATTGCATTACACTTTCGTGTTCTGATAGTTAGTCAGAATCATCATTTTCTTCTTCTTTTTCAATTGAATTGTCATCAGTTCCACTACAATCTTCAACGTTGATAGCATTGGTATCATCATCTTCATCGATTTGTGCTTGTCCGCTGGAGCTCAGAATAACATTCAACTCCTCAGCGTCAACATCAACAAGACTATTATTGAAGATGCAAAAATTTGAATTTTCTTTTAAGTCAATCGATGGAGTAACTCGATATGATTCAACCAACTCACTAACTTGAAAGACATCATCTCACATACTTGTGTCTTTGTTCTCATCCTAAACAACCTCTACATGACCCATGAGTTTCGTGTTTAAAACAGATAACCAATCAACTCTTGAACGATCATTTTTAAAGGAAGGGGTGTATGTGTAATAAATTTGCTGGCATTGTTTGGCAAAAACAAATACATTGTTTATGTTGCGGAGTCTAGCTTTTAAATTAATTTCGACCAAACCATAGTGGAGATCTACTTTGATTCCTTTGTCAGTGGTGTCATACCAATAGCATTTGAATAAAAACACTCTATTATGCTTGTTGTGATATTGCAGTTCAACGATCTCTTCTAATTTACCATAATAGTTAACTTCAAACTCACTACTAGTCAATCCCTTAACACAAACACCACTGTTATGTTAGAAGTGTTTTTTTTTAAAGACATTAAATAACTTGGGTTATAGTCTTGACCAACTAAATAAACTGGTTTTATTTGAATCATATGAAAAAAAAAGAGAGGCAACAATAGCAAACCGGAATATATATATATATATATATATAAAGGAAGTAATCAACGAGGACCAAAATAATAATAATAAAAAAACAAAATTACATCATGTTGAATTGAAGGGTGAAATTACAAACATTTTTTTTTATAAAAGGGTTAAGGAAAAAAAAATCATAAGAATAAAAATCAAACTGAAATCATAAGAATAAGAATTTCTCAACGTGTTTTTTTACATTAAAAAAATCCTAAATGTAAATCAAAAAACTTAAGCACGCATCGAATTAAACAAAGCACGAACCATTATGTAAGTAAATAAAAAAACAAAGTCATTACCAATAATTAAAAACGCAAGTGGAAAAATTGAGAGACAAATATAGATCAAGATATTTAATATTGTAACATGGTTCATTTACCTTGTTATATTTAGTGAATTTGTTTACTAAGATCAATCTATAATAGAAATCAATAAACACATAAAATTTATTGAATAACATAAAAGGAAAAAAAAATATAATGTAAGGCTACACATATTCAAAATATTATAAAAGAATAAATACTTAATTTATTTGAAATATATAAAAAAATTATAGATAAATCATATTAACCTCTTAAAAAACTAAACATACCTAACAGAATTAAAAATAATTGAAGAAAGGCTAAATAAGGCAAAAGAAAATCATAGAAAAAGGGGTATTACTGAAAACATCATTTTTAAAATTATTTTCAAATATAAATATGAAAAACAAGTATTAATAATAATAAGAAAATAAATGAGGCCAGACACGTGGCCCACCCTTCAAAGGCTCGTTCGTGGACCTGCAAGGTCAGGCCCATGCACACAAACCTTCAATTTTTTTGTTAAGTTAATAGGGTGGACGACACGTGTTCTCCCACAATGCTTTAAAAAAAATTGACATGTGTCTCTCTCTACAGACAACGCGTCATCTATGTGTCCCTAGATTTCGGCCACTAATGTGACTAGAAAAACGAAGCTTGACTTTTTAACCAAAAAATTGTTTTCAACCCATTTGTTTTACCCAAAATACCTATGAAACACTCTAAAAACATCATTAAACCAATACATGGCCTCTAAAAACATAAAAAACCACCCCAAAAACCAAAACCCAAAATCAACCTAAAAACCAAAACCAAGATCTTTTTTTTTAGGTGTTTAGAAGGTAAAAAAAACATACATAATCTTAACTCGTTTCATTATATTGAACTAGTTCACACAAAAATCAACGATTTCAGTAGCCAAAATCTTTCGTAACAACAACTTTCTCTCTTTAAAATAAAATCCGGCAACCCTCTCTCTTCTTCACCCAAAAAAGAACTTAAAAAAGAGAAAAATGAAGTTTGGTACCTAAATGCAATGTTGAAAAATTATAGGGACTGATTACTTAATAGCTTAAAAAGAGTGTGTTAGTGGTTGTTTTTTAAAATATTTTTTTGTTCAGAAATATATCAAAATAATATGAAAATAAAAAAATAAAAATATCTATTTTTTTTTCAAAAATACTAAAAAAAAGAAAAGAAGCAAAAACAAACTCTCTATTCACTTCTTACTCGCTGCCGTGATTTCAAGTCCTCCATCCCTGCCTTATTTGCAAGAGCATTAAAAGATTTAAAAAAAAAAAAAATTCAAACGAGCATGGCCTGTAATCCCATAGAGCAATTTTAAGAAAAAATTCAAACTACTATCTCTTTCTATATTCTCCTTTTGGTACTAGATCCAGAATGAGCACCGGTACTGGATTCAACAATCTTTGAATGTTGGAACAGCATAAGTGTCTCGTTAACAACTGTTTGCATTCCTTCAATGATGAGAGTCGTTTTTGGTATAAGCACGGTCTAGTCTCTAACGCTCTTAACTTTCACTGAAATTAGGCCTTCTAAGTTCAAAATAACGTTGTTATTTTTTTTAAGAATATAATACATGTATATGATGGGAGTAGGTTTTAGAAGACAAACAGAGAACGACATTGATGAATTGAAAAAGGCTGTATAGTCTGACGTCCCTTCCCAGGAGTACGTAAGGGGTAGCTTCGTTTGTGTCACGCCTCTTTAATAATACTTTTACCCTTTGGCACTTAGCATTCTGTCACATTCCCAACCTGTTACTGCCATGTTCATTGATTATAGTTTTGCTGATATTATTTAAGTTTTTCCAGGTTTCTTGTGGGTAGAAGTATCTTGGAAAATAGCGTGAAGGAGTTTTCGTTGAAACTGCATGTCATAGGTAAGCGGTAGCTTCGTTTGTGTCACTTGGCACTTGGCATTCTGTCACATTCCCAACCTGTTACTGCCATGTTCATTTGGCACTCGGCACTTGCCATGTAATAATCTCTTCTTTCTACAAGACTGCCCCCTACGTGACCTTACTTTCTTCCTTCTTTGTCCCATTCCTTTCTTTCTCCTTCTTTTCTCTCCTTGCTTAGTGTGTGAGACAGAGATGGTCATCATAGAGAATTACTTTTAATTGCTTGAGTTTGATCCTTTGTTGTGTTCATTCCACTAATTCTACTTCTTTGCAAGTCTTTTCCTTTGTTGATCTGTTTTTTTTTTTTAAAGAAGAAAACTAAAAAGAACTTTGACCGATTATGGCTTAGGTTAATTATATTTGTTGTTGGAAGCGAGCTGGTATCATCCATGGAGGCGTCTAAGTGATTATCCAGAACCTTTCATCCGTTTCTTTCTTTGCTAGGTGAGTACTTTTACACATTATTTTTCTTTATTTCTTTGTCACTGTCTCTATATTACTACACATAGTATCTTAATTATGTCATCAAAATGCTTAGACCTTGCCTTGTTGCTTTTGAAGCTGGATTCCATACAGAGCTAAAGGCCTTCTCCATTTCATTGAGCAATCAGTACCAGTGCTTTTCGCACATATTTTCTCAAGTTAAGGTAATGAAATTCCTATTCCCATTCTCTCTGCGCCTCTTTTACTTGCAATGACTCACTCTCACTCTCACTCTCACGTTCTGTATCCTTATTTCTCTGATTTTCGCACATAATTAGCTGCTTATTACTTTTTTATTGTTGTGTTTTAATTATATGATTTTACGATGGTAGGAGTTCTTAGTCTGCGTGAACAGCAGAACACCACATGAACATCAGAAAAAAGGCTGCCCACTTCCTCGAACTTCTTTGTTTTTTTTTTTTAACACTAAAAGAGGAGCCAAGTTTGACTTTCTTTGTTTCTTTCCTTTCTTTTCTTTCTTTTCTTGGAGGAGAAAGAGGGTTGTGCTGCTCATTTCGTTTCATTTTCTTGGAAACCATACAGAAAATTCTTGGATCTCTTGATTGTTTTCTAGCTAATAGTCTTTTTCTCTCATTCACTCGGTTTCTTTGGGTGCTGACTAGTTGTTTATGGTCAAGTAATAATCTCTTCTTTTGTTCTACTGAAATTCTTGACGTTTTGGTCGGAATAAGTTTAGGTCTTTTTGCCTGTCTAGAAAATTGAGGAAAAGTAACAGAGATAATTTAGAACCCTTTAAGATTTTTGCCACTATGGTTTAGTCCTTCACTTTCCCGGAGTTATGAGGTTCGGTTAAATGGAGAAAGGGTTGTTTTTGGTTTTGAGATTGAGAGATGGGGTCTTGAAAGGTGGCATGGCTGGTGGTTGTGTAGGCTATCGTTGTGTGGGCGGTCGCCAAAATTCAGCTGGGAGAGGAAATTGGAAGAGAGAGTATTTATATATATATATTTTCTTTATTTTGCTCAAGAGAAACCAGATGTCTCTTCTGTTTGTTCTACTATGTTACAAGCTTGATTTTTTATTTAAAAACTTGTTTTTAACCTATTTTTTATCCAAAATATTTATAAAATACTATATAAACCTTATTAAACCAATACAGTTAAAAAAATAAAGAGACTCTCTCCCTGTTTTTGTCCTATATTTATGTGTTTTGATTTGGACAACTACTCTATTATCATTTTTTTTCGTACTAATTTTCAAGCTAGTTTTTAAAAAATTAATTTGAAATAAAAATAAAATAAAATAAAATTTAATTTTTTTTAAAATACTTAAGAACAAATACGTTATTTCTCTCTTTATTCGCTACCGTGATTTCAGGTCCTCATTTCCTACATTATTTGTAAGAGCATGAAAAAAAAAAAATCAAACGAGGCTATCAAAAACTAAAACTTAAAATATAGAAAAAAATAATATTGAAGTCCACAGTAGATCTGTGTTTGAATGAACAATAATTTCACCAATATTTTAATTTTTTTTTGTTATTATATTATTAAAGTGTCCCAAGAAATTCCAAATAAAAGAGACACAAAAAAATCCCAATCAAATAGAAAAAAAAAAAAACAGAGTATTTTTATCAAAGGCACAAAAAGATCCCAATCACATAGATAAACGAGCATCAAATATTCATATTGTTTTCTTTACTCTCAACCTCCGATCTTTCAATGTCTTCTTCCGTTTCTGCCTCCCTCAACCTCTCCTTCTATTTCCACGTCCTTTCCTTTATTTATGTCTTTCCTTTTCTTTTCTTTTCTTTTTAAGCCTTTTTAACCTGTCTCTCTCCCACTTTCTATCCTTTCCTAGTGGGTAGATAAAGTTGAACACGTGGCGACCATCTATTAGCTTTTTGTTTTTTTTAAATATGTGTTATAGGTCAATCATATTACACATTATTATTATTTTTTTTGTTTGTTTGTCACTGTCGCTATATTATCTTAATTATGTCATCAAAATGCATTTTTAATGGGAATTACTTATACCTTGCCTTGTTGCTTTTGAAGCTGGATTCCATACAGAGCTAAAGGCCTTCTCCTTTTTTTCCTCCCGCTTTTTCATCGAGCAATCAGTACCAGTGCTTTTCGCACATATTTTCCCAAAATAAGGTAATAAAACTCCTTTTCTCATTCTCTGTGCCTCTTTTACTTGCAGTCACTCACTCTCGCGTTCTGTATCCTTATTTCTCTGATTTTCAGGTCGGTGGAAAATGGCTATCGAAAGTGTGGTTGGATCCATTATATCTAAGATAGCAGAACTCATGGTGGAACCAGTAGGAAGGGAGCTCCGTTACATGTTCTGTTTCAACAATTTTGTTGAAGAATTCAAACAACAAATGGAGAACCTGGATTCGGCAAAAGAACTTCTGCAATACGATGTCGAATCTGCTGAAAAGAATGCTGAAGAAATTTACGAAAATGTCAAGAAGTGGCTGGAAGATGCAAACAACGAAATTGAAGGTGCGAAGCCTATGGAAAATGAAATAGGAAAAAATGGCAAATGCTTTACTTGGTGCCCAAACTGCATGCGACAATTCAAGTTAAGCAAGGCACTGGCCAAGAAGTCAGAGACTTTCAGAAAACTTGGAGAAATTAGCGAAAAGTTTAAAACAGTGTCCCACAAAGCTCCTCCTCAGCCCATAGAATTTTTTCGATCAAAGGAATTCATGCCCTCAGAATCGTCAAAAGAAGCTTTGAAACAGATTATGAAAGCTCTCAAAGATGACAACGTCAATATGATCGGACTGTACGGCATGGGAGGGGTGGGTAAAACCACCCTGGTGAAAGAAGTAGGCACGAGAGCCAAAGAGTTGCAGCTGTTTGATGAAGTTTTGATGGCTACGGTGTCGCAGAATCCAAATGTCATAGACATTCAGAACCGAATGGCAGATATGTTAGGTTTGAAAATTGAAGAAAACAGTAAAGAAGGGAGAGCAAATCGATTACGGCAAAGACTGAAGGAAGTGGAGAAGATGCTTATTATCCTGGATGATGTTTGGACAGTTATTGACTTCCAAGAGATAGGGATCCCATTGGGTGATGATCACAGGGGTTGTAAAATTCTTCTAACAACTCGTCTTAAAGGCATATGTTCTTCTATGGGGTGCGAGCCAAAAGTGTTTTTAAGAGTCTTACCTGAAGATGAAGCATGGGATTTATTCAGAATCAATGCAGGTTTACGTGATAGGGACTCTACCTCGAACACATTGGCAAGAGAGGTTGCGAGAGAATGCCAAGGCTTGCCTATAGCACTTGTGACAGTGGGAAGGGCTCTAAGAGATAAATCTGCAGTTGAGTGGAAAGCAGCGTTTAAACAGCTCAAAGACTCTCAATTCATGGAACAATTTGACGAACAAAAAAATGCTTTTACATTTCTTAAGTTGAGCTATGATAATTTGATGCACGAGGAAACCAAGTTATGTTTCTTGCTATGCAGTTTATTTCCAGAAGATTATGACATTCCAATTGAGGACTTGATGAGATATACAGTTGGCTATGGGTTACATCAAGATGAGGAGTCCATTGAAGATGCAAGGAAACAGGTTTATGTGGCAATGAAAAACCTCAAAGCTTGTTGTTTGTTGTTGGGCACTGAAACTGAAGAACATGTGAGAATGCATGACTTGGTTCGTGACTTTGCTATTCAGAGAGCATCATCAAAAGAATATGGATTCATGGTAAAGGCTGGCATTGGGTTGGAGAAGTGGCCAATTAGCAATAAAAGCTTTGAAGGTTGTACAACAATTTCGTTAATGGGCAATAAACTAGCAGAACTTCCTGAAGGATTGTTATGTCCGCAGCTCAAAGTTCTATTATTAGAACTGGATGATGGTTTGAATGTTCCAGACAGGTTTTTTGAAGGGATGAAAGAAATTGAAGTTTTGTCTCTGAAGGGAGGGTGTTTGTCATTGCAATCACTTGAACTCTCAACGAAACTTCAATCGTTAGTGTTGATCATGTGTGGATGCAAGGACCTCATTTGGTTGAGAAAGCTGCAGAGACTTAAGATTCTTGGTCTTAAGTGGTGCTTATTCATTGAAGAATTACCTGATGAAATAGGAGAGCTCAAGGAGTTAAGGTTGTTGGATGTGACAGGTTGTCAAAGGCTAAGAAGGATCCCTGTGAATTTGATTGGAAGGTTGAAGAAGTTAGAAGAGCTGTTGATCGGGGATTGCAGCTTTGATGGATGGGATGTTGTTGGATGTGACAGCACAGGAGGAATGAATGCAAGCCTAACAGAACTAAACTCGTTGTCTCATTTAGCTGTATTATCATTGACGATACCGGAGGTTGAAAGCATTCCCAGAGATTTTGTTTTTCCCAGACTGCTCAAATATGATATAATTTTAGGGAATTATAATCCATTTATAAGGGATCCAGTAGAATACCCAACCTCGACAAGATTACATTTGGACTATACAAGCGCCACATCCTTAAATGCAAAGATATTGGAGCAGTTATTTCCTACTGTGTCTCAAATTGTTTTTAGGAGAGTGGAGGGTTTAAAAAATATAGAATTCTTCCAGAGATTAGAATTTGTAGAAGTTTGGCATTGTGGGGATATTTGTACTCTTTTTCCAGCAAAAGTGCTGCAAGTTTTGAAAAATTTAAGGAGTGTGAAAATTAATGGCTGCAAATCATTAGAAGAGGTATTTGAATTGGATGATGAAAGCAATGTCGAGGAGTTGCCGATGCTGTCATCTTTAACAAGGTTGGAGCTGGAAATGTTACCTGAGCTCAAATGTATATGGAAGGGGCCCACCAGACATGTCAGCCTCCAAAGTCTTATTCATCTGAATTTGAACCGTCTTCACAAACTGACATTTATCTTCACACCGTCCCTCGCTCAAAGTCTACCACGGCTAGAAACACTTGAGATAAGAAATTGCCGTGAATTGAAGCATGTTCTAAGAGAGGAGGATTATGAACGGGAAATAATTCCAGAGTCTCCTGGCTTCCTAAAATTAAAAACTCTTTATATATTTGCCTGTGCTGAACTGGAATATGTCTTCCCTGTCACTGTGTCTCCAAGTCTTCAGAACCTGGAAGAGATGAGGATTGATAATGCTAACAATTTAAAGCAAATATTTTACTGTGAAGGATATGCATTCACCATAGATGGCATCATCAAGTTCCCTCAACTAAGAGAGTTGATTCTTTGGTCCGAATCAAATTACAGCTTTTTTGGTCGAAAGAATTTTTCTGCCCAGTTGCCTTCTCTGCAAAATCTAACCATTCATGGCCATGAAGAATTGGGTAATTTGTTGGTACAGCTTCAAGTACGTCATTTAAATCTAACCATTCATTTATATTTTCTCTGCTAATTTTGTACCTTTTCATTTAAATTGTCAACTTCTAAATTTCTACCTTCTTCCTCTAAATTTCTAAAACCTAAATAAGTACTGGGGATAATTGGTTCATCTATTTACCAAAATTATAATATAGTTCCAAAGTGCACAAAAATTATTAGGAATTATATCTAACAAATTGGGGTACCAAAGTTATAATATAGTTCCAAAGTAGTTTTCTTTTGATGCAGGGGTTTTCAGATTTGAAACATATATATGTTAGAGAATGCGGAGGAGCACAAGATGGAATTCAGGTTGGAAGTTTTGTAACTGATGGAAGAGGTGGGCATGAACTTTCACTCCTGAGTTTGGAAAAATTATACTTGAACTTCTTGCCTGACATGAGGTGTATATGGAAGGGTCTCGTGCTGAGCAATTTGACTATTTTGAAGGTGAATGGGTGTAAGAGATTGACACATGTATTCACATACGGCATGATTGCTAGTCTAGTTCAACTGAGAGTTCTAAAGACATCAAGTTGTGAAGAATTGGAGCAAATCATTGCTAAGGATGATGATGAAAGGGATCAGATGTTGTCAGGAGATCATCTCATATCTTTATGCTTCCCTAGTTTGTGTGAAATTGAGGTTGAAGAATGCAACAAGTTGAAGAGTCTCTTCCCAGTAGCCATGGCTTCAGGTATTCCAGAGCTCCAACTACTTAAAATAACAAAAGCCTCTCAATTTTTGGGAGTATTTGGGCAGGATGATAAAGCTTCACTTGTCAACGTTGAGAAGGAGATGGTGCTTCCTAAACTAAAGGAGCTGTCGCTAGAACAATTACCATGTATTGTCTGCTTTAGTTTGGGATGCTGTGATTTCTTATTCCCTTGTTTGGGGAAGTTGAAGGTCAATCAATGTCCAAAGCTGACCACAAAATTTGCTACTACACCAGATGGTTCAATGAGTGCTCAATCAGAGGTGCTGCTTATTTGACTTGATTTCTTGCCTCTCTTTTAGTGTGTTTGTTTCTTTTTCGCTCAAAAATAAGATTTACAAGTTAGAATGTCTATGCCATGCTTGAATTGTTTACAGATATCTCAAGTAGCTGAAGATTCAAGCAGTAATAGAGAGTGGACCAGAGATAACGGGTGGAAAGAAGGGGGTAATTGGTTGGCACAGCTACAAGTACGTACTTTATATTTTTAATTTAAAATTGTGATAATTTATTCTTTCTTCCTCCAAATTTCTAATTGATAAATGATAAATGGTAGGAAGTCCTTGATCCATCCACTGAATTTTAAAGGAGTTTTAGCTGGGTTTCTATATGGAGACTTACACCTATGTCCCTCCTTTTAAAAAAAATAAAAATAAATCAAGTTTGAGTTACTATTTTTATTATTTACATGAAACTAATTATTATTAACCTTTTTCACAAAAATCTAATTATTACATCATATCAAAAATCTAATTATTATCATTCAACTTATCTCTAATTAAGAAAAAAACTAAAACAATAATATCTAAGAAATACTTCATCCTATTTTTTTCTATTATTTTCCTATTTATACATCATATAAATTGTTTTTATGAGAGTGAAGGATTTAAAAAATATAATATTATT
>Ga0325400_1005915_pt1 | contig 11580 bp, 8 predicted proteins | sample PopdelMetagenome_2_FD_205662 | JGI IMG/M metagenome (GOLD analysis project Ga0325400, IMG submission 205662) | Populus deltoides microbial communities from Bellville, Georgia, United States - Xylem-PdKOR-R1 | ecosystem: Host-associated > Plants > Phyllosphere > Stem > Wood/Secondary xylem...
GCTAGTTATGTAGCCTGTGCTGGATAAATTTTCTTTTTCAATATAATAAAATTAATATGTAAATGTTTATAAAATGTTTTTAGACACGGAGAACAAATTTTATTTGAAAATAAAAAATTTCGTGCATGCATTTAATTGATTAAATAAAAAATCGACTCAAGTAAACTTGAGTTAATTAGCTATATCTACGACTTGAGTTTTGAGATTGTAATATCAATATAAAAAATAAACTGAAACAAATTGTGATGCTGAATTCACAAATCAATTCGTTGTTGAATGATGAAATTGAAAATAATAGCATTAGAAAGTCCAATAGAAAAGTCCTTCCACTCACACTTATAAACACTTAGGAGAGTGTTTCTTTCCAATATGGGATAAACATCATTTTCTTCTTTATTTATTTACAAACTACACCAACAATCCCTACTAGTTTGTAATGAATATCTTTTCATTTGATAGAATTATACTTACAAGAAAGTATTTTACAATTTAAACCTTCAATTAATATTAGAACTTGAATCCTATTAAAGTTATTAGTGTCCACAGATTAAACCAAAACTTTTATTATAGAATAAAAGATGCTACACATATAATACTATCCAAACTCTTAAAGAGGTTTACAATTGTTTAGCACTATCATGGTGATGTGCTAAAATCGTATTTTCATGAATATTTATAAGAGAAAACCCTAACTCTTGTCAAAAGCGGCACCACTTCTATATTTATATAGGTGGAATTATACATGTCTCTATTATATTAAACACGAACTTTAAATTCCATTAAGAGCCTATGCTCATCCTCCTTTACGTAATAGAATGCACTAAATACTATCAAAATAGGGTCTAAAATTAGATGACCCAACAATCAAAGTTTGTCGTATAAAAGCTACATGAAACAAAAAGGATAAAGTTTTCATGAATCATGAACTCATAAAAATATTCCATGCAAATCGCTATGGTGATGAGGTCATAATTTATTTGTCCTAGTCAATCTTGCTTGAAATAAGAAAAGACCATTCTTTGATACCCTTTAGAAATAAATATATTCATTGCAGTCCCAATTCGAGCCAAAGTGAAGTTTTTTTTGCAAGATAACCCTTGTTAGGATCACACTCACCACTGGGGCAAGTATTAGAAAATAATTAGGATGTGGTCGGAAAACTCAAAAAAGGTAGAATACCTATGAATGGAATCCATGATTGTGTCTGTAAGCCGAACAAGCCCAAAAAGAAGAAAAGGAGCTTTGCTAAAATAACATTGCTAAAATAACAAATCTTGAAAAGACATATGAGTATAAGAAAAAACAAGTAAAGGCTTTTCCTACAACTTCGACAAATGAAGAAAAGGAAAATCATTGAGGAATTTTCAAATGAAAGAAACATGTTTAGGTTTTCTATCAAGAGTTTGAAAAAGAGAAGGGCATTGGGTAAAAAGATTTCAGGAAAGAAAAGCTAATTAGGTGTTCGATCAAAGGTATAAAGTCAAAAGAAAACCAGTAAAGATCCTTTTGTCTCGACTCCTAAAAGCAAAGGACTTTGATAGCATATCATATGCGAGAAGAATAACAAAAGGGGATGAAAGGGTATTGATGCGAACCTTGTGATCACGCAACCCACAATCAAAATTGAGATCTGATCCCGGAAAGCCGAAATAGGTCTGATAGGAGTGTGACACAATGGAAACTTGCCCCAAGGCACCAACACCATTGGATTGAGTAGAATGACGCCACGAAACCAGTTAATCTTCAATAAGTCAGATTTAGTTCGTTCAAGAACTGAAGAATGCAAGAATCACTCTCACACGTTAAAACTGAAAAATTCAGAAGTAATTATCATCAAAGCTGCCGAAATTTTGGCTCACATGAGTTTAAATAGTTCTTGAAAAGTTAACCCCAATGGACCCCTTATATGGACTTAAATGAGGTCCACTCAAAACTGACCCAAAACCCTAAACTGAAAAGCCCATAACTTAATCCAAACAAGCCTTGGATCCTAACTAAAAACAAAGTATTAATTAAGCCCAAACAAGCCTTGGGTTGTAGCTAACAAAATAAAACAAAGCCCATAATATTAAATCCATGTTCTTTCATGAGAAGAAGAGAAGGAAGTAAAATATTATAGAACTGATTCAAGGCTTATTTATAGCCTTCCATGCAGCCTTTTAATCCTAGAAACAAAAGGAAAAGATAGCCACCCATGTTGTTTCCAAGTTATAGAAGGATTCTTTTGTTTCCTTTGCTGTCCTCACCTCATGGCCCAAATAAAGTTGTGTTGGACCCCTCTTGCACATGGATAAGATGTACTAGGGTCTCCTCTTGATACTCTAATGGACTTTTCAATTCTGACTTGGTTGAAACATTCAAAACCAGTGCATTCAATGCCTCTTTCAATGCCATTCTCTTGGACCGAGTCATTGGACCATTTGGAACATGTAATGGGTTCTTGCTGGTGTTTCTGGGCTGGTCCACATCATCCCCTCTCTCCTCGAAAGGATTCGACCTCGAATCAAAATCTGTGTCAAACAACGTAAGATCAGCAACATTAAATGTAGCACTAACACCATACTCACCTGGAAAATCAATTTTGTATGCGTTGTCATTGATTCTCTCTAAAACCTGAAATGGACCGTCACCACAAGGCTGTAATTTTGATTTCTTTTAGTTAGGAAATCATTCCTTACGCATGTGCACCCAAACCCAATCATCGGGTTGGAAAACAACCAGTTTACGTCCCTTATTTGCTTTAGAAGCGTAAAGTCTGTTCTTTTTCTCTATTTGCAGTCGAACTCCCTCATAGAGTTGTCTCACCATCTTTGCCTTCTTTTCACCATCTAAACTTACCTTTTTTTCAAAAGGCAAAGGAATTAAATCCATAGGAGTTAGTGGATTAAAACCATAAACAAATTCAAATGGAGAAAAACTAGTGGTCGAATGCACAATTCTATTATAAGCAAACTCAACAAAAGGAAAACATTCTTCTCAACTCTTTAAATTCTTTTGAATTATAGCACACAAAAGTTGGGATAATGTTCTATTCACTACCTTAGTTTGTCCATCTGTTTGAGGATGACATGTTGTCGAAAATAAGAGTTTAGTTCCCAACTTTCCCCATAAGGTCTTCCAAAAGTAGCTAAGGAACTTAACATCATGATCTGACACTATACTCTTAGGAATGCCATGCAAACGTACAGTCTCCCTAAAAAACAAGTCTGCGATATGAGATACATCATTCGTTTTATTGCATGCAATGAAATGCACCATTTTAGAAAACCTATCAACCATAACAAAAATAGAGTCTCTACCTTTCTTTGACCTAGGTAAACCTAAAACAAAGTCCATAGAGATATCTACCCAAGGTTCAGTAGGCACAGGTAATGGTGTATATAGTCCATGCGGTTGTACTCTAGATTTTGCCTTTCTACAAGCAATGCACTGTTCACAAATTCGTTGCACATCTCTTTTCATATTTGGCCAATAAAAATGCTCATGCAATACATCCAAGGTTTTCGCAACCCCAAAGTGACCCATTAAACCACCCCCATGTGCTTCACGAACAAGCAATTCTTGCAAAGAACTAGCAGGAACACACAATCTATTCTCTTTGAACAAATAACCATCCATCAAATAAAACTTACCAAAAGCCAATTGTCCACATGCATTATAAATCTCGGCAAAGTCAGAATCATTACCATACAATTCCTTCACATATTCAAAGCCTAGCAATCTAGTAGTCATTGTGTGTAAAAGAACATACCTGTGCGAAAGTGCATCAGCTACGATGTTCTCTTTGCCTTGCTTATACTTGATTACGTAAGGAAAAGTTTCAATGAATTCAACCCATTTTGCATGACTCCTATTCAACTTACCTTGTCCTTTCAGATGTTTCAAGGACTCATAATCTGAATGGATTATAAACTCTTTTGGCCACAAGTAATTTTGCCATGTCTCAGGTGCTCTTACCAATGCATAGAGTTCTTTGTCGTAAGTGGGATAGTTTAAGGTTGCTCCACTTAACTTCTCACTAAAATATGCAATAGGTCTCCGATCCTGCATCAAAATAGCACCTATTCCCATTCCAGATGCATCACATTCTATTTCAAATGCTTTCATAAAGTCAGGTAAAGCCAAAACAGGCGCAGAACATAATTTATCTTTCAAAAGAACAAAAGCCAATTCTTGTTCCTCCCCCCCATTTAAACCCAACTGACTTTTTAACAACTTCATTTAAGGGTGCAGCTATTGTACTGAAATCTTTCACAAAATGCCTATAAAAACTAGCTAACCCATGAAAACTCTTTACCTCACTTACCGATTTGGGTGTAGGCCAATCCCGAATGGCTTTAACTTTCTCCTCATCCATCTCGATACCCTGTGCAGTTACAACATAGCCAAGAAACACTATTTTCTCCATGCAAAAGGCACATTTTTTAAGATTAGCATACAATTTCTCACTACGCAACACACTAAGTACATTACGCAAATGATCAAGATGCTCAGTTAAGTTCTTACTATAGATTAGAATGTCATCAAAATACACAACCACAAACTTACCTATAAATGCACGCAACACATGATTCATTAAACGCATAAACGTACTAGGTGCATTTGTAAGTCCAAACGGCATTACTAACCATTCATACAAACCATGCTTAGTCTTAAATGTTGTTTTCCACTCATCACCTTCTTTCATTCTAATTTGATGGTACCCACTTTTCAAGTCGATTTTAGAGAAAATATAGGATCCATGTAACTCATCTAACATGTCAGCAAGCCTAGGAATGGGGTGTTTATACTTTATCGTTATGTTGTTGATGGCTCGGCAATCAACACACATCCTCCATGTTCCATCCTTTTTAGGCACAAGTAGCACGGTTACAGCACACGGGCTCATACTCTCACGAATGTAGCCCTTTTCCATCAGCTCATCAACTTGCCTTTGTAGCTCCTTTGTCTCCTCGGGATTGCTTCTATAGGCTGGTCGGTTAGGAATTGAAGCTTCGGGTATGAAATCAATCTGATGCTCTATCCCCCTCAATGGTGGTAATTCGCTAGAAGTATCATCGAGGAACACACCATCAAACTCCTACAACAAAGCAATAGCATCACTAGGCACAATATGATCAAGATCATTAGTATTAAAGTAAGCCTTTTTATACACAAGTAAAATCATTAGGTTGTTAGTGAAAAATGCAGATCTGACCTCACCCTCTCTAGCATAAAAATTAGGTTGTTTCTTTAGTTTTTCCACACAATTCTCATCACCCTTACTGACTTTCTTCACTCCTCTTGTCTTACCTCCACTCTCGGCCAGATTTGGATGTTTTTAAGTTGTGGTCGAATGGTTTGATTTGTTTGGAGTGTTGGCTGAATATTTGTTTGTGTTTGGATGGGTAGCCGAATGGGTTATAGTGGTTTGAGTTCTAGTCGAATCTGATGGTCTTCTCTCCCCTTGTTCTTCACCTTGATTTTCTCTCCCCATCACCTCATGCTCACTTTTTAGCTTTATTTGATCATCATACACCTGTTTGGGTGTAAGAGGTACAAGAGTGATGGTTTTACCATCTTTTACAATGGTATACCTATTTTTAACCCCATCATGAATTGCTTTCCTATCATATTGCCATGGTCTTCCTAATAAGATGTGACTTGCTTGCATTGGTACCACGTTGCACAGAACTTCATCAACATATTTCCCAATTGAAAATGGAACCACAACCTGTTTAGTCACTTTCATTTCACCACTATCATTCAGCCATTGCAATCTATATGGTATAGCATGCTTAATAGTACACAAATTCAGTTTACTAACAAGGATGATACTACAAACATTAACACAGCTTCCACTATATATAATTAAACCACACACCTTGCTTTGTACATAACAACGCATATGGAAGATGTTCTCCCTTTGTTGATTAATTTCATCTTCCTTTACCTGAACCTGAAGTGTTTGTCTTATAACCAAGGACTCCCCAACCGGTAATGCTAACTCATCCCCATCACTATCCTCCAATGGTGGCATGCCTTCACAATCAGATTTGTCACTTTCAAATTCCATATCACCATTATCTCTAATCATCATGATTCTCTTGTTTGGACACTCTGAAGCATAATTTCCATGTCCTTAACACCTAAAACATTTAACATCACAGGTACGTTTAGGTTGAGTTTCAGATTTACCTTTCGCATCAGTAGGAACATCAACTTTAGCCTTTGATGGTTCAGTTTTAGAAGGAACAAAGGATCTTGGCTGGACAATACCCTCTCCTTTTAGATTCAGCTTCCAAGATGATGAAGAGCTTTAAATTAAATGCTAGTCGAGCATATCCCTTCCAAAGTTGTCTCTCCACCTTCGTAGCCATATGAACCATGTCCTCTAGCTCCACATAGTGTTGTAGCTCAACCACATTGGCAATGTCCCGATTCAACCCATTAAGAAATCTATCCATGGTGGCTTCTCTATCCTCAACAGCATTGACCCGAATCATTGCTATCTCCATCTCTTTGTAATATTCATCTACTATCTTATAACCTTGATTTAAACCTTAGAGCTTCAGATATAAGTCTCTGTAATAGTGGTTTGGCATAAATCGTCTTCTTATTAAGACTTTCATCTCCCTCCAAGTCTGAACGGGTTGATCCCCATTCCTCCTCCTACTAATTACAATTTGATCCCACCAAATTAATGCATACGCCGTAAACTCAATTATCACCAATTTCACCTTTTTTTGTTCAGAATAGCTATGGCAATCAAAAATCCAATCTACCTTTTTCTCCCACTCCAAATAAGCTTCGAGATCGTTTTTACCTTGAAAGTTAGGAATTTTCAGTTTAATGGTGTCCAAGTCCCCATCCATATCTTCATAAGTGCCCATCCCACGGAAATTCACATTCCTTCTAGCCCTATTCGGTCCAGACCTGATTCCTTGGCCAGCAGATGCAAAATCATAGTCATCTTCACTCGCATCTGCGTTTTTGTCAACAAACTCTTCAAAATCAGATCTGACATTCTGTATGGCCATACGGACTGTATTTCCTCGACGATCAGCCCCACTATTCTGTTGCTTTATTGAATTCACCTCATCTTTCAGATCCTTGTACGTTCAAGACAACAGCTCAAGTTGTTGGCCTATGGCTCGCAATTGGAAAGTTACGTCAGCATTTTATGTAGCTGATTTGTTGTTTTCAGACATTCTTTGAATCTGTAAAATTTGGTTAGTAGCACAAAATATATCCTCACACCTCTCGTGTATCATATAAAAAAATCAAGGCTTTTCACTTTAATAAGCTCACTACGCCTTTTACCTCACAACTTGCTTTCTTTTGGTTCTTTAGGAACTAAAATCAACAAATCAAAGTCAGTAGCCTTCGCAGCGCACTCTAATTATAATTTTCAGACTCAAGAATAAATAAATATACTAAAAACAAAGCAAAACAAAACTACGATTATAATTTTGTGAGTAGCAATGCAAATTCATATGAATTGTAGATGAAACGAAGACACGAAATAAAACAGAAGCGAATATTAGCGAAAACAGTTACTTGACTCCTAGATAACCCAAATATAATAGAAACAAAAAGATTTGGACAAAATTAAACAGTAAGGATCATGTTTTGAAACTTGATGCAAATCTAACCTGTTATGTAATTTTTACATAACAGAATTGAAACCCAGACCAAACGATCTTAAAATGACCTCAAATTTAATTTATAGGTCATTCTTTTATGTCTAGGTACCTAAACCCTTTGTATGATCAGTTTGCGGCATAATTGAACCCCTAATTAAAACCTCTAGAAGTCAATATCAAAATAAGTCCAAATTTAATATATGGTGAGATCTCGTCCCTAATACATAGAATATAAAGTTTCAATTTATTCTAAGGTGTTTTGCTTATGGTTCACAAAGAGTAGTGTTTATGCGGCAGAATTGAGCCTCAAATTAAAACCTCAAGCAAACAATATCATAATAAGCCTAAATTTGACATATGATGCGATCTCACCTCCAATAGACTAAATATGAAGTTTCAATTGATTCCAAGGTGGTTTGCTTATGGTTCACCAAAAGTAGTGTTTCTGCGGCAGAATTGAGTCTCGAATTAAAACCTCAAGCAAACAATATCAGAATAAGCCCAAATTTGACATATGATGTGATCTCACCGCCAATAGACGGAATATGAAGTTTCAATTGATTCCGAGGTCATTTGCTTATAGTTCACCAAGAGTTGTGTTTCTGCGGCAAAAATTGAATGATCCTTCAAATTTCAATTAATCCCTATCTCTCTTTCTTTTTAATATACTAATATGATTAGAGACAGTAACAAGATGAAATATTACCCTTTTTGTTTTTGCTTAGATGACGCAGACATGAAAAACAAGAAGATGGACGCAAACACTGAAAAACTTAAAGGAACACTAAAAAAACAAAAATAACAGAAGGATATGATCTTGTTTCGGAACCTAGCTCTGATACCAACTGATGCGAACCTCGTGATCACATGGTCACGCAAGCCGCAATCAATATTGAGATCTGATCCTGGAAAGCCAAAATGGGTCTGATAGAAGTGTGACACAATGGAAACCTGCCCCAAGGCACCAACACTATTGGATTGAGTAGAATGAGGCCACGAAGCCAGTTAATCTTCGATAAGTCAGATTCAGTTTGTTCAAGAACTGAAGAATGCAAGAATCACTCTAACATGTTAAAACTGAAAAATTCAGAAGCAATTATCATCAAAGCTGCCGAAATTTTGACTTACATGAGTTTAAATAGTTCTTGAAAGTTAACCCTAATGGACCCCTTATGTGGACTTAAATGAGGTCCACTCAAAACTGACCCAAAACCCTAAACTGAAAAGCCCATAACTTAATCCAAACAAGCCTTGGATCCTAATTGAAAACAAAGTATTAATTAAGCCCAAACAAGCCTTGGGCTATAGCTAACAAAATAAAACAAAGCCTATAATATTAAATCCATGTTCTGTCATGAGAAGAAGAGAAGGAAATAAAATATTATAGAACTGATTCAAGGCTTATTTATAGCCTTCCATGCAGCTCCTTAATCCTAGAAACAAAAGGAAAAGGTAGCCACTCATGTTGTTTCCAAGTTATAGAAGGATTTGTTTATTTCCTTTGCTGTCCTCACCTTATAGCCCAAATAAGGTTGTGTTAGACCCCTCTTGCACATGGATAAGATGTACTAGGGTCTCCTCTTAATACTCTAATGGACCTTTCAATTCTGACTTGGTTGAAACATTCAAAACCAATGCATTCAATGCCTCTTTCAATGCTTTTGTCTTGGACCGAGTCATTGGACCATTTGGAACATGTAATGGGTCCTTGCTAGTGTTTATAGGCTGGTCCACATCAGGTATAAAGGAATAAAAGTGATTCTAGACCTATAAAGACCTTTAAACACCATTTGAGCTTGTGAATTCATTTTCTTTAGTGGCCATCAAACAAAGCCTTCATTACGTGCCTTGAAAAGTCTGTTCTAATCAAGCAAGCAAGAAAGACTGATAAATACACTCTTAAAACATAAGGAACCATTCTTAAAAGTCATGATAAAATGAATAGCTATTCACCTTTTTTTGAGAATATTCAAACACAAGACTTCAAACAAGTATTTGATTTTGTTTTCAACCCAATGCAAAATGAGCCATCTCCTAAACCAATCATCATAATGAAATATCTTTCTTTAAAGACTAGTCAGATCATGAGAGTTGCATGAACATTGCTATTTAACATGACTGTGAAAAATCTCAGGCTTTCAAAAAGACAAAGTAAGTTTTTTTAAATCCTTGTTAGGGAAAACTCCCTAAAATAAAACTCAATCGTGTGTCATATGTATTTGATAAAAGCACATAAAAAACAACATTGTCACAAGGCAAGGAGTTCTAATGCATTCCCAATTAGGATAGTATTTGTCATGGCCTAAATATTAAAAAAAAAAAGGCTAGAAAGGCAACTTGACTGTAAAGATTTGAAAGTAACTCGCATGGACTTGCTTAGGTAAACTAGAAGATTCCATCGGTAAAAGCCATTATATACCTACCGCCTCTGCCAACACCTCTGTTTCTCCTTCTTCTTCTTTCCCATCCCACCTATCCCCTCCCAAACTGCAGCCAACCACCCATCCCAACTCTCCACTCTTCTCAACACAAGCACTCAATTTTCTTATACTTTTCTACGTGGTCACAATATCCGTTTCTTGTGGATTTTATCATTTTTTATAAGTAAATCTATCCTTTTTAGTTTTAACATTTAAATGTGAATTTTTTTTGTATTTGTATTTTGTTAACGTATGTACTTGTTTGATTACTATTTGTCAAAGAAACTTGTAGTATGAATGTATAATTTTGTAGTTGTTATACTTTGTTTTAGATTTTGTCAAATTATATTTTTTTGTAAATTGTTGAAATTTTGTTTGAATTACACCAAATTATATGTGTTATGATGAAATAAATAATTAATAGCTTGTTTAATAGGTCTTTTTTAATTGTTATCAATTTTATTGTGAAGTTGTGATTTCTGTAAATTTATATATGTATAAATTTATATGTATGAACATTGATAGTTGATAATTGATAATGAATATTTAACATAAGTGTTTTTTTAGTTTGTTGGATAATGTTGGGAAAACCAATATTTTTGTTATGTTTTATAGAGGTTCAATAGAAGTCATGGATGATCGTTCATGGATGTATCGGGACTCACCCCAAAGATTGTGGAGGATGGATTATTGTAACGGTGTTCAGGGTTTTATTAATTTCGCAACATCTATTCCGAGGAATTTTACTGATGGCGGTATTAGGTGTCCATGCAGGAAGTGTAAAAATTTAAAGTTTCTGCATCAAGATGTTGTAACGATGCATCTTCTAACCAAAGGGTTCATGGAGGATTACCTGTGTTGGTATGCATACAGAGAACTATTTGTTCCTGATGAGAGCATGGAAGAACAGGTGGTTGGGTCAACTTCTAGTGTTAGCAACATGCATGAAGTTGGAAATTAGAACAGTAATCCTTACAGGAATATGGTTGTGGATGCAATGAGAATGAGTGAAGGTAATGTCAGGGAATGTCCAATTATAGAAGAAGGACCTAATGTAGATGCTACAAGTTTTTTGATTTGTTGAAAGATTTGACGAACCATTATGGGATGACTGCACGAACCACAATAAATTATCAGCCGTAGCACAGGTGTTCACCATTAAGTTAGATCACGGGTTGAGTGAGGCCGGTTAGGACAAAATTATTGAATGGACAAGAAGCATTTTACCTGAAGGGAACAGGTTGAAAGAGAACTTCTATGCTGCCATGTCCATGATGAAACCCCTCAGTTTAGGATACCAGAAAATTGACATTTACCCTAACTTCTGCATGTTATACTACCTTGAAAATGCTGAGATGACTAAGTGCATGACATGCGGGCATTCCCGTTACAAACCCAGAACTGGTAGAGGGAAGACTCTCGTGGCATATAAAAAACTTAGATACTTCCCAATCACACCTAGATTGCAGAGGTTATTCATGTCACCAAGGATTGCTGAGCACATGACATGGCACCAATCACACCATGTGGTTGAT
>Ga0325400_1005917_pt1 | contig 11578 bp, 4 predicted proteins | sample PopdelMetagenome_2_FD_205662 | JGI IMG/M metagenome (GOLD analysis project Ga0325400, IMG submission 205662) | Populus deltoides microbial communities from Bellville, Georgia, United States - Xylem-PdKOR-R1 | ecosystem: Host-associated > Plants > Phyllosphere > Stem > Wood/Secondary xylem...
CAGGTCCATCATGTACGCCACCCATTGGTCGAAAATAGCGTAATCATACGCCCAGCTCCCGTCCTTTTTTTTGGTCCATTTTACCATCGATCCGTACACATCCTCCGTCTGACTGCGCCACGGATCGTGAATAATGGTCGCCGTAATGGATTTCTGCCCGGCATCGGCCAGCATTTTCATGTAAGGCCGCATCAATTCCATATGCTCTTTGGACCAGACCGGCACGCCATGCACGCGGGCGACGGAGTACGGGTTTTGCCATAAATCCAGATGGAACTTCCAGTCCTTTGGGGCCGGCAACGCATGATTCTGCACGTCGATCGTGTAGGTTAAAACGGCAGGCTTTGCCAGTGAACGGCTCGTAACCGTCAGCGTTCCGGCATAACGGCCGGCGGCTGCGGTCGGCGGCACGGCGACGCTCAACCAGACCGGCTGGGTGGTTTGCTGCGGAACGTCCAGTAGTTTGACCCGGTCAATGGGATCGGCCACCAGCGAGGAGTCGTATTTGCCAGGCGGGCGTTCGTCGCAGCCGCCCCCTTCCGGACTTAACCCATCCGTCATCACGTACCGCACAAAACTGGCCGACACCTGGCTGGCCGGAATTACGTTGCCTTTGCCGTCTTTCAACGCTGAACCGGTGAGGCCAACACCCGAAAGGGCCGATGTAGTCCAGACCAGCACCTGCGTGTGAATTTTCTCGCCTTTCCAGGCTTTGGCACTCCACGTTACCGGAAGCGAGGCAGCATCCGGCGCCGAATGTTTTTTGTACCGAACATCGGCCGAAGCAAACCGGACGTAGGAACCCGGCTTCCCGGCCGCCCAACTGGCTTTGTCCGCCGGCTTTGGATCTGGTAATTCCGAATACCTGACCAGTTGAACCGGCTGGGCCAGCGTTTGAAAGGCGGCAAGCATAGAAACCAGAAGGATTACGACGTTTTTCATACAAATTCGGCAGGTTTTCTAGCAGCAAATAAGCCTTGGATCGGGTTACTGAGTCCTTTTTCGAAATAAACAAAAGCAGAGGCATTAGAAAAAGGGCGTACCTGAACAAAACTACTGTTTACCCTTATTACTTCGGCTCAGGCCCGACGGGCTATTGCAAAGCGCAAAAAAAAGGGACGCTTTTGGCGTCCCTCTATCCCGGTTAGTAGCCCGGATTCTGGTACATTCCGCTCGGGTTGAGTTTGTATTCGTTGAACGGAATCGGGTAGTAATAATCTTTGGTCCCAAAGTTTGAGAGCTGGGCTGACCCGTAGTCGGCCTGACTTTTGGCGTGGAAATAGGCAACCAGTTCATCGGGCGTGAAAAACCGCAGCAGATCAAACCAGCGCTGGTTCTCGAACGCCAGCTCGACGCGCCGTTCGTGCAGAATCGCCAGTTTCAGCGTGGGGTATTTAGCGCTGTAGGCCGGATTGGTTTTAGCCACATTATACAGCGGCAGTTTTGCCCGCTCACGCACCTGGTCCAGGAAACCAATGGCCGTAGCCTCGTCGCCCAGGTACAGATTCACCTCGGCCAGCATCAGCATGACATCGGCGTACCGAATCAAAAGCCAGTCGTTACCCCCGTAACCGTTGGTCCCCGCGGCTGAGCTGGCATCCCGGAACTTCGTGATAAAATAATCTTTCACCACCGCAGCGTTGGCGTACTTGATCGAGTAGTCCTTCCGAACATCGCCTTCCTCATAATCCTTCACCAGATCCGGCGTTACGTTGCCGCCCACGCCCGTTGTGGTTCGCAGCGAATTGATGGTTTCGCCCTGCGCCTGGTTGTTGGCCGCGATGCTGGATGAATAGTTAATGTCGCCCTGCCGGTAAACAATGCTAAAAATAGCTTCCGGATTGCTCGTTTTCTTGCTCACGTCGAAGACATCAGCGTACGGAATCTCCTTCAACGTCCCGAACGACCGCTTGTTGTAGGCATACGTCAGGTACGTTTTGGCCTGAGCCAGATTCGCTGCCCGGTTGGCCTGGTCGAGCGTTGTGGCCATCGTCAGGTAGACCTGACCCAATAGGGCGTTACCGGCCACTTTCGAGGCCCGGCCCTTATCGGCAGCCGCCCGAACATCGGCTAGCGGGCTGTTAACCACGTCGGTCAGATCGGCGACAATCTGCGCGTACACCTGCTCTTTTTTCTCGCGAAACGTATTGGCCGATACGGCATCGGTGGTCGTCAGCGGCTTGGTCACCAGCGGGACATCACCCCATTTCCGAACCAGCTGGAAGTAGGTCAGCGCCCGAACAAACTTCGCTTCGGCCTGGTACTGCGCCTTGGTGTCGGCATTGGCGTAGGTCACTTTTTCGGAACCGGCCAGCACGTCGTTGGTCCGGGTGATGATCTGATACAGCGCGTTCCAGTGCGTTTGCAGGTAGGAGTTACTGGGTAGAATCGAAAAGTCGTTGAATTGAAACGGTTCACCCGCGTTCGACTGGTTGTCGTTACGGCCCGTGTTGTCCGACCGTTCCTCCGAAAACAGCGTACTGCCTTCCGCAATCCCGTTGTTGTTCCGCAAAGCATTGTAAACCCCGTTCAGGGCCAGCAGCACATCGTTTTCGGTTCGGTAATAATCGGCCGTTGCGATGGCGTTTGGGTTAGTTTCAACCAGGAAACCCTGACTGCACGCGCCCAGCGTGAGCAGGGCCGCCAAACTGATATAGCGAAGGGAAGATGGATATGTCATGGTAAAGTTTAATATGACGGGAGACAAGGAAATCACCATTTCGTAGGCTTTTTCCTCCCTCATGCGTTAAAAAGTGATTCTTGCGCCAATGTTGTAGCCACGGGCCAGCGGATATTTACCGTAGTCGACGCCCGGTGCGAGGTTCGCGCCGTTGTTATAATCGACTTCGGGATTGTAGCCTTTGTACTTCGTGATCGTAAATGCATTGTTGACGTTCAGATACAGGCGCAGGCCGCTAACCCGTACTTTGTTCACCAGCGTCGCGGGCAGGTTGTACCCCAGCGTGATGTTGGCGCAGCGCAGGAAAGAGCCGTTTTGCAGGTAAAAGGTCGATAAGCGGGTGCTGTTGCTTTGCGTACCCCCCCGCGAGGCCCGGTAAATCTGCCCGTTGCCCGGCTGCGCTTCCGACCGGTAGCGTTGCTCAACCACGGAGTACTGATTACCCGAGCCTTCCATGTTAAACAGGTAATAATCCTGACCGTCAAGCACCTGATTGCCGTACGTTCCGTTGAACGACGCATTGGCATCGAACGCTTTGTAGCTCGCGTTCACCGAAAAACCATACGTAAATTTTGGGTAGGGACTGCCAATCACTTGCTTGTCAGCGTCGTTAACAACGCCATCCCCGTTCACGTCCTCGAAAAGAAGGTCACCGGGCCGCAGCGGGTTGCTCGAAGCCGTTGAGCGGGCTGGCCCTTTGCGCACGTAACCCGCCGGGAACGACTGCGTAGCTGCGTTGTAGGCCGCGTTGTCGGCCGCAATATTATCCACATCCTGCTGGCGGACCATGCCAATTACCTTGTAGCCGTAGAACGACCCAACCGGCTGCCCCTGCTGCGTAATGTGGGTGATGTAGGACCGTTCGGCACCGGCCGTCAGGATGGTGTTGGCCCCACCCATGTTCAGGACCTTATTCCGGTTCAGCGCGATATTTCCGCTCACGTTCAGCCTGAAATCGTTCGTTGACAGCACCCGGCCATCGATTTGTAACTCAACGCCCTGGTTGCGGATGTTCGAGTTGCGCAGGTTGGTCAGGATACTCGTTGTGCCGGAAATTGCCGAAATCGGCTGGTTGAACAGCAGGTTGTACGACGAACTCAGGTAACCGTTGGCAATCAGGAGCAGGCGGTTGTTGAACAGCCCCACGTCCAGACCCAGGTTATACTGCGAAGTCGATTCCCAGCCCAGCCGCTGGTCTTTGATGGGCCCCGAGTAGTAGGCCGTCTGAATTGCGCCCGAGCCAAACACGGACCCGGTCGGGTTGGCAATGGTTTGCAGGTAGTTGTAGTTTCCCACGTTGTAGTTTCCGGTCAGACCCCAGCTCGCCCGGAGTTTAAGCGTGGAGGCCGCCCCCAGCCAGTCGGAATAAAAGGGTTCGTTGGAGATGGTCCAGCCCGCCGAGACCGACGGGAAGTTCCCCCACCGGTTGAGTGGCCCGAAGCGCGACGAACCATCCGTCCGGAACGCAGCCGTCAGGTAATAGCGGTCGGCGTAGTTGTATTCGGCCCGGGCAAGGTACGACAGCAGCGTTTCTTCCTGCTTGCCGGTTCCGGTGAATCCCACGCTGCTGCTGGTGGTCGTCGTGTTCAGGAAGAAGTTGGTTGGGTCCGCTCCCTTGGCGGTAATTTCCGGCACGGCATCGTTCTGAAAGCCCTGCGCCGACACGCTGATCTGATCCAGATTGGTTTTCTGAGCCGTGTAACCAACCAGCCCGTTTAGGCGGTGCTGCCCGAATTGTTTGGCGTAGGTTGCGGTAAACTCGGCCAGCAGGTTCTGGGTGTTAAGCGTCAGGGCCTGCGCCGTGGCAGCCGCAATCGACTGGGGCGAGTAAGGCGGGTTATTCCCGTTGCTCAGGCTGGTCGGCAGGTAATACTCGTATTTTTCGGTATACGTCTGTAAACCCAGATTGGCCCGGGCAATCAAACCGGGAATGATCTCGTAACTGGCCGTACCATTGTAGGTTCCGCGTAAGCCTTTGCGGGAAATTTTGGTCTCCGTCGCCAGAGCCACCGGGTTCTCGATGGTCTGGTAACCGTATGAAGGCTGCTGGGCGGCCATTTCGTTCTTCACCAGATTCCCTTTTTCGTCATACGCCCGGAATGTTGGGGCATAAATCAGCGCTCCCAGGATTGGGCCCTGATTAAAGCGGCCCTCCTGTACTTCGCGGTTGTTGGTCGAAGTCACGAAAATACTCGTTCCCACCTTGAACTTCCGGCTGACCTCCGCGTCGATATTGGTCCGGAAGTTTAAGCGCTCCTGTTTGGTCGACAGGATGATCCCCTGCTGATTCTGATAACCCCCGCTAACCAGGTAGCGAACGCCGTTGTTCCCGCCCGAAAAGGTCAGGTTGTGGCGACTAAACGGCGCGTTGCGGTACAGTTCATCCTGCCAGTCGGTGTTGTATTTGGGCGTGATGAGCTTCTGGCTGGCAAAATCGTAAAACTCGGTCGGGATGCTCACCGAGTTGGCATTGCCCACCTTCGCGATACGGGTGGCGTTGTCGTCGGAGAACATCGCATCGTTCCAGGATTTGCCGCTGTTCTGGACCAGATCCCGGTAAGTATTGTTGCGCGCGTCAATCACCAGCTGAGCGAAGCCGCTGGCGTCCAGTAACTTTACTTTTTTGGCCAACTGATTAATGCCGTACTGGTATTCGTAATCAATCTTTCCCTTGCCTTCTTTACCGCGCTTGGTCGTGATGAGTACCACTCCACCCGATGCCCGCGACCCGTAAATGGCCGCCGAAGCCGCGTCTTTCAGAATATCGATGCTCTCAATATCGTTCGGGTTAATAAATACGTCATTGCCCGCCGGAAACCCGTCGATGACGTACAGCGGATCGGAACTGGCGTTGATCGAACCAATTCCCCGAACCCGAATTTTGGTGCTTACGTAGGGCGCACCGCTGACCTGCGATACCTGCACCCCGGCCAGTTTACCAACCAGCGCCTGGCCCAGCGTTGGGGCGGCTACGTTCAATTCCCGCGCTTTTACGTTGGCTACGGCACCGGTAACGTCACTTTTCCGCAGCGTCTGGTAACCAACCGCAACGACTTCGCTTAGCTGATTGACATCTTCTTTCAGCGTTACGGTTAAGGTAAGCTGCGAACCCACGACAACCTCCTGCGTGGTAAAACCCACCGACGAAAGAACCAGGATGGCACCGGCATTAACATCCAGCGAAAACTGTCCGTTTGCATCGGTGACCGTGCCCTTACGGGTTTGTTTTTCAACAACGTTGACGCCGGGAACGGGCTGGTTCTGATCGTCCCGAACGGTTCCGCTGACGCGGGCCAGGCGCCGAACGCTAAGGTTTATACGATTGTCGGCCCGGACCACCTGCGGGCCCACGGTACTCAGCAGCAGAAGCAGCCCAAACAGCCGTCTGCCCAATGGAATTGAGTAGCGATTCATCTCAAATAGCTTAAAATGGATTAGTGGTTTTCAAAAGATGGCTAAGGGTGCCTACCAGGAAAGATTCACGAAATGCGCGTTGTCGACCCGCGACGAGGTGACGGCGAGTCCGGCGTGCTGAGTACCCAAAAGGGCAAAGCCTTCCAGTTCATCCGCCTTGTCGACATCAATGGTTTTAATCACCTGTTCACGACCGGCCTCAATCGACCGGTTCAGGTCCAGGAACGTAAATCGCCAGCGCCGGCCTTCAAGTTGATTCTGAATAAGGACCAGCACGCCCCTGGCTTCAATCCAGTGCAGATTCTGAACCCAGGGCGAACAGGTAAATTTTTTCACGACCATGCCGGGTTCGCTCGTTCGTTTGGCTTTAGCCAGTCGGGCCGGATCGTAAAGCCGGACCTCGTTGCCGTTGTTGCCGTAGTCGGCGGTGGCCACGTACCCTTTGTTCTGGTACCGGACGTATTCGGGCCGGGTTCCCTGAATGGCCGCATCATCGTCAATGGTGTTGAGCAGGTTCCCGTCCAGGGTCCGGGTCCGCAGCAGACCGTCCCAGTTGATGCTGTAAATAACGGCCCGCCACTTGGTACCTTTCGGGGAAGCCTCGGCGGGTCGGACGCTGTTTCCGATAAAGGTCGGCCCGGTCTGGGTATGGGCAATGCCGGTTGGATGATTGATAACATCACGCCCGTCGATGGTCAGTTTCACTTCTTCCCCCGTGTAGCTGAGCGCACTGGCTCCGACGGTGTACGTACGAATTACGCCCACCTCCCGGTCACCGTACAGATAGGCTTTGTTTCGCTGATAATAAACCCCCTGACAAGCCCCCAGCGAATCGATCGTTGCCGATTGGGTCAGGGTCAGCTTTACATCCTGACCAAAAAAAGGAGCCATTCCCACCAGACATCCCACCACTAAAACCAGCGCCTTCATCACCCAGTCGTTATCGTTAAAAAGAGGAGTTCAATCAGTCAGCCGGCCAGCCCTCGAAAATCAACCTATTCCTCAGGCAACCGGTGGCAATTAAAGGCGCAAAGAAACGCGTTAGGTTTTACCCAAATTTTAATCCAGTGTTTCCAGTGTGTTACCATTTACCGGGGTATTCGATTTACGCGGATTACATGTCTGGCCGGATTGGACTAATCTGTGATAGATTGGCATAAAAAGAAAAAACCGGAGCAAAGCCCCGGTTTTTCGTTGCGACACCAATATGAACTAATAAAAATTCTTAATTGTAAGGCGTGCTCTGGGGATTCCAGTTGGCCCAGCCCTGCGTCCAGTCCGTTGTACCGAAGGCGCCAATGAACGTTTCTTTCGTGAAGAAGCTGTCCGCCCCTTTGCCGTCCCAGATGGCTCCCGTCAGCAACGGAGAACCGGTCTGCGGCAGGAAGCCCGGCGTACCGGTCAGGTTGAAGTTCTGAGCGTTGAGCAGTAACGAATTCAGGTTCGCAGCCGGGATGATCTGGTTTTTGAAAGCGGCCGTGTTGAAGAACGCCGTAGCCTGATCGTTCGTGACAGACTGGTTACCCCGTACCGGGGTCAGGGTGTTTGCCACCACAATGCCCCGTAACTGTAATGCACCGCTCGTTGCGTTATCCAGCGTGTTGGTCGTGCCCGTCTGAGCGTCCAACCGCAACCCTTCCGGATAACCAACCATCACCGAATTGAAAATGCTGAGGGAGGTATTCCGACGCAGGTGCATGGCTGATTGGTAAGCACCGGTACCGCTTGACGTTGGCGATGCCGAAGGCGTACCACTGGTCACAAAGTTACTCATGTTGGCAAAAACACCCGCCGTCAGCGGTAAGCCCGCGTTTGCGCCCGTAGCCGGGGCACCTGGGTTAAAATTGTCCGATTCAAAGCCGTTTGATGAAGACACGTCAGCCACGTTCGGGTCACGGAGCGACAAACCGTATTGGACTTTACCCGTATAACCCCAGTCAGTATCCCAATCATCATCATAGCCGCGGTAAGCGATCAGGTACTTCATGTTAACCGTACCACCGAACCACTCAAACGAGTCGTCCCCCGAGTACGAGACCTGGATGTGGTCCATCGTCGTGCCGGAACCGACACCGTACAGCGACAAGCCGTTGATTTCGCTGTTAGCCAGCAGGGCAATCCCGCCGAATTCAATCCGAACGTATTGCATTACGCCTGAATTGTCCGTCGGCTCGTTGTAAGTACCTACCGTACCGGGTAATCCACCTTCGAAGATGGTAGAACCAGGCTGGTTCACCGGCGCTTTACCGAAGATGGCCACGCCACCCCAGTCACCGTATTTGCGGGAGCCCGCGGGTTGATTCGACGTAAAGACAATCGGGGCGCTGGCCGTACCGACTGCGTTGATTTTAGCGCCGGGGCGGATGATCAGGGTTGCACCGCGCTGGCTGCCCGACGGGTCAGCTTCTTTGCCGGCGCCTTTGATGATCGTGCCGGGTTCAATCGTCAGCGTAGCGTTGTTGTCGACGATGACAAAGCCCTGCATTACATAGATGTTGCTTGCTGTCCAGGTGGTGTTGGCGGTGATGCTACCGGCCACGGTGATAACAGGGCGGGCGCTGATGGAGAAAGCCTGCGTGCTGGTTGTCGTCTGGCCGCCGGTTGCCACGGTGATGGGACCGTTCTGGGCGCCCGAGGGGACTGTCACGACTAATTGCGTTGATGAAGCCGAAACCACCGTTGCAACGGCGTTACCGGTGAAAGTCACTGTGTTGCTGGTTGGTGTAGCGTTGAACTGCGTACCCGTGATGGTTACCGTACTGTTAACGGGCGCAGAGGTGGGATTGACGTTGGTCACACTCAGGACGGGATCCGGGCTCTTGTCGTTGTTACAGGACGTAAACGCGACGGTCAGAGCGCACAGGAGACCGAGCAGATAAGGCCAGTTTTTGAAAATTTGCATACGTAATTGGTTTATTGATTCATTAAACAGGGGTATTCTTAAGGAATGATGGACCGGCGGCCGAAGGTGTACACGGCAGTGAGGGTGTAATAACTACCCCGGCGGAACCGACGGATCGTCTGGTCAGCATCGGCTGATTGAGAAGTGACATCCCGGCCAATCTTGCCATCGCGGTTAAAATCCTGCGCGAAGCGGACGGGCTGGTTGAAGATATCCTGGATACCCAGACGCAGCTCTAATTTTTTGTTGAACTGCTTGGTCACGTTCACATCCACCACGTGGCGCGGCATTTCGTAGATGGTCGGGTTCTGCACGTTACCTACCGTGAAAATCCGCTGACCAAAGACGTTGTAAAGAAGGTTCCCCTGCCAACCCGACTTAGGCGCCGTGTAATACGCACCCAGGTTGATCAGGTAAGGCGACTGACCCGCCAGTGGACGTTTCGCATCCGTTACATTGCGGTATTCGTTGATCTGGCCGCTAAGGTCAGGAGCCGTCACAACATCGCCCACGGTGATTGCACTTTTGATTAGCGACAGGTTACCGACCACCGACAAGTTCTGGAGGAACACACTCGTCGCGTTCTGGAAGCCTTTCCGAACCTCGATCTCAACGCCGTAGTTCTGCGCCGACTGGCTGTTGAAGTACGTGTAAGCCAGCGTGTTGGTTTGCAGAAGTAGTAAGGCTTCGATTGGGTTTTTAAAGTGTTTGTAAAAGCCCGTTACCGAAATCAGCTCGTTGGGGGTTGGGTAAAACTCCCACTTCGCATCCAGGTTCTGAATGGTCGCCGTGGTCAGCGTGGTGTTTCCCTGAATGTCGGCTAGCAGGTTAAAATCGTAGTAGCGGAACGGCGCTAACTCCCGAAATTCGGGCCGGTTTACGGACGACGAGTAAGCCAGTCGCAGGTTGGTGCGGTCGCTGAGTTTATAGGTAAAGTTAACCGACGGCAGCGGGCTGAAGATTTTGTTGGACACCAGTTGACGCTCGGTATTCTGAATGTTCGCGCGAACGGCCTGGTCGTTGTACTCACCCCGGAAACCAATGGTTAAGTTCGCCTTGGGTCCGAAGTAAACATCCCCCGACACATAACCCGCCAGGTAAGTGTTGAGGCCCCGGTACGAGTCCAGGTCGCGGGTACCATCCAGCAGCGTAAAGCCGCCTTCCGGATTGATATTTTCGGTTGCAAAGGCTGTATTGATACCCCGTTGCTTGGCGGCCAGGGAGTTGCTGATGTAGCCATAGAACCGGGAGTTGTAATCGCGGTCTTTCCGTTCGCCATACACCCCGAACCGGATGCGGTTAGGTTCGCGGTCGGTCGGATTACCAAAAGTGTGTTCGCCATTGACAACCCCGGATACCACATATTCGTGCAGTTTGGAATAGAACCGGCCAGCTTCGCTCGGCGTCGGATCGTTGGGGGCGGCAATTGTAAACGTCTCGGTGGAATTCAGGGGGCGCAGGTAACGAACGCGCTTCCAGTCCGGCTCCCAGCGACCGGTGTAGCCGAAGCTACCCACCCAGTTGATGCGCGTTAATGCGTTCAGCGTGTGCTCACCCGCCAGCTGCGTTGTGAGGATACTCCGGTTTTCAAACCGTTCGGAGTAGCTCTGCACATCGTTGTTGTTGGCGATATCCTGACCCGTCCGAACGACGGTTTCGGTGGTGCTTAGCTGGTTGAAGAGCGTTTTCCACTCCAGGTTAAACGCCGGAGAGAAACGCGCCGACCAGTTGTGCAGGATACCCAGCCGGGTTGCCCGCGCGTAGTTCGCGTCTTTGTATTGGGAAGCCAACGAGTTAGCGACCGTACCGTTGTCGTACAGGTTAAAATCGATATTGGCCGCCTGATTGGTAATTGCGTAGTTGATGCTCGTCAGGTTGCTCAGGCGTACGTTGCCCAGGTCGTACCGGCGACCGGTGTTCAACGCGAACCGGATGTCCGGCGCCACCGTCGTTGGGGTCAGTCCCCACGTATTGGGCAGCAGGCGGGCGTAAGCGGCCCGCTGGTTGGTGTTCAATGCATTAAAGCCAGCCGCCCGGCCCGGGAAGCTGCTGGGTAACTGCTGATTGGCATCCCACAGGCCCAGTGCGCTAAGTCCCCCGCGCTGGTGCGACTGGACGTTGGCAAACGTGGTGTTAGGCCGGTAACCAACCGTTATCCCAGCATCCAGAAAATTACGGTCGGGACGGCGTTTGGTATAAATCTTAATGATCCCACCGGCAAAATCACCCGGTAATTCGGCAGAACCCGATTTATAGACGATCATCCGGTCGATGATGTTGCTGGGAACCAGATCAAAGGAGAACGAGCGCGTGTCGACTTCCGTAGAAGGAGTGATTACGTCGTTGATTAGCACGGAGTTATACCGGGCGGCTAACCCGCGAACCAAGACAAAGCGGTTGTCGACGATACTAACGCCCGGCACCCGGCGGATGGCCGCGGCCGCGTCGCGGTCCTGGGAGCGCTGAATTTGCTGGGCCGAAATACCAACCGCAATGGGTTTCAGCTGCTTAACCTCGGTGATCACCGCCACTTCGGTGTTGGTTTCCCGCCCGGCCCGAACGACTACCTCCTGAAGCGACTG
>Ga0325400_1005918_pt1 | contig 11578 bp, 10 predicted proteins | sample PopdelMetagenome_2_FD_205662 | JGI IMG/M metagenome (GOLD analysis project Ga0325400, IMG submission 205662) | Populus deltoides microbial communities from Bellville, Georgia, United States - Xylem-PdKOR-R1 | ecosystem: Host-associated > Plants > Phyllosphere > Stem > Wood/Secondary xylem...
AGGAAGGAAGGAAGGATGTAGCACGTGAGGGAGAGGCATGCTTCAAGGGAGTCCACATGGCAGAGCCGGCCGAACGAAACCCATCGAGGGTCCAAGTCAATGAATAAACGGCCTTGATTGGTTTGATCAACATTAGAATTAAATAATAATAAATAACAGACGTAGCACATGGAGCTTGCAGCCTCGCACAAATGAGGTCACGAGGATCTCGACCTTGTAATTTCATGTCGCAGGGAGACTGAGACTGGGCATGTAATTTTATTTTTATTTTTACTTTTCCTTTTTTAAAAAAAAGAAAAGAAAAGAAAAGGGAATGTTGCTGTTCAAATTCAATGTACAGAAAGCAACTCTGTAACTTACAATAACATCGCCATGACTATCTCACCTCCAAAGCCTGGCAGGGTTGACATGAATCCCCGGAGCTTTTTCTCAGTCATGATTAAACAAAACAATCTGGTTATTTGGGTGAATCTGTTGATTTGTTTTTAATCAAAATAATACTTTTTTTAAAAAAAAAATGTTTAAGGGCCACTACAGTAAGTAACAACTCTCGTAGTTTCACGTCCAAGCCATGCCCATTTCAGTAATTACAAGTGCTTGACCAACACATCGTTATCCAGTGAGAGTCCTTGTTCTACTAATCATGGGTTTAGAATAACACTATTTGATATTATTTTTGTATTTTAAAAATATTTTTAAAAGTTTAATTTTTTTATTTTAAATTAATAATTTTTTAGGTTTTGATCTACTGATTTTAAATTATACCATCAAGGACATAGTATTTTTAAATTAATTTAATATACTAATTTTTTAAAAATAAAAAAACCCACACCCACACCAGCTGGCCTCCCCCATCAGCTCCCACCAATCAATTAAACGAAAGAAGTTATCGTTGTTGATTAATTAGTGTAAACAAAATGGACTCTTACTGTGAGACTATATATTAATTGCACTCTTCTTCTTTTCAAATCCCAAATCTTTTCAGATCACCTATAAGATTGTTTTATGAGAGTTGATAAATAATAATAATATAAAAAATACAGTAATAATATTATAGAATGATAGGGATGATGCATCATGGCGATGAAAAAGCGTTGATGATAGACATTCTAATTAATGGAGTATTAACATGGATGATAAAATATCAATAACAATGGTAATGGTTGCTGAAGGGGTCATTATAAGCAAATTATTATTATTTTATAAAATCTTAAAATATAAGAATATTTCTTCATGAATAAATTAAATTCTAAAATAGCTAATTATTTCACCGCCACCATTGCTTCATGATAACGCGTTATTATCATCTTGCTTTCATAATCGTATTTTTTAATAATTATTTATCGAACATGGTAAGAACAATTATATAAATATCTACTTGTAAAATATTTTTTATCATTAAAAATGCTATTCCCTCTTAATAGTTAAAATAGTATTTATTTAAGGGAAAAAGGAAAAGAGTTAATGGGATCAAAAACAACAAACAAGAGGATAAGAACCGTAGAGAAGAGAGAGTGTGCATGTTTTTGGTTTTCATGATCTGAAAAAACAGAACACGACTCAACACTTCTCTTCTGTTGTTCTGTTCTGCTGTCTTGTTTTTTTTCAAACAAAAATCTCTTCTTTTTTCACTTCTTTTATCTAAGAAAACAGCAGCCCTCTTTGGTTTTGGTATGAATTTAATTCCCTGCATGTGTTTTATGGGTGGTGATGTTTGCTGCTGTTGTTGTTAATCAAAGATGAGAAGTGTCAATAATAGCAGCATCGAAACCGTTAACGCCGCTGCTACCGCCATCGTCTCCGCCGAGTCTCGTGTCCAGCCATCCTCTTCTTCTGTTCAAGTATAACTCTTCTTTTTCTTTTTCTTTTTCGTTTTCTTGATCGATCTGTCTGTGTGTGTTTGGTTAGGAAATGAAACTGATTTCTGAGGTTTTGTTTGGACTCTATTCGTGTAACTGTTATGTTTTTTTTTTTTCTTGGTTTGATAGAAAATTTTGATCTTGTTCTAAGGAACAAAATAACTCCTCCTTATCCTTGGACTGCGCTTTTTAGCTGAGGAACAGTACAGTTCCGGGGAGATGACAAGATTGGATCTTTTTTAGACTCCTTTGATGTTCAAGTAATTGAGATTTTAGCTTTTAATTTTTCTGGTCCTGAAAAGTTGCAATCATATAATTGAATTGGATGGACTTTTTCACTTGCTTATGAGCTTCTTCTTCTTCTTCTTCTTCTTCTTCTTCTTCTTTTTCCATGATGGAAGTCTAAATCTAAGACTAAGAAGATAAGACACATGAGATGCTTGGCTTTAGATGATGTTCAATAGCTCCTTTTCTTTTTCCATGATTATTTATTTTCTTGCTGCAAATTGAGGGATTGGAAGAGACAACAAAAAAGATTCAAAACTTTTATGTTATTAGAATTAAGATCTTAGAACCCGTTGGAAAATAATATGATTCTGTGAAATACTTTATGAGAGTTTGGATTTATCCATTCTACCATTTAGGATTTGCTGTCAAACCCACCTTCTTTGACTGTCTTTTTTTCTAGATGAATTCAGATCTATGCTAGGAAAGCAGCAGTCCTGGCTCTCTCTTTCCATGGATTTCTCCAAGTTTCAAAATATGAAAAATAAGAAAAATACCGTGTCTGTCTCGCTTTGATGCCTTTTGCTTTGCGATCAATAGTGTATTTTATGCAATATTACACAGGAAATATAAGATTTAATTTGATTCTTCTGGAACTAGTCATTTACAATCTCTTTCCTTCAACAGAAAAGAAGGTGGGGAGGCTGCTGGAGTCTCTACTGGTGTTTTGGTTCTCACGGTTCTCACAAGAATAGCAAGCGAATTGGTCATGCTGTCCTTGTTCCTGAACCAGAAGTACCAGGAGCAGTATCCTCTTCAACTGAAAATCAGACTCAGTCAACTCCCATTCTGCTGCCCTTTATTGCTCCTCCCTCTTCTCCTGCTTCTTTCCTCCAGTCTGATCCCCCTTCCTCCACTCAGTCACCAGCAGGATTGCTCTCTCTCACGTCCCTCTCGGCGAATGCTTATTCCCCACGTGGACCTGCATCCATTTTTGCCATAGGCCCTTATGCACATGAAACCCAGCTAGTCACACCACCTGTGTTTTCTGCTCTCACCACTGAGCCATCCACTGCTCCATTCACTCCCCCTCCGGAATCTGTTCAACTTACTACACCTTCATCTCCTGAAGTGCCATTTGCTCAACTCTTGACGTCCTCTCTGGAACGTGCTCGAAGAAATAGTGGCCCCAATCAAAAGTTTTCGTTATCTCACTATGAATTTCAGTCGTATCATCTGTACCCAGGAAGCCCAGGTGGTCAAATCATCTCACCAGGATCAGCAATCTCGAATTCAGGTACCTCTTCTCCGTTCCCCGATAGACATCCTATGCTTGAGTTCCGAATGGGTGAGGCTCCCAAGCTCCTGGGCTTCGAACATTTTAGTACTCGTAAATGGGGTTCAAGATTGGGTTCTGGATCTTTGACACCGGATGGTTTGGGGCTAGGTTCGAGGCTTGGTTCTGGTACAGCGACTCCAGATGGCATGGGATTATCCAGGCTCGGTTCTGGTACGGTGACCCCAGATGGCATGGGGCTATCGAGGCTCTGTTCTGGAACTGCCACTCCAGATGGTGCCGGCCTGCGTTCAAGGCTTGGCTCAGGAACTTTGACCCCTGATTGCTTCGTGCCTGCCTCGCAAATTGGTTTCCTTTTGGAGAACCAAATTTCTGAGGTTGCATCACTTACCAATTCAGAAAATGGATCAAAAACCGAAGAAAATGTGGTTCACCACAGAGTCTCCTTTGAGTTGAGTGGTGAAGAGGTTGCGCGTTGTCTTGAAATTAAGTCAGTGGCATCCACTAGAACTTTCCCAGAGTATCCACAGGACACCATGCCCGAAGACCCAGTGAGAGGTGATAGGTTAGCAATGAATGGTGAACGTTGCTTACAAAACGGGGAAGCTTCCAGTGAAATGCCTGAGAAAAATTCAGAAGAAACAGAAGAGGATCACGTCTATAGAAAGCATCGATCCATCACTCTTGGGTCAATAAAAGAGTTTAACTTTGATAACTCTAAAGGAGAAGTCTCTGATAAGCCTGTTATCAGCTCTGAGTGGTGGGCAAATGAAACGATTGCTGGGAAGGAAGCTAGACCTGCCAACAGCTGGACTTTCTTTCCTCTGCTACAGCCAGAGGTCAGCTGACATTACAATCATGAAAAAAAGACCTCTCTTCCATATTTGGACAGTGAAGCAAATATGTTGTATTGAAAGCTAGCCTGTGAGATGCAAGTCCAAAGCCAGCACTGTTTTGGAAACTCTGATTACCATAGTCTGCAATCACATGGTTGAAGGATAGATTTCACAGTACTATTTTCTCAAGTGACCAAAAGCACAAATTCTTAGAGGATGTAGTTTGTAGGGAACCTTGGTGTGGGCACTGATAGATCATTCTTTTTTTATCTTTTCCTTATTTTAGTTACACAAAAATAGCATTTGCATATAGGTATTGTACTCTGGATATTTTTTTTCTTTCCTTTTTCCTTTTCATGTGTAATAATAAGAGAATTTGGTTTCCTTCGACAGGTGCCCGCACTATAGTGATTCAGTGTCTCTGTGGCTGTATATGCCCCTCCTCTTCTTGTTTCTGCAGGTTCTCTCGTTATAGAATCCTGATGAATTGATTATATATATTAGAAAGATAAGTTTGATATTGATCTCTATCTGCATTTTTAGGTGTCTGTGATAGGGATTCAGTCTCTGTGGCTGTATATGCCCTGTATCCTTGGCTTACATTGCATTACATCTTTAGGTCTTCTCGTACTGTTGGGTTTGGTGCAGAAGGGTCAAACTTTGTACATGGAATCACAGAGGAATTTGGTGTGCATGCTCTGTTTAGATATGTCACCACTGTGTTTCAAAATGTTGTGTACAAGTCAGCTATAGCTGGCCTGGAATACGGATTTTAGATACTGTGACAGAAATCCGACGCCAAGAATAGCCCTGGGAGTTGGAGAGTTACAGTGGTGTAGTAAGAATCACTGTTGGTGGGGTACTGCATTGAATTTCTGCTGCTGGGAAGACAAGAAAAGCGTTGTGGTTAATAAATGGCGATGTGTTGAATGAAGAGAGAGAGGGTGGGGGTATCTGTGGTGGAGCACCGTTGGGCACAGAGGAAATAGGAATACAGTGCGGGGTACTAAGATTATCAATACAGGAGGGGGTAGTGTCAGGGTCATATATGGCTGATGCCATGCCAGCACTAGGTATGCTGGCTGGCCATTGCCTCTATTGGTAACAGAGGGAGGATAAGGCAGGCAGGCAGGCAGGCAAATAATTTTGTTAGGCAACGGCCAAGTGTCATGTCTCTGTCCCACCTACCTATCCTAACAAATGAACCGACAGAAAAGAGAGGAACAGGCTGTCCTGTGAGACCAGCAAAACTGACTGGCTTCTTCTTCTTCCTTCACAAACCTGTTACTATTTAGCTTTAGATGATGGGTGATGACAGTTATTTTATAGATAGATCCTTCTCACGTTGGAAATCAGTGGCCTAGGAACAGGGAGTGAATCTGGGTGCTGATTAGATGTTGTTATTACCTGTAGTTTTAGGCAGGCAACTAAGAAATCATGTCAAGGCGAGGCGAAGAGAATGTCATGTGATTATGCATGGTTGTCTCTTGGCATGCCTCTGCTTTGCTTCCAGCGTGCATTCCCTTTTGGCTTCTGTATATAAATATTAGTAGCCAAAACGCGTCGTGATTCTCCTTCTCTGCATTTTTCAAACCAAAATTTGATTCCTTTTTTTATTTTCTATAAAAAAAAAAAAGCCCTTCTTGTTGTGGTCATTGGGCTATTAGTGGCATTGAAGTCCCACAGCCCATTGGGGATGGCAGATCCAAGTTTCTGTTCTTTTATAATTGTACAATTAAACTAGAGGATGATAAAATTTGATAGAAAAAATCCAAAATGAATGCAATTTGATGAAAATAATAATAAAATAATAATCTTAAATGAAATAAAAATCAATTAAAAGAATAAGTATCAAATTTTAAAGATTAAAAAAATTACATGGGGTGAAATTAAAAACTTTTGTAAAAACCAAGCAAACCCGGGCAAATATCCTAAACATCGTTAAATCTTCAAAAGCTCGTAACTTATGAAACCTTGGATCCAAATCCTATCAAGATATTTATTGTATGCCAATTTAAAAATATAAATTTAAAAACTAGTCAGAAAAAAAATAACAAAAAAAGCTTCGAGCGAACCCGACAACCAATTCGGGTCAACAAATCAAACACATGATCTAGGAGATGAAATTGAGATGACCATATAAATAGGAAAGTGAAAACAATACCAGCAAAAATATATTCAAAAAAATACTTTAAAAAAATACGAAAATCGACTCGGGCTAATTCTACAGATCTTTAAACTGAGTCATGAGACCGGGGTGACCCTATTAAAAGCAAACCTAAAAAACAAAGAAGCAAGATTCTTAATCAAACAAACATTGAGAGATAAAATTGAGAAAAAAAAATCAATAAAATAAAAATGCAAAAAAAATAGTAATTAAAAGAATTAGGACTAAATTCAACATAAAAATAAAATGAAATTAAATGTTTATGGAAAAATAAAATGAAATTAAATGTTTAGGGATGGAATTGTAAAAAAAAAATCCATTAAGATAATGATTAAAAAATAGCAATTAAAATAATTGTGATCAAATTTGACATAAAAATAAATGTCTAAGGGTGGAATTGAAAAAAAAACAAATCAATCAAGAAAATGATTTTAAAAAAATAGCAATTAAAAGAATGAGGACTAAATTTGAAAAAAAATTAAAAAACTCAAATGACCAAAGATGAAATCGAAAATAAAATCCAACTAGAAATAATCAAAGTAAATAAAACAATTGCAAATAACAGAAGAGCCACGGAATCAAAAGAAAAAATAAATTGAAGAGTTAGTATGAGTTTTGCATGATCAGCACACAATCCGAGAAAGAAAAAAAAAAGAAAAGCAATTTTTGGTCAAACCATGCCGAACCACCACATACGTATCACTCAGAGAAGAAGAGAACGCCGAGACAAATCAAATGATATGACGGAATCACAATCACAACCACTAGCTGCCCATGCCGTCAAAAGACAGCAAAAATCGAAAATAACCTTAGAACTAAACAATAATGACTGTTTTTTGAATAGTTATCCATAAACATATGAATGCTTATTAGAGAATGTGGTATATAATATTTTTTATTTATTTTTTATGTAGTATATCAAAACAATTCAAAAGCATCAAGATAAATAATTTGAATAAAAAAAATTCAAAAAAAAGTGAGACAGTGGTTCACCCACGTCGCTAAACAGGCCCTGAAAATTCCGAACCAGAGTGACCCTGCCATGACGAACAACATTTTCAGCAATGATAAAATCATATGCTCTAGTTTGCACTGAAAAAGACAATCTGGCTAATAGAGAACCCATACACCACTCCACGTTTGTGTTGTCCGGTCCACTTATCCATGCCATTGGATCCTATCTCAGTCACGGGAACCTAATGATCGCACAAATTTCATGTTTAGTGTTGAATGGAAAAGGACTTGTAACTACCAGCACCTCTCCTGCTTTGACATGTAGTTGTATTCGCAGCCAAAATGATAAAGCTCAAGCCTGCTAGATATGTACACTACCAGTAAGCTATTTATTCATCCATTAATTAGACTAAACCTTGTGCAATTAATGGCTGTTTTTTTCAGTTGGACCTGCTGCATGCTGTGCTAGTTACACTTCTGTTTGACTGTTAAGTGCACTTTGATTTTAGGTCCACCACTTTGCTGTCAACATGGAAGACTTCACTAAAATGCCAACGGACTGCTGGCATTTTTTCAGAAAAGCAGCGGACTCTTGTTTTGATATGTCAAGGTGTCCCCTTTCATTTTATGCGATTTTTTTTTTTTTTTTTGTTGATTGGAACTGCTATGTTTTACTTGATAATGATGGGTATTGTTAGATCAATTCGGAATGTTATTGAGTTCATATTTCTTCAACAGGAAAGGAATTTTGTTTATCTTGTAACAGTTCTTCCTAGGTGAACTCCTGTTAATTGGCTAGTCTTCTATTTTGAATGGCAATGTCTTTCAATATTGTGTGAGAATGCAGGATAATTGAATCTTGTTGTGTTTTCAGGGTTTCTAAGCTGCAAAGGAAATGGCAATGGCTCCTTTAGTGAAAGCGGTTCTAGGCACATTTGCCTTTGCAGTATTCTTGGTGCTGGCAGTTTTCCCTGCTGTTCCATTTCTGCCCATTGGGAGGACTGCAGGATCTCTTTTAGGGGCAATACTCATGGTTATTTTCCAAGTCATATCTCCTTCTCAAGCATATGCTTCCATTGATCTTTCAATTCTTGGCCTTCTCTTTGGAACAATAGTCGTGGGTGTCTATCTTGAAAGAGCAGATGCGTTTATGTACTTGAGCAAACTGTTGTCATGGAAGAGCCTTGGAGCAAAGGATTTAGTTTGTAGAGTCTGCTTATTATCTGCCATTTCAAGTGCTTTCTTTACCAATGACACTTCTTGTATGATCTTGACTGAATTTGTACTCAAAGTTGCAAAACAACACAATCTCTCGCCTCGACCTTTCTTGGTTGCTCTTGCCTCAAGTTCAAATATTGGGTCATCAGCAACTCCAATAGGCAACCCTCAAAACCTGGTTGTTGCTGTAAATGGTCAGATTCCTTTTTTGACTTTCTTTGTTGGAATTGCACCTGCAGCACTTGTAGGAGTTTTTGTGAATGCTGTAGCTATCATATGTATGTATCGGAGAGAGTTATCTTCTCATCTTAAGGAAGAAGATGATGCAAATGGGGAAGTTGTTGCTGATGATGACACGAGTTTCTACAGGTTTTTACCAGCCACATTGCCACATTTCCCACGCTCAAGCTTTCAAGAAAGAAGCTTCATGTTGGATATGCAGGGCTCGCCTTCAATTCATGGGAATTCGACTTATTTTAACACGTTAAGATATAGATCTGGTGCTAGTGAGACTGACATGTTCAGGGTTCCCAGTATTATGTTAGAGTCTGCAGGAAACTCGAGTGCATGCTCGAAATGGAAACCCATACTGTGGAAATCTTGTGTGTACCTGGTGACTCTTGGGATGTTGATTGCTTTGGTTATGGGAGTAAATATGTCATGGGCTGCAATCACTGCTGCTGTTGCTCTAATGGTTCTTGATTTCAAGGATGCTCAGCCATGCCTAGAGAAGGCAAGACACCAAACTTGATACTTGTGTTATTTTCTACCTGTCTTCTCTGTTGGTTAATGAAGATTTTTACTGGTCTGTCAAGAACCTGAAGCCTTGAATCTTTCTTCTTACATTTGGCCAGGTTTCCTATTCTCTTTTGATTCTCTTTTGTGGGATGTTTATGACAATTGAAGGCTTCAATAAAACTGGATTTCCAAGCTGTTTGTGGGAATTCGTGGAGCCCTTCGCACAAATTAACCATGCTACCGGGATAGCAGTCCTTGCAGTTCTCATCGTTATCCTCTCAAATGTGATGTCAAATGTACCAACTGGTATGTTCATACTTCCTTTTCTCCAAGCCCTAGTTATCCATTGAATGAGATTGGCATGCATGCATGGACCCAAATTATTCTGATCAATGCAACTTCATGCATATATAATGCACGTCATCCATTTATGGGGCATTAATTGTTACATTAATTATGACTGAAAAGAAACATAAAAAGATGTTTATAGTAACTCTGCCGATCGTCTCAGTTCTCTTACTGGGGGCACGGATGGCAGCATCGGCAGCTTGTATTTCCCCGGATTATGTGAGGAAGTCATGGCTGATTTTAGCGTGGGGGAGCACAGTGGCAGGTAACCTCTCGCTATTGGGTTCGGCTGCCAATATGATAGTGTGTGAGCAGGCAAGCCGTGCCCCAGATCTTGGTTACAACTTATCTTTCTGGAGCCATCTCAAATTTGGAGTCCCCTCCACCACCATCGTCACTGCTATTGGTTTGACAATCATTAGATAGTTCTTATTTTGTTGTTACGCCGAGAAAACTTCGTGCTACAGTTGCCGATTCATTCTATTCTTAGTATTATTTTATGGATAATCTTGTAATATTTTGTTTGGCTTAAAAATACATTTAACTGATATTTTATTTTAAGTCAATCGAGATTGTAGCCTCACACCGCTTTGTTCCCCATCCCTCGAAAAAATTGCAAATGTTCTTGGGCTCTGAACCCTTCTCTTCAGGACTAAAAGCCCAGGTATCAATGATTGAGACACAATCTAGATAACTGTTATTATGTGAAAGCATGGTAATAATTATTTTTTAAAATATTTTTTTAAAAAATATATATTAAAATAATTTAAAAATATAAAAAATATATTAATTTAAAATAAATAAATAAATAAACAAATTAGAAGTTTGGTGTTGACCACCATGGAGTTTTTGCATGGACTGGTATCAATTGCATCTCTTTGACTTCGGTTATTCATGAGCTCTTAATCCTAAAGAACAAAAAGTCAAATGGCTATCTAAAGAGAGATTGTCAAGATGGTGATATCTTCGACAAGAAAAACCTGAGGGCACAGGTTTCACTACAAGCGAGTGCCCATGAAGAGCATATGCAACTTGACTTCTTTCCAAACATTTTGTGCCGAAATGAGAAATCAATCCATACCCACTTGGTTGATCCAATTTTGGCTAAAACTGCCATTGTAAACAAAGACGCCAGACTGCACTTTTTGACCCAGCTGATCAAGATGCGTTTGGTTAATGTTTTGATACAGAAAAGGGCATGAATGCATTACCGATGGAGATAAATATAAAGACATAAGATGGATATGTTTTTGAAGTATTTTTGGAATTAATTTGTATGTTTTCAAAACAAAACACGTCTCTTGTACTCTCACGGCTTTTATGTTCAAACAGTAACCAAACAATTTTCAAAGGAAACAAATTCTTGCACAGCAGCCCATGATCCAGGGCTGAAAGCAAAACACATGCACATAGGCACATCACATGTGCTGGTGTTTTTTTTTCACAGGATGGCCATGGAGTTCAGCTATAACTCAGAGGGCGGCAGCACTGCCATGTTGCCAGCAACAAGTTAGAGAGAGAGATGATGAGATAGTAGATGGGACCTATGGGCACGTGTAGGGCTGATGGTGGGGTGGGGCTAAATCTTTAGGACCCCACTGGTTTCCTTTTCTCCCCTTGGGTACATCTCCCCTTCCATCTCCGTCTCCGTCTACCGTCGCAGGCCTGCCCCTTTTGTCACATTCCTATTGCAGTCTATGCCTCCATATCACATCTCGCGGCCATGTGTTTTCTATGCTTCCTTTCATTTCAGTCACCATCTTCGAGTTTTTGTGCAAAAAAATACCTCTGAGATTGAGTGTGTGTTACGTCTGGTTTTCCACAAGGGTATCCGCCTGAAAAGACATTAAAAATATCCGCACAAAGAAAATCAGGTTCCATACAAAGATAAAAATAAAAACATTAAATCTCTGCATTTAAGGATTTTTTATTAGCA
>Ga0325400_1005922_pt1 | contig 11574 bp, 2 predicted proteins | sample PopdelMetagenome_2_FD_205662 | JGI IMG/M metagenome (GOLD analysis project Ga0325400, IMG submission 205662) | Populus deltoides microbial communities from Bellville, Georgia, United States - Xylem-PdKOR-R1 | ecosystem: Host-associated > Plants > Phyllosphere > Stem > Wood/Secondary xylem...
TATTAGAAATAAGTAGAAAAATAAATAATCAGGAAGGGCAACTTATTACTGACCTCAATTTGTTGTTATAAAAAAATAAATAAAGTGTTTTTATTTACGTAATCAATTATAGAAAAGAAATTTGACGGAAATTATGGTAACTTAAAGACATGGAAGAAAAACCTAATTTTCTGTTGTCTTTTTTAATTTTATGTCTCTTCAAACTCAACTAAACCTATGTACTAAGCAACGAAACGAAGAATTTGTTGCGTTAACATCGGAGCATGGAATAAAATCCGACATCAAAAGGTGAAACAAAATATACACACCATGTAGTGCCGAGAGTCTGGAAGATTTATGTGCTTTTTTATTTATTGTTACTGAATATAATATAAAATTATTTTTAAGGTTTCCAAGTAACTTCAATTCTTAAATCAAGAAAACAAGTGTTTTTGTACATTTTTTTAGTTTATAAATAATCTATTTGTCAATATAATACAAAAGTATTATCTGAATTTCATATAATAGATGATTAAACGTTTAGCTTGAATAATAATAATCTGAAATAAAACCTTTATCTCTGATCTCTCCAATTAATAATTAGATCTAGAACACATATATATACTAAACTCATATATTTAATTCTTACATCTAGAAATATTCTTACATTTCCTGCGGATACAATTAAAGTAAAACTCTAGAACACATGAAGAAGTAGTTTAATAATTGAATTGGTATCCATAAGAAGAAGAAGAAAACATGGTGAGACAGTTATTCTCAATCCTATATTTAACTTTATTTTATATATTTTTAGTTAATGTGAGATCCATTCTCCAACAAAAGCTAGCGAAAGAGAAAGAAAAAAAGAAGCATTTTTCTTGCTCTCAAGCCTTAGTAATCTTAGTTTTCTTGAAGATACAATTATAGTACAACAAATTAAAAAAACAAAATACACACACACTCTCTAAAAATGAGCTAGGCTTTTGTTTGAAGACATAATTAGAGTTTAAATTATTATTCTTTCTGGATGAAGATTAGCAGGTTTCAGGCCTTTCTCATGGAATCACCATTTACATACGCTAGCTGCAGATTAATCCTGTCCGGCACCGTAGTACCAATCTAAGTCCACGTCCCACATATCATTATCGATAGGCACTGGCATGCTACTACTCTCACCAGTTCCAGAGGGATTGCCTTGGTCTCCGGACCATGAACTGTCAGGTGAGCTTGTGTTCTCCACTGTTGGATGGTTTTGATCCGATGCTACTAGCTCATTGCCACCAGAGGCTGGTTGAGTTCTTGGCTCGATTACCTCAAGGCCCACCGGCCGTCTGTCGAATGCTCGCACGCATTTTGAGTTTTTGTAGACCCGGCACAAACTGTATTCATGCCTTAACTGCAACCACACAGAAAAATTGTATAAGATCTGTTTGTCTGTTTATCTATCTATCTATCTATCTATCTATCTATCTATCCATATCAGAAATATTGACAATTTTTCATCAAGAAAATATAAAGTAGAACTATTGACAATACATGCATGTTCATCACTTAACTTGTGAATATTTCTATCGTTAATTAGCGTTCTAAGACTCAATTTGGAGCAAAACGAGGCATCAACAAAAGTATCATCAGTTTTCTTGTAGAAATTTTACCTAAAGGGAAAATAAAAACCATGTTTCAGACCATGATTATCTGCAAAACAAATTCACAAGGTTTTCACATAAAATAAAGTTAATTATTGTGTGACTTCAGCAGCTATATACCTAGATCCTATTAGATTGTTGTGATTGATCCTTTGGATGTTTAATCAAGACCGTCGTTATTAGATTGCTTAATCTATGGTTTTCTTTGGCTGTAAATCATGATCGATCAGTCATCCAATTAATTGTCTCGCACAAAAACTTAAAAAGAAGTAGATTTTTTGCTCCCCCTTGAGTCAATTAGTTACTCCATTAATTAATTACTAACATTTCAAGCAAAAATGAAGAGTACCATGTTCGTTTTCCTATATTAAAGTAGATAACTCACCTTTGGATTTGCGCTAGTTGATGAGGATGCTTTCCCTTGATCTATAGCTTTGTACTCGTGCATTTTCCACTCAGTTTTTCTTCCATTTGGAGCCCTTCCGCTATAGAAAACCATTGTTCTTTTCAAACCAATGCTGCGATTGTTGGAAAAGACAGACCCGGGAGAGCCAGTTGCTTTCCAGTATCCAGTATTTGTTAGTCTCTTAGGCCTCCCTCCACGAGCTTCACTCTCTTGTCTTGGAATGAAGAAAAACCACTGCTCAGGATCTTTAATAGGGTGCAAGCCTCCTGAAAATTCTGTTCAAAACAAAGATATCTAGTGACTAGCACGAAGCCAAAAATAAATAAATAAAATTTCATGGGATTCCATGATTAAGGATCTCTTGTATTAATCTTGGTAACACCTGCCCTCGAATTTCCTTTTCAATTTACTTGCAGAATACGTTAATCCATCCCTTAAATTACAAATGTGTTTTTGTTTTCTTTGTTAATATTTAATTATTGGGAAAAATTTAGAGCTTCATCTTTCATACATAGGAATCAAAATATACGTCTTTGTTGGCCTAGAATTGCATGGACGAGTAAAAAAAATATCACAATGAATATGTATATTTCATGGGGAAAAAGTTCCCTCTGCGTCAAAAACAAATATAGAATAGAAATTGTGTTGATGAAAAACACTTTCAGATTGACATCCAGAGGAAAGCTTAACAAGAAATGCCATGTTTGATAGCTTTCATATATCTGCAACCAATCTATGGCCAGTTATGGTGTTATCAATGCTAAATGGTATGTGTAAGTAGTAAAAATTGCCATTATAAAAAAAAAATAGAAATTAGATTAAACCATTTCCCACAGATCACTTTCCTTTCATACCCAGTTCAGCAAAAACTATATCAAGAACAGAAAGATGGGGTGAAAAAGAAAAAAGAAAAGAAAAAAGAAACGAGACTCAGACTGAAAGGAGAGATCTTTTACGTGGAAGATCCCATGGATCGTGCTCGTATATATCACGGACCGGTATAATCTGGTTAATGACCTGGTTAAGGTCTTCACTCCCGCCATCTAGCTTGTGGTGAAGATAAAACGAGATCAGCTCTTCTTCGGTAGGGAAGAAACGATAACCTGGTGGGAAAACCATTTTAATCTCTCTTTCAAAGACAAAGAAAGACCACAAATAAAGGGTAAACAAAATATAGCAATGAATATGTTCTAATATATATAATTTTGATTATATTCCATATGCTACGTCAATTTCACGTCTATATAGTAAGTTCTTGGAGATCAAGAAAGTTAGGCAAGAGAGCAGAGAAGAGGGATGTGAGCCGAGTGAAATTGGAAAGAGAGAGGCACCAGGGGAATACCGAGAAATTTCCATTGCTCATATACATCCGTACAGGACCCACGATAGAATCAGTCAATGTTATTTTTCTTCTCGTTGTGAATCCTGACTTATTTCTTTGCTACCCCTCTTCCTTTGGAAATTTTTATTTCTACGAGTTCACATAACATGCTTTTTTGTTCCTCGTCTCAGGGTGGAGCAAGAAAAAGAATTAAAAGGATAAAATTAAAAGAATTATTTTTAAAAATTTTAATTTTAATTATTTCATAAAAAAAATTTGGAAAAAATTTCGTTGCAGATGTCGAGTTCCTGCCTCTACCACTGCCTCATCTAATCACTGTATTTTTTGCGTTTAGTTTTAGTTTTCTTTTTTCTTCTCTTTTTTCACACAAAACAACAGATTACTGCTTATTTCACGGCTCAATAATTAACCACAAAGGATTGCTCGTGTGTCTAGAGAGATATTCATTTCGTGTGATGAGGTCTCAAGTTCTAATTCCGCCACTATTCTTTTTGTAAGAATCTAATTTCTCTGATATTTACAAATCTCCTTACGTCCAGTGTTTTTGTGTTGCCGCATATTAGTCTATTGATCTTGTAAGAAAAAATGCATGCAAGCTGATGCAAGTACTAAAATGGCCCTGGCGCAATGTAAGTACCATCATGCACATTCCATGAATATGCAGCGTGACTGGTGCAGCATCCACATTGACTTTTATGAAGAACAGAATTTTGGTTTCGTTTTAAAGAATTTATTGTGGACTTAATCATGATTATCGATCCAAATCAAGACTATTTCACGATTAAGTTTGTAACAAATTAAGTTAGCACTCTGCGCGCACATCCAAATAATAATAATAATAATAATAATAAGTAAGCAGAATGATTAGTGGCATGTCATTAACAAATATTGATGGGAATATCTGTGTTTGCTTATATATATTAATAATATTTTACCCACTTATCTACAGAAAGATATTAACGGCCTGTTTGGTTTCATGTAATGTAATAAATATTTTATTATATTCTTGTATAATTCCTAAGATTACAACTATTCATTAATTACATTATAAGCTTTATATAAATTAAAACAATGCAAATATATAGTTTGACAAGATGTAGCAGATATTCGAACAAGAACCGGTTTTAAATGAAAGTAAAATTTTAGAAAAAATACGAGGACTAGAATAAGATTATGTTAAGGCCTGATCTATACTTTACAACCAAATAAAAAATATATAAATAATTTTATAACCTTTTTCGTTACATTGCATATTTGATTAAATTATATTTATACCGAGTTGAGGTGATAACTTTAGAAAATGATAGCACCGGTAGCAAAATAGTTTGACTATATCAGGTTAACTTCACTAGCGAATGACTACAGGCCAAGTATACAATGACGCCAGGCTCATCTTGGTTTCGAAGAAGCTACCTGTTGTTTTGTTGACGCGCTTATGCTCCTTCTCTGAAGCTTTGCCCCCCGGTGCTTTTCAATTAATTAGTGTTTTTTTCTTGATCAGTTTTTGGTTGGCCAGATATCTCTGTCAAGGCTGCAAATAAATATTTCGTCCCCAGTTAGAGATATGCGTGTATAATTTCCTACCAACCAACGAGGAAATTGAGCAAATATTACCGCCCGACCAGGAAATTGAGCAATTCCCCAGTTTTTGGTTTATCTTTTGCAGACAGGAATACATGTTATCGGAAAGAAAGCATACACACACATGGTGAAAGTACAGGATCGGGCCGGGAATGCAAACTGTTTGCAGGAAAAACCCTAGCTACATGCATGTATATTAAAATTTGAAGCTAATAAGTTGACTTCTTTATCATGTTTTTAATTAAGAATATAGTATCACTCAACAAATACCTAGCCCCTCTCTCTCCCCCTCTCCCTCACCCTCCTTTCCTCCCTCCCATTTCAAATCCTTGGACTGCCATTGGTGCTAAAAGGAAAGAAAATCGATATGTATTGTTTAAAATGCTAAATGTTTTCTTTTACAAATTATCTCAACTTTCGTATCTATAGTTTTCATGTGTCTTGTAAAAATTATAATGTATTTATATTCTTTTGGAAAGTAATAAAATTATAATTTTCAGATAAAAAAAGAATATAGTAGATCATGTTAATCAATTTATAATCAAATCTAAAATCTAAACTAATTAATGGCAAGATTTTGTCTACAGATTAAATTAATTACTCAATAACTTATTTCAATAATTATCCATATCCATGCATGGTGGAAATTATAATGATAGAAATGAACTCAATGATCACTATCAGAAAATTGACAAATAACAACTAAAACACCGACAAAAAATATTTCATCAGTACTTTCCGACATAAATTGCAACATATAATTTTCGTCGATAATTACCGATGATCATTGTGATAGAATCTATCATATCGATAATTGCATATGAAAATTATAGTAAAATTTATGACATCGATAGTTTCTAATGAGAATTTTGACAAAATAGAGAAAATAATAAAAATCTCAACAACAATTTTATCAAAAATTTAACCTTTTGCCAAAGGATATTCCAAACCCCCCCCCCCTCCCTATTGACAAAATAGAGAAAATAATAAATCATAACAACAATTTTGTCATTTAGTATTGGAATTTAGTATTGGAATTGTCAAAGGACATTCCAAACCCCCCCACCCCCCTACCCTATTGACAAAATAGAGAAAATAATAAATCTCAACAACAATTTTGTCAAAAATTTAACCTTTTAGCATTGGAATTGTCAAAGGACATTCCACCCCCCAACCCAGACTGGCTACCAGTATCAATCTAAATCTATTAATAGTGTTAGCATCTTTATGGTTTACTTTCTTGTGAAGTTTCACTATACCAAGTAAGTAAAGTTATCTATTTTTTGTAACCTATTTATGTCTTAGGTTAATTTGTTAAAATTGTTTGTACTATTTATAGTTTGCTTATATTTAAGTGTTTCATAGCTTTTTCATAGAGAATTTTGTTGTATTAATGTATTATTTGTATGTTAGGGCTTGTAGTTTGCTTATATTTAAGTGTTTCATAACTTTTTTATAGAGAATTTTGTTATATTAATGTATTATTTGTATTTTAGGGTTTGTTTGGGATTTGAGAAAATTTATTTCATTTTTCATTTTATGAAATGAGGTTTGATTTCGTAACTTAGGTGTGTTATAATTGAAAAAAAATGATAGGTTATTTAATGGGTACCAATTATATTTTTTAAAAATTTTATTGTCAAGTTAGAAATTTGAACAAATTTATTTTTGTGGAATTGATAATAATTAAAAGGTATGAATTTAGGTTGAATAATTTGAATTGAACAAATGATGGATAATTAGTTGGGTACTAATTATTTGTTGTTAATTTTATTATTTTGTTCATATATTGACGCAAAAATGAATTTGTGTGGAAATGATAATTAATTTTTGGATTGTGAATTATTTTTATTATTTGAACTTTAAATTTCTAGTTACATTATTAATAAATATTGTCATCAATTTTCTATATAGGTTTCATAAGTAATGGATGATCATTCTTGAAAGTATCGGGATTCTTCTAAAAAGTTGTATAGGCAAGATTATCTTAAAAGGGTTGAGGGTTTTATTAATTTCATACTTTCTAATCCAAAGAATATTAATGGAAGTGTAATTAGATGTCCATGTGCAAAATATAAGAATAAAAATTTTAACGATAAAGATTTTATGACGACGCATCTATTTAAAAAAGGGTTCCTCAAGAAATACTTATGTTGGTTTGCACATGAATAACCCTATGTTCCTTACGAAACCATGTTAGAAAAGATGGTTGGCTCAACTTCTAGTTCTAGAAACATACATGGGTTTGTGAATGATAATAATAATTTTTATAGTAGTATGGTGATGGATGCAATAAGAATGAATTGAGATTATCCTGGTGAAGGGTTATGTAACATCCCTTAAGATGAAGAACCAAATATAAATGCAGCTAAGTTTTTTGAATTTTTGAAAGACTTCGATGAATAATTATGGGATGGGTATATAACTCATAATAAATTATCAGCAATACACAAGTGTTTACCATCAAGTTAGATTATAGGTTAAGTGACACCAGTTATGATAAGATCATAAAATATATGAAAATTATGTTACATAAAGGGAATACGATAAAAGATAATTTCAATACTGTAAAATCCATGATAAAACCTCTTGCACCAAGTTAGAAAAAAATTGATATATGTTTAAATTTTTATCACTAATGGAATCCAGTCATCAGAAGATTTCGCGTCAAAAATTTTATCTTGTCAGCAATTTCATCAATGATTTTCAATATTAATGGAATCATTGATGGAATATTCCATTGGAATTTTCGTAGGCATATAAGAAAAAAAAAACTAAAACAAGTCTACTCTTCTTACAGTGCACCAATGTTTTTAATTAAGACTAAGAACAATTAACCCCCAAAGCCAATTATTTGACCAATAAACCCACATGCCAAGCTGGAATTTTAAAGGCTACATTGAAACTTCCAAGCAAAAACTAATTCAACATGTAATTCTCAAACAAAAACATGTTGATATAGAGGGTAATCAAACACAACTTAGACAAAGAAAAAAGAAATTGTCTACAATTTAGACTAAGAAAATATAGTGATAAAGACGGCAATCAAACACTCCATGTATAAACGATGAGAGTAGCTAAATATATCTTTATGTGATAACGTTATTAAGAAAGGTATTTTATAACATAGATCAACTTTCCAAACTAAAATTAATACACTCCTTCTCCTTCTCTTTTGGGCACCATGTTTGCACCTCCAAGCATTGCATTTGCCTCACTAATTATCATGAGCCTTACACCAAAGCACATAAACACTTGGAACAAAACTGAAAATGTTATGCCACATCTCAGCCAGTATACCATGGCTGTAATTATAATATTCTGCGAGACAGAGTCCAAAATAGTTGAATCATTTTCAAATTACACCCCGAGCCAAACACAAGCATGAAAGTAAAGAAAACTTGTAAGTTTATCGCTTTTTGGTTAAGATAATGTAACGTAGGTATGCAGCTTAAAATAAAGCGAACAAAACCATCCAAAACAACATTATAAATTTCTTTAATCAGTATCAGAAAATTAGCAAATATAAATAGAAATAGCAATGATTAAAAGTGTATCAATAAATTACAATGAAATTTATTAACAAAATAGTTCTTAGCTATATCCTTCAGTATACACCGACGGATACTTTTTATTGTTATATACCGAGGGAATTCTAGTAAGAAAAGGAAAAATAAGGAATTAAAAAAAGCAAAAAGTTACAATGACATGTCATTTTTACTGATGTTATTACCGACACAATAAACAAATCGGTGATATCCATCCGTAAATTTAATGGTAATATTTAAGTTATGACCTGGTAAGGTAATATTTAAGTTATGACCTGGTAAGCGAACCACCCTCTCCCCCTCCTTTATTTCTTCTTCTTCCTTGTTTTTCTCTATGAAAAAAAAAAGCAAACCCTCTATATTCTATCACAATTCGGCTTCCTCAACACTCAGTCTGTCAGCATTCTTGTTCTAGAAAATTCACCATATCAAGTACGTAAAATTATCAATTTTTTGTTTAAACTTAATTTTAAAATGTTAGTTTTTATTGTACATTTTTGTAGTATTATAGAATGTATAGCATGTATATATCAGAATAGAAAATTAATATGGGATTATTCTAATGTTGTAATCCCTACAGTTACTGTCGTGTTCTATCGCATATATATAAATAGGAAGGTTGGCTAAGGTACAACCTAACACATTCTATTATTCTCAACTTGTAGAATATACATGTTAGGATTTATTTGAGAATTTGAAAAATTATATTTGTTTGTAATTTAGTGAGATTAATATGAATTTTATGACTTAGGTGTTTTATAATGAAATAAATAATGGCTTATGTAATGAGTATGTTTTATATTTTGTCAATTTTATTGTTGAGTTGAGAATTTCAAAAAATATGGAGGTATTTGAATTTATGTACATAATTGATAATGATGTAAGAATACTATAAAATAGATTAAATAAGTTTGAGTTAAATTAATGTTATTTAGTTTATTTAGTTTACATAATTAATTAATATATGTTGTTATCAATATTCAATACAGATTTGATATGAGTAATGAATTATCGTTCTTGGATATATCGAGTTTTGATTGCACAAAATAAATTATTATAATTTATTTGATGGTTTTATTAATTAGACAAATAAAAAAGAGCAAATGAAGTAGCATTCTTATAATTTAGTCAAGTGTTTTTGAAAATAAATTAGCTAATATATATTTCAAATAACTAAAGGATGGATGCCTCCAACGGTGATGCCATAGCTAAACTTTGCTCTACTTGACAATCAATGAATTATATCTCTTTAAGTACTATGAAATCGTCCTCGTAATATAATTATATCTCTTTAAGTACCATGACCAATGGTTTTTTGGTTAGAATATTAAGAAAAGACAAAAATCTAGATACATGTGTGCATGATATGTAGTTTAATTTCTTAGTGACTTAACCCATGGACGTCAATGTATTTGAAAAGGATTAAACAATTACAGTATTTGATAATAAGATAGAGTGTGAGAAAGCAACAATTCCAGCTTCTGTCACTGAATATGTTACCTCATTAGCAATATCAGTGTCTTGGTTGTGTAGTACTCACAAAATATTTAAGATCACACGTCATGTAATCATCAATTGTCTCATAATCATTAATCCATCCATGATAATCACTTTAATTTTATTTTAAAAAAAAAGTTCTTTCAACGCTGAATTCTTTCATCAATGAAACATTGAACAAGTGGCGATAATTAGTTCTTTATTATATTACATTCTAAACTAAAAGGCATTAGTGCCCCTTCACTGTTTACCTGGACATAGTTTGTAGTGGGTTGGAGCAGTGTAATGTTAGGGTTGTCCTCGCTACATAAACTTGCAAAACATGCCGTGGGAGGGCATGGGGTTGTCTTTTCGATTTAACATTGAAATAATGGTTGGGAAAAAAATGGTTAGTTCGGATTTTATCGGGCCATGGTCAGGTTGTGAGCCCCAGGCACTAAGGCATGGCATGACTACCTGACACCTGGCGCTGGGACTATCATGCCCTAGGCGGTATGACCAAACTCGCGCATCTAGCTATGTAGACCTGCTCTCCTGGATTTGTAAATCCACACAAATGGGTAGTAGACCCGCGCGCCTGCCTAGGTCTGCAGAACTGCACGTTGATTGCAAACCAGCGAGCCTAGGTCTACCTGGGTCTGCTGACCCGGGCCTGGGGTCTACACACCACCCCAAGGGTTGCAGACCAGCTCACCTAGGTTTGCAGACCTGCGCGTCTAGGTCTGTAGAATCGCCCGTTGATTGCAAACCAGCATGCTTGGGTCTGCTAACCCGGGCTTGGGGTCTACACACACCCTCCGGAGTTGCAAACTCGCGCCTGGGGTCTGCAAACCACCGCAGAAAAGAATAACAAATTTGAAAACATTTGAATAATCATTAATAAAGTTTTTTAAAAAATTATTATTGTCGAAAAAAAGCCTTAAATTTTATTTGAAGAGATTAAAAACTATGAAAATATATTATTAATATTGAAAAATAACCATAGATTTGATTTAAAGGGTAAAATTAAAAATTATTGTTCATATTATTATTATTATCATTAATAAATTTAAAATAAAATATTATTACTATCGAAGAAAAACCATAAATTTTATTTGAAGAGATTAAAAAATATAAAAACTTGAAACCAAACAAGTTTAATATTATTATAAATATTATTAAATTCATTCATATTATTAATTAGAAATAAATATTATAACTATAAAAAAATATAGATTTGATTTTAAGGATAAAATTAATTGTTGTTGTTGTTACTACTACTATTGACTTAAGTTTGACATCCCTTCCAAACCCAAGAAACTTGGAGCTGAAATGGGATGTCTGACCCAAGTTGCTGAGGTGTAGCAGGGCCGTAGACTCAAGTCCCTTGGGTCTTGGAGCCCCATCTAGCCCAAAGATCTTGGGCCCTGTGTTAGGACCTAAGTCTAACCCGGTCCGATGATGAAGCCGAATCCAAGGCTTTTGGTTTTGGAATTTAAATGGGCCCAAAGCTCTAAGGTCTGGTATTGCAGTCAGATCCACTTAAACTTGGGTAAGTTTAATGTTATTATTAATATTAAAAATATTATTATTTGT
>Ga0325400_1005925_pt1 | contig 11571 bp, 7 predicted proteins | sample PopdelMetagenome_2_FD_205662 | JGI IMG/M metagenome (GOLD analysis project Ga0325400, IMG submission 205662) | Populus deltoides microbial communities from Bellville, Georgia, United States - Xylem-PdKOR-R1 | ecosystem: Host-associated > Plants > Phyllosphere > Stem > Wood/Secondary xylem...
AAAAATAAAATTTAAAATTTAAAAAAATATGATTAACATCACATTTTCAAATGAGACAAGAACCTATCATATGAGTTTGTCTGATTTCGTTTACAGGTGTCCATGTGACGCTGCAATGAAGAACTTCGTGTTCGTTCAGACCAACTTCATCCCTCTTCAAGGAGATATGCAAAACACTGCTACATGGTTATTTCATTAACTCCCTATTAATTTAATGATGCTTGAAAATGTCGTTTTATTTCTGGGGATTGTAAATAGTCTTACCATGATAACGTGATAAAAATTTCATAAAATACCTCAAGTTTCCTACTTGGTGGAAAAGGAATTTGATTCGATGTTTTTTAAATTTGTTTCATCAGATTTCTTTATTTTTTTTCTAAATGGATTACGAAAACAGAAATATGGAAACAAATCCCTCCAGATGAGCCGTACTGTGTTCTTCTTGGCAGTGTAAGGGACAGGCTGTATAACGCTCTCGTCAGTCATTAGCCATTTGAGGATTCAACTTTCACTGATATTGAGCAGTTCCCTCCTTTACCGATTCAAATTAGTAGATTATTCCTAAAATATTCTTAAATTTAGGCAAAGAAACTTTAAGATGGAAATATATCTGCTATGGGTATCGCTTTACAGCAGTCTTGCCATAAGGGATCATTTAGATGATACATGCCTGTCAATCTTTTCATAAACATGCATGTGATAGAGAAGGATCTAATATATTATTTTAAATGATTTCAGAAATCAGTAGTATCGACACGGAATTCTTCACTTTCTTTCCAATGATTTAAACATAATTTCAAAGGATTCGATATGCTCTAGGGATTTGTTTACTTAAGAGCAGTAGTTTCAGATATGACATGAAATTATCCTTTCATGTGTTTACTTTAGATATGGTATGACACATATCAATTAGTCCAGGATTTTATGGATCAGATTGACAGATGAAAACAGTTCAAGAAGTTGTCCAAACAGATAGCTCAAATATTACAAGTGAATTCCTGATAGAAAATTGAACATGAGTTGAGCTTCTACTTGCGCTAGAAACTCGTTCGCTGCTCAGATTCGTCAAATTCCACTCTGAATGCCCTTTAAAACTATCTTCATAGTTTTGGACCATATTTTATATTTTCCTTGTTAATTTTGGATTTTAGCTTTATTATTTTTTCTAGTTGGTTGTTTTCTTGGTTATTTATGGATGCATAGGGTATTTAAACCTATATTTTCAGATTTTATGGGATTTTTGCTAAATAAACTGAAGATTTTTGCAATTTTGGTTATATTTTTTTTTAGTTTTAGGATTTAGACTTGTATTATACTCAAATTCAAGGTTTTCTATGCGTCATGATGTACCACCAACCTCTCCCTTTTTCAATAGCTATGATCTATTGAATAGTGTTTTTAAGGGAGTTGTTGAAATACCTATATCTTAAGGTATTTTGCATGGAATGGCTGTTCTGAGTCCTCAAATTTCCAATTATTAGCTGGAAGCCTTGTAATTCTGCAAAAGCAAGACAATCCCGTTTTACTCTTTGGTTTTCTATTCCTGTAGTTTCTCGAGCCTCTTGTACTCTGTTACAGATCACTCTGTGCCTGTGGTGATTGACCAATTGCAGACGGAAGCCTTCTTGATTTCTTATGGCAAGTTCTACCTTCGAGCTCTTACTTGTAAGACTTGATATCCAGCAGGAATCTGACAGGCACACTGATGTTCTAGATGCCATCACAAAGCACCTAGGCATTGGATCCTATCGAGAATGGTCTGAGGAACATACGCAGGAATGGCTCTTAATTAACTGTGCTCAGTGGCAAACGCCCTCTTTTTGGACCTGATCTTCCCAAAACTGAAGAAATTGCTGGCGTACTTGACACCTTTCATGTCATTGCAGAACTTCCTCCAGACAATGTTGGTGCTTATATAATCCCAATGGCCACAAGCCCTTCTGATGTACTTGCTGTTGGGCTGTTATAGTGTGAGTGTCGTGTCTAACAACCACTAAGGTTTTTCGTTGTTTGAAAAGCTGGCTGATCTTGAAGCTGCTCCTGCTGCTGTGGCTCGTCTCTTCTCAATAAATTGGTATAGAAACCAGATCAAGGGAAAGCAAGAAGTCATGATAGGATACTCAGATTCTGGAAAGGATGCCGGGCGTCTCTCTGCTGCTTGGCAGCTGTGCGAGGCTCAAGAAGAGCTTGTGAAGGTGGCAAAGGAATATGGGGTTAAGCTAACCATGTTCCATGATCGAGGAGGGACAGTTGGAAGACGAGGAGGGCCTACCCATCTTGTTATATTACTCAACCACCTGGCACCAATTGTGCATCACTTCGTCTCTTCGTGATCCCGGTCACAGCGCCATTCCCAGGCAAGAAAGAGAAAAAATCCAATCTAGCACAAAAAGCTCATCGGATGTGAATTATCGGGATGCTTGATAAGAGCAAGATCATAGGAGTGGTCGCCCCACTGAAAAGAATAGGTGACGGCCCCGTTCTTTCAAAGAAGACTTTCCTTTAAATAAAAGAAAGTCACTTTTACGTGCGAGTAACTATGAATGTCGAATGTCCTCTTTCTTAATGATTTCATAGGCGGACTTCGTAGAAAATTGCCCGTTAGCATTTTTTTCTCCATTTTAGGGCGTCTGAGATTGTTTGGCTGTTAAAGGCAAGTTGAAAAGTCTTCTGGGGAGGAGCACTTGTGTTTCAGAACACTCCAGAGTTCTACAGCTACCGCACTTGAGCATGGAATGCATCCCCCAATCTCACCTGAGTCAGAATGGCGTGCTCTCATGGATGAGATGGAAATTGTAGCGACGAAAGAACACCGACCCATAGTCTTCCAAGAACCTCGTTTTGTTGAATACCTCCGCTTTGTAAGCATTTGACTCAGCCATTGTCATTTATCCTTCAAGGTTGTTTAACCTGATCATAACAACGAAATTCTAATAGCCCTGACAATTCACCAAGAAAGACTAAAGCAACTATTCTTTATTTCTCTGTCATTCTTATTTGAAATAAGTAAAAATCAAATGACCATGTCTTGAATTATTCATGTGATTACCAAACTGGATATATATCCCTTCTCTTTTTGCTCTTATCCGAGCATTAAATGTCTCACCTTTTGTGCTTTCTCTCATTAACCCTCCTACAAATTTCGAAGTCGTGTAGTGTTTGAGGTTTGAAATGGTTTGTGGATCCTTCATTTTCACTCTTAGTATATTAGTACACTGATGGACATGCTTCATTTTTCTGGTGTTTGGGATTTCCATGATGCGGGCAACTCCAGAGATGGAGTATAGTCGGATGAAAATTGGCAGTCGACCATCAACACGGAAGCCAGGTGGCGGCATTGAGACACTCCGAGCAATCCCATGAATCTTTTGCTTGGACCCAGACAAGGTTCCATCTACCACTTTGGCTTGGCTTTGGAGCAGCATTTAAGCATGCGATTCAGAAAGGCATAAAAAAATCTCCACATGCTCCAGGAGATATACAATCAGTGGCTTTTCTTCAGATTTGACAATTTACTTGTGGAGATGGCATTTGCCATGGGAGATCGTATAACAAGCCCCTGGTGTCAGAATAAATGCGGCCTTTTGGAGACTGCTTGAGAGCAAAGTACGAAGAAACCAAGCTCCTCCTCCTCCGGGTATGGGGATAAGCCGTTTCTGAGAGAACAAATCATATAGATTGGTCAAAATCCATTGCTTTCGCCCCCCTTCAGAACATTTCTAGATCCAAGCCTGTTTTGTTTCACATTTCTTTGCTTATAAAAGTTTAAGACACGGCTTCGATCCATCTGTGAATAAATTCCATTATGTTTTCTGTGCTTGCAGATTGCCGAGCATAAGGACCTTCTCGAAGGAGACCCATACTCGAAGCAGAGGCTTCGTCTTGTGATGTATCACAACCCTTAATGTTCGCCAAGCTCACTTTGAGACAAAGTGAAATAAAACTTTAGAATAATATTATTCCTTGGTTCGATTCACTAATTCGTGATTACAGTTTTCTTCAGACAAAATGTAAAAAGCACAGCGTATTCTATATACTGATTGAGACGAAAAAACAGCTCTCGCCAACCATTTTTGCATTGAAAGGGGAACCAATATGAGTAACTGATTCCCATACTTACACCACCAGCTTAAGTTTCCTTTTATTTCTCTGAATAAGTAAAAAAATTAAGGAAAAAGTCTCTCCCTTGGCGCCCCCCAGCCAATTTATGAAATCATCACCTGTAAACACGAACAAAAATATATTATCATCGACGAACAGAATGGTTAGCAAATGATCAAAGGCCAAAAATGCATGTGTATCAGCTGTAAAAATTAATTAAAATACCTCTCCGATTTCGTAAGTGTTAACTGTGCATCCCCTTGGCATATTGAGCATTCATCCTAAACTCATGTCTTTCTCACTAGTGGAGCAAGGGCTTCATCAATAGCTTGAACGAAAGTAGCAATCTTATAGGAGAAAAATCCCACCAACATCGGTATCAATTCTAAGTGCATAAATCCATAATCTGGAACAAGAATCCTGTGTTCAAATAGAGCACTGTCAATAGGTACATTCACCTACGAAATCCATGCAAATCTAATTTCCATTATTCATTAATAGGTGAAAAAAATTGTTATAAAGAGCTGCACTAGACAAGGACCGATGTCAGTTGAAGTAATGATATGGAAAATCATATAGTATCTTAAGAAGGTTTTAGATGTCCACCAACACATAATGAGACAGAATAGTAAATAACATCATATCAAAAAACAATTTTCAATCAAATTTTTGGCTCGAGGATCCTTCCATTCACCAGTGGGTTAGAAGAAGAAAAAAACTGAAGAGATGGAATGATTTGGATCCTCAGATATAACTGCTTTCCTTTTTCCTGTCGATTCCTTTACAGATATCACATCTCTGATCAAGAGTCTTTAGACTACTTTTAGGGGTAGATAATTTTTTGCTTTGGTAGTTTCAAGATACGAAATTTGTAGCAAATATATCAGAGATAACAGCCAAGTCCCACATCTGAAACGACAGATTTACTTTTATACAACAATTAGAATAAAAACAAACCAAAAAAAAAAGTAAGATGCTGCAGCTTATTCGAAGAATAAATGTGCAAAACGATATTCGTTTCAGCAAAAGAACCCTTCAAGGTAGCAGATGAGCAGTGTACCAGCACAGCAGGCCACGAGTACTTACCCATTCCACCGATTATAGATCATGACCAATAAAACAGGAACGAGCAACCTCGGCTGTGCAGCTGCTCCCCTGCCAAAAGAAAACAATGCTTTCATATGGTTCTGAGCCCTCTTGTTAACCAAAATGTTATCGAAAACATAATGTAGAGCAGGTGGCAGACAATCTCCTGATGTTCATAAAGGGTTGGAGACTAAGTGTGTATTTGGTAAAGTGGTGCAGAGCGCTTTTCAATTGAAAATGCATTAAAATGACGTTTTAAAAAATATATATTTTTGATATTAACACATCAAAATCATTGAAAAGCACCTAAAAACCATCAATTTAATGATTTTTCAGACGGAAAATAATTTGAAAAGCAGAAGTTATCACGGTGCCAAACGGGCATTTAGATAGTCTGCATTAGTATTTAGGTAGTTAAAAAAAAGGAGCTTCAAATGAGTTTAAGTCGCAGAAAAAGAATTCGGTAATCAGAAGCAGCAGCAGGAACCTCCTGCTGCTTATATGCAAAAGATTACTGGTTGCAAATAAGATCACTCTCATTTAAAGCCTATGAAGAACATAAGGTCAAGCACATGCATAAAAGTATATCATGTGGTTATGGTTTTCGGTAGCAGCCTAAAATATTATATCAATAGCTGGTGATAAATAATGGCATTTATATAGTTGTCTTAAACTCTCCCAGTAATTTTTCAATTGAACAAGGTATTGATCAGGGCTCTTTGGATGGGGAAAGGAGTAGATCCGCACACCTGTAATACCCAAAGGAGCTGAACAATGGAATGGCATATGAGGAGCAGAAAATCTTACCACATGGAATGTATGTGTCCGGTTAACTATCTCAAATGTGTGTTTGCGTGCACACACCCGCAAGAGAGAGAGAGAAAGATGAAAATTATAGCATTACAACTAATAGAAAAGTCTGTAATTTTATATATATTGAAGAACAATAATGAAAATAATGTGAAAATATTTAAGCATCCTCCTAAGCATTCTTTTTATAACTACCACAAGCCATTAATACTAATTGGCACTAATCTAAGATTTCCAAGCCAACCAGTCTTCTTTCCCTTATTGAATTTCAACCAAACAAACACTTTCTAGTCTTGAACCCTCACCATAATACGCTAAGAACAATAATTGTAAAGCAAGCCAAACTGTTAGCCCTTTAATATGTTAAGTTAGTGCTGGTAACAACACACAATGTTACACTTGTAACCATACAATTAAATATAGTAAAGTAGTAAGGAAGCAGGAGGGGGTCAGCAAGTGTAGTATCAATCAAGCTAGTATAATGCAATGTCCATAAAATGTAAGTCATTAGTTAAAGACAACTAACATATATGTTCAGAGGATAGTTTACATACTTGACAAGTCCCTTTGCTCCATCAGCCAAGGAATCCACACTATTCCCAAGCATACGAATATACACCAAAGATCCAATAAACCCAGCACCAAAGCTGTAAGTACAAGAAAACTATGAATTTTAAAATATCATCCGAAGAGTGAATAAATATTTTAAAATAGCAAAACAAAATGTTACTGCAAGGCAAGCTCGTCAAAAATTAAAAGAGTGCACTGTTATGCGTTACCCGTTGGTGAAACAAGAAACTACAGTTAAGGATCTCTATTAATACAGCAATGCATTAGCTATTTAAACCCAGGAATCCAACACAAATGGAACATTTCAACAATCCATGCAAGAATGCAGACTGTCACGATTCATCTATTAAAAGACCAATTCAATTTAAATTACAAGTCTAAATGTTCTGATATGTACAGACAACTGCAACTAAATGCACAGTCTCAAATGCATACAAATATATACTGATGCAGCCAAGAAAAGAGAAATTTATAAATTATTTTAATATAATTTTTTATTTTGAGATTTCTCGTAAACCTGGTTTATTTAGGAATTCAACTTACATAGGAGTATTAACGGTATTTAGTTATCTTAGCTTTTCACTTGCAATGAGCAAGAACCTATCAAATGGACATAGAAACCACATTTCTTCACCGAAGTATCCTCTCTTTTCTTCACTGAGTGCTTTGTTCTTTTCAGTTCCAAAATCCTTCTGGCTGCAGTACACTGGGAATTATTTATAGCTGTAGTGACATTCTGTTTTCCTTTAAACAAGTTCCTAATCTACCCAAGTTTCACATACACCAAGCCCTAGCTCACATGGATTATTTTGTCAGACACAAATCTAAAGTTGTCCTACTTCATAAACATAATGCCTTATCATGTGTATGCAAAAGAGTAGTAAATTTCTAGAAGCAACACGTGAATATTAATATGTGATTAAATGAGGAAGGACACAAATAAAGAGCAAGCAAAAAGAAACAAATCAATTTCACTTGCAATGGTCAACAACCAATCAATCAGACATAGAAGCCAGATTTTCATAGATAAGGCCATACTGTTGCCCACATTAGTGTACCTAGCAGCGATTTCAGGTGAATAAGAGACATAAGTTGAGACTAAACCAACACTGCCTATACCCAATGTCAGAATCTGTAAGTTCTTCTTCAACTGCTCAAAAAATAGAGACAAAAAAAAAAAGAATTTCCATCATCAGAAGCACCAAAGAAAATGATCGTAGTTTGAATTTAAAATGTAACTGTAAGCATCATTTAAGACAAAATTTCCATGAACCCAGATGCTACAAAAGGGTACCTTAAAATACTGTTCCCTTGATTGAGCAGCCAACACTTCCGGATCCCCTTGAGGCCGCCTCAATTCCCGAAACATCACATCCTGCCGTCCATAGGTAGATAAAACCACAAAACCACAAAGGTATCCTTCAAAATGATATTAAATAAATTGAATATTGTTTACACTCAAAAGATTTCAAACCAATTCAGTCAAATAAGAGATAAGAGTTCTAGAATGATTTGTATTCAAGGCCCTTATGCATTGATGCCTGTAAAAAGAGCCCCTTTCCTCATTGTATTGTTTGTTCACACCCATATAATGCAAATTTCTCTTGATTTATCTGCACTTCACATTCTGATTATTTCTTTCAAGTTGTTTTGTTTTTCTAGTTTTTTGTCCAAAATCCTATTTTGATCTTTAGTGGTCTAAGGCTAGCTTACCACAAGCTCAGTGTGCAAGGTCTTGTTGCGCACCTCTCCAGGGATTTGATTCTAAGAAACTCTTTTCTTAAAAGAGTGTTTTCCCGGTAACATATACATTAAGGAAGAATTTATATTCTAATTCCTTTTTTAAAGAAGTCAAATTGATCACAAGGAAAAACAGTTACCGAGAAAGTAATAGCAGAAACCTCCGACAGAGGATCCTAAAGCAACAAAAGCACCAAAATAAGTTAACTGAGGTTATGTACATAACATACACTGCCGCTGGTTGAAGCCTTTGTCGCTTTATCCCACTTGTCCTGCTCACGGCGTGTCGGTGCCATCCTCCATTTTGGTGACGAACCACTGCGGACCTGGGAATCATTACATTCCAGAACAAGAAGTGAGAAAGGAGGTAAATTCAGAACTTCCCCAAGAACAGAACCAATCATCATCTTACTTTAGTTGTAGCCTCGACTGGCTGTTCTATCACGGGCTTTGGACGTTGTGCGAGCTCTTTACTCAAATCGACTTCCACACTGAAGATATGCACACAATTCAAAGTTTAGCATCTCCAAAATTGAAATCATTAGCTTTACGAGTAATGGAAGACTTACCTATCCAGAGTCATGACTCTATTTAAACTCAGAAATCCAGAGGACTCTTCCTGTTTCAACAAATTAAATTCCCAATTGGAAATTAAACTAATTAACAAGTCTAAAAACATAGAAAATAATTCTACAAAAATAACATGAGAGGAAAAGTTAAAAAGGAGACCTTAGCAGGAGAGGTCTGAAGAAAAGGGTCGACGGGATCATTATGAAGAAGTCTTTTCATGCGAGGCATGAAGTCTTTGTTCCAAATAAAATCATCAGAGGTTAAAGGGTCTTCACCTTCGCCTCCCCAGTACTTGCGGAGCTTTGTGGTAGTAGGTGGACCACCATACTCCCCAGGAGCAATCCCTGTCGACCATTTTAATGGCTTCTTTTTGGGAAGTATCACTTTGGTTTGTCTTGGAGAAGGAGTTGAGGAAGAAGAGGACGAGGAATCTTGAGAGAGGGGCGTTGCCGTTGAGTTTGCTGATACGTAGCTTGCAATTGTCATTGCCATTGCCATTCTTTTTTCCCTGTGGTTTATCTTACAGGGGTTTGCTTGGGTCTTATTTATGGATGGATTTGGACGCTCAGATGATTTTTTATTTATTTTTTTTTGGCCTTTTTGTTCCTGGTTTTTGATGTTACTGGTGGACTGTGGTTTGAGAGCAGCTTCGAAAACTCGAAATATCCTCTCTTTTTTTTCTTTTTCTTTTTTTCTTCGTTTCATTTTGGAACCAGCGTACCTTTCATGGGGTGGGGTGTGTTGTTATTACGGTTCAGCTGTTTTTAAAAATGTTTTTAAAATTATTTTTTATTTTAAAAATTGTTAAATTAATATTTTTTTAGTTGTTTTTTATTATTTTAATATGTTAATATTAAAAAAATAAATAAATAATATTTTAATATATTTTTAATTAAAAAATATTTTTATAAAAATATCACACATCAGTTACTAAAAACATATTTATAGTTTAGCTTGTGAGTTTTGTGAGAATTATTAATAAAATGTAAATGGTGTGTAGCAATGCAAAGTGAAAATTTCAATTTAACCTCGGAGAAATCATCAAATTAACTCATTATTAAGGACTAAAATGGTTTTTTTTACAAGGACACAATAGTGATTCAATGTTGTTTTTTCATTGTGTAGGAACAATATAGGCTCGTTTGTTTTTATATTTCAAAAGTATTATAAAAAAATTAAAATTTTTTTATTTTTTTTTATTTTAAATTCATATTTTTTATATTTTTTTATTATTTTAATGTGTTGATGTTAAAAATAATTTTTAAAAATAAAAAAATATTATTTTAATATTTTTCCAAATAAAAAACATTTTAAAAAATAATCAAAACTATACTCATAATAATTAAAATAACTTAAAAAAAAAACGAATTGACATGTTGGGGCTTTGTAGACATTTCCTTTGTTTATGTACACTAGAATTAATTCGATGCAATTGGGATCCATAGTTTTAGATTTTCCTTGTGGTGGCCTTTTGTTCTTTTTACTTTTGATATGTTTTTTTGTAATCCTAATGACGTATAGGGGTAATGTAGTCTTTTATATTTTTTTAAGCATAGCAAAATTATTTAAATGAGCTTCCTTACAAGGGTTTTTTTATTTTTTAGTATTAGTTTTTTTAGTTAAACTGATGTTGCATAAAGATATTTAAATCATTTTGTATATATAAATATTATTAAAAAATATTATTGATGCATGTCACGCATGAATGGTGGATGCCACCCATTCCCTCTCGACGGTGCGTGCAGCAAAGTCCTGCTATGAAACTCCTCTTTCTATTGTGGCTTTGAAAACAAATCAACAAGCAACATCCTTTCTCTAGTGGTATGGAGCATGTGAATAGCAAAGTCATGGTTGGGCTGATAGGTTTTTTTTTTTCTTTTTTTTCATTGTAAAAGTATAATGGTGTTCTATTATTTATTTTTTATCTAATTTGATCCTCGTTTTTATTATTATTATTTATTTTGTATTTTATCTTTAATTTAATTTAATGTTTTTCTTCAACTTTATCCTTGATCATTTGGTATAATATGATTTTTATATTAAATTTGATTCTCACTCCTCTATTTTACTAAGTGAACTTTATTTTCAATTTCATCAATGACATTTTATTTCAATTTATTTTTATGTTGAATTTGATCATCATTTTTTTTTATTGTTGTTTATTTTGTTTTAAATCTTTTTATTACATTTTTTTAATTTCATCCATGGATTTTTTTTTTATTGGCAATTTTGCTTCTTCTTTTTTCTTTGTGCGAGGTTAATCTTGATCTTATTATCAGGATCACGAGTTTTGAAGGTTGACACAGGTTTACTTTGATCTTTTTTAGGCTCTTCAATAAAATTTATTTATTTTTAATTTTATCATTTAACATTTGATTTTTTTTTAATTGGTCTTCATGTTTTTTTTTCACTTTTCTTCATATGAGGTTGTCTCAATCCTATACTCATGATCGTCATGTTAGTAGATTAACTCAAATAATTTTTTAATCAATTATTTTTTCGGTTTCATCACTTAATATTTTTTTTATAGAGGATTTTGCTTCGTTATTTTTTTTTGTTTGTTTTCTATGCAGTCAATCTCGGCCTAATACAATGGTTATGGATTTTAAAGGTTAGCATAAATTCACTCTGTTTTTATTTAATTATTTTTTTTAATTTCAACCTTCAATATTTAATTTTTTAGGAATTAATCTT
>Ga0325400_1005926_pt1 | contig 11571 bp, 11 predicted proteins | sample PopdelMetagenome_2_FD_205662 | JGI IMG/M metagenome (GOLD analysis project Ga0325400, IMG submission 205662) | Populus deltoides microbial communities from Bellville, Georgia, United States - Xylem-PdKOR-R1 | ecosystem: Host-associated > Plants > Phyllosphere > Stem > Wood/Secondary xylem...
TTAAGCAGGCTGATCTTTCTAGAGTGTTTCTCTCTGGAGACAGTGCTGGAGGGAACATTACACACCATGTTGCTATCAGAGCAATGAGGAGTAATTATACTTGTCAGGTTAAAATCAAAGGATTGATGTTGATTCATCCTTGTTTCGGGAGTGAGAAAAGGACCATGAAAGAGACGGCTGAAGGGGCAGCAAGAGACGTGGTCATGAATGATATGTTCTGGGGTCTAAGTATACCTGAAGGATCAAATCGTGATTACTTTGGCTGTAATTTTGAGATGCAAGATGTATCTGCAGCTGAATGGAGTGAGATTCCAGCGGTTACAGTTTATGTTGCTGGCTTGGATTTCTTGAATGGAAGGGGAGCAATGTATGCACAGTTTTTGGCAAAAAAAGGGGTGAAAGAAGTGAAGTTGGTTGAAGCTGAGGGGCAACAGCATGTCTTTCATCTGCTCTATTCTGAATCTGAGGCGACTCGTTCGCTCCAAAAACAGATGAGCGAGTTCATGAAGAGCCACTAGCATCTCCGACGGGTGTCACATATCATATGTGCCTACTGTCAGCAGCCAGGAAGCAAATCATAGAAATTGCAAAAATATTAGTATAGTTTGGAGTTGGAAGCCATGTAAGAAGTTTCAGCATGAAGGATTCTCTATTACTGCTGTAATGCTATCGTAATAAATAGTGCGATCAAATGTATACCGATAAAATGTGATTCTAACGATGTAATCATTGTAAATAACCGAATTCCAAAATGGTTTTTGACGCATCGTATAAGAAAGAATTAAGGTTTTTCAAATCCTAAAATCTTTGTTTCAATACATTCTGAAATTCAATAATTTTTAAATATATTTATGAAAATAAATTGCAAACTGCCAGAACTAATTTAGTTATGAAAACAACCTCAACTAGTTATATCCTGTTGATTGAACCGGGTTTGTAGAATCCATTAACAAAATTTCAGTCGGATTCAACAATCGATCAAAAGTTTTGTCTATTTTCAAAAAAAAAAAAAAAAAACTTATCAGCAGTTTCAAGAAATACCAGAAGATCTCATGCAAATTAACAACTATGGACCTCGATATAGAAAAACAAGATATCTGCAGACATCCTCATCCACAGCTGAACGAACCTCTACAGAAACAGTCAGGGAGAGCCAATGCTGGACTAATCTTAACCATATGAACAGATTCAATACATGACTGCATGCATATACATGAATACCTCCATCCAATTGTATCACACACGTTGCTTCTGTTCATCGAAAGTGCTCATGACACCACCAATGAAGTCAGCTCCATTGTAATTCCCACACAACAGTTCCTTTCTGCCTCTGCAAGATAACTCAGTAGTTAAAAAGTGATCCATGCATTTGTTCCCATGATCATGGAATCAAGCAGTTACCTACCCACAAAGCCAACATGAATCAGCAGCTTTAAATTGACCATTGGAAAGATCAGCAGAGTTCACTCCACTACCTTTGCACTGAGAGCACAGAGAAGATCCTGCTAATTGGACTTCAAAACAAAAGTATTAATCACTAACTACATATTCTATTCCACTACAATTCTAAGATGGGCTAGCTTACCATTTCCATCACAGTCAGCACAAATCACACTGTTCGGATTCGAGTTTCCATTGCTTGGTGCAGCCTGTCATCAAGCATTAATAATCAGACCAGCCGATACAAGTAAGCTATGCAAATTTTCCCTACACAGTCTGACTAATATTCCATCATGGAAACTTTAGAGCGGTACATAAGCAAGGCTTTTGATTTCTAAACAGGAAGAAGGGTCTAACCTTGACTACAATACTGCAATGTCTAGCGGTAGAAGAGATGGTGGGCCTTCGTGCCATAAAATGAGAAATCTAAGCCCATTTTCTTTGCAAAGAGATAAAAACAGAAATCGGTTTTCTTGATGGGCTGGGCTTCTTTAAATTCAAAAATTAGCTTTGTATGAGAAGATAATTTCTGAGATTGTGATGCCTTGCTTTTAAAATATATATTTTTTAATTTTATTTTTGAAGTTAATACATTAAAATAATCCAAAATTATAAGAAAAAATTAATTTAAAGTAAGTGTGGTATAGATAATAATTTTAAAATATAGATAATAATTTTTCAAAAAAAGCAAGTGTAAAAAGATTATAAAAGGAGGATAATTTCGAGAAAAAAGCTCAATCGAAATTAACTACAAGTCACAGGGTCACTGTGGTCAACGCAAAAAATCTCCCTCCCTCTCTCCCTCCACAGTATAAAGACACTCAGAACCACAGAACCCTAATCACTCTCTCCTGCCGAGGTCTCCGCTTTGGTCTTCATTTTCCATCTCTCGAAAGAAAAATCTTTCTTTAAATTTCTCGCTAACCTTTTTCCTTTGCAGCAAACCCTAACCCTAAACCCCAAATCCTCTTATTTATTTTACTTTCACAGGTACTTCCTCTTTCCTTCACTCTATCTAACTCTCTACTCAATTTCACTGCAAAACCGTAATTAATCACTTCAATTTTCGTTTTCTTTCAAAAACCCTGATTTTCTTATCACTCACTTTGAGATCTATATTTGTTTGCTATAGATATCATGGGAGAAACAAGAGACAACGACACTTACGAGGAGGAGCTTCTAGATTATGAAGAAGAAGACGAGAAAGCACCTGACTCCGTCGGCGCTAAAGTTAACGGCGAAGCCGTTAAGAAGTGAGTATTCTTTTTGTGTTTGAAGGCTGTTTTTTGGTGGATTTTTCTGGAGATTGTTAGATCTGTAGTAAAAGTTTTTGTCTGTGTATTTGAGCTGGATTGTTTATGGGTTTTAACATATGTGGTTGTTTTATTTTTGGGTGTATAGAGGATATGTTGGGATTCACAGTTCGGGATTCAGAGATTTCCTTTTGAAGCCAGAGCTTCTTCGGTCTATTGTCGACTCGGGTTTTGAGCATCCTTCTGAAGGTAGTCTATTGCTTTGTACTTCTATTTTGTGTTTAATGTACCATTTTATTCTCTAGTTTTAAAGATTTTTTTAAATTATGTTTATGTTTACTTTTCAACAAGTTTGAAAAGTAAAATGTAAATATTTTGGTGGTACGCATGGTTTCAACACCTCAGAAACTCTAATGGTGTAAGGTTTGTTTTGTCTATGTATTTTTGGAGGATTTGGAGTAACTTACAAGTAGATAGATTTCAGTAATTTTCTGAAGTTGCATATCTCTTCGTGTAACTTTGTTTTTCCTGTAGTCTAATAAATTTAACTGTGTCCGTGGATGAAGTCCATGTTTTGTAAATTGAAGCATGCATAGCTTCAAATTTTAATTTTCTTGCATTTATCTCAATGCTGGGCACTTTTCTTTACTGAATTTGTAGCTTCGCAAAAGTTATTTGATGTTTTTTTTGCCCACCTAAGTCATTGTGGTGTTTAACTTTTCAGGTAATATACAATTATCACACTCTTGATTTTGGAGCTGTATTCTGCTATGGTAAACCTTTCAATTAAAGGATCCGAAAGGTTATGTTTTACTTACCAAGGGTTCCTTCCGTACAATTTTCTTTGGTAATTCATCAGTGCAACATGAATGTATCCCTCAAGCCATCTTGGGGATGGATGTCATCTGCCAAGCTAAATCTGGAATGGGAAAGACTGCCGTTTTTGTTCTTTCTACTCTTCAGCAAATTGAGCCTACCTCTGGACAAGTTATTGCCCTTGTTCTATGTCACACTAGAGAGTTGGCTTACCAGGTATCTTTAAGTTACAAAACTTACCAGTGTATTACTTAACCTTTGCTCCATATTGGAATATATGAAGATGTTTTCCCTCATTTTTTGGCTATTCTTTTCTTTATAGATCTGCCACGAGTTCGAGAGGTTCAGTACTTACTTGCCTGACACCAAGGTTGCTGTTTTCTATGGTGGTGTCAATATCAAAACTCACAAGGATCTACTGAAAAATGAATGCCCTCATATTGTTGTTGGAACACCTGGAAGAATCCTGGCACTTGCTAGAGATAAGGACCTTTCTTTGAAGAATGTCAGACATTTTATCCTTGATGAATGTGACAAAATGCTTGAATCACTCGGTAAGTTTTTATCCTAAAACCCTCGCCCAAGATTCTTGCTCTCTCCATGTTTGATTAGATATTGATATCAAGCTTGCGGATGTTTCTTGTGATCTTTTTGCAGACATGAGGAGAGATGTTCAGGAGATTTTCAAGATGACTCCTCATGATAAGCAGGTTATGATGTTTTCTGCAACGCTCAGCAAAGAAATCCGCCCAGTTTGCAAGAAATTTATGCAAGATGTAATGTCCTATGACCAGTTATTCTTGAATTTAGAAGTTTTTCTTTTTTAATAATGCCAGATGTCACTCTGAGTCTTCCAGATATTTAGATCCAGCGTCCATCTAGAAGGTCAATAAGTGGTCACTTTTTCTGGAAATTGTGTTTTGATGTCTGTTGGGGCAGGTCTCAAAGAGGGGTGTGGCTATATGTCACATTTTTATTTTTGAGTCTTTTTTATTTTAGACTTTTTTTTTTTTTGGGGGGGGGGGGGTTGCTGGGGAATGGGAATGCAATGGGATTGGGTGTTGGGGGGGGGGGGGTCTCCTTTTTCTATGGTGATGTCTGTTGTCAAATAGAGTTGTATCGAGCTGCGGTGGCACTTCCTTGTTATGACTAAAAAAAGTTTCTTCAAGGAGACGATTCAGATGGACAGGAATCTCAATTGAGGGGATGCGAATCCATCATTCATTTCCTTCTGGATATCATTATCTTCATGAAGGCTCCTAATATGATTCACAATGATATTTGTTCCTTTCTAAGAGGGGTGTGGCTATATGTTGTTTTTTTATTTTTATTTTTGTGTCTTTTTACATTTCTTAGGATATTGCTCCTTTTTTATTTTTTATTTTTGGGGGTTGCTGGGGAATGGAAATTCAATGGGATTGGGTGGGGTGGTCTCCATTCTCTGAGGTGACGTCTGTCGTCAAATAGAGTTGTATCGACCTGCGGTGGCACTTGCTTGTTATGACTAAAAAAAGTATCTGCAAGGAGACTATTCAGATGGACAGGAATCTCAATTGAAGGGATGCGAATCCATCATTCATGTCCTTCTGGATATCATTAGCTTCATGAAGGCTCCTAATATGATTTACAATGATATTTGTTCCTTTCAGCCAATGGAAATTTACGTCGATGATGAAGCCAAGTTGACCCTCCATGGTCTTGTGCAGGTATGCATTCAGATTTTATATGATGTTTTACATTGTTGTTAAAGGAGCAAGGCAACTCCAGGTTATAATGCTAGGGATGGGGTTTGAGTGGGAAGGTAGTGATGAGAGAGATGTGTTGAGAGATGAGATAGATGGTAGGGAGGAGAATGAGGGGCTGGACAGAGCGGATGGTATGGAAAGAGGGGGTGGACAGAGCAGATGCCAGGGGGAGATGTAGAATGAGTGAAAGAGATGGGAAGAGGAGCGGAGGGCTTACCTTATGGAGAGAAAAGAAGGGTTTAGGTATTAAAGAAAGATAATGCACCTGTTCTGGCTTGTCACTGCTGACAGGCTGGGCTCTATGTTAAGAGTTGTGTTCGCCCTTTGCTTCTTTAGAACAGTTGCTCCACATAGACAACGTCATTGTGCCATAGCTCTCTTGACGAAACATTATTGTACCAGTTTATGGGGCATCTATCTGACTATTAAAATTGAAATGCAGCACTACATCAAACTGACCGAGCTGGAGAAAAACAGAAAGTTAAATGATCTTCTTGATGCACTGGACTTCAATCAAGTTGTTATCTTTGTTAAAAGTGTGAGCAGAGCAGCTGAGCTGAACAAGTTACTCGTGGAGTGTAATTTCCCCTCCATTTGCATACATTCTGGCATGTCACAGGAAGAAAGGTATGTATATCCTTCATCTGATATCATTAGCAACACTGCTTCAGTTGTTCGGAGTTGTTTATTTCCTTTCATTGTTGTATTTTACTGTGCTTTGCCTTTGGTTAGCTAGGTCTTCTGGTAACTATCTGGACTATGATAGTTGCTTTAATTGGTCCTTTATTTTAATGTTGCTCTAGGTCCATTTGAGATTGGGCATGTTTTGACAGGACCAGCTTTGTTGCTTGAATCATTTTTTGGTGTTCAATTACATCTCGGTACCATTGTTGGGGATTATCCAGTATGATTTGTAAATGTAGTGTTATTGGTTGCATTTTCAAACACGGGGTGTATAGTTTTGGGTGCATCAATTGAGCATCTAGAATACGCATAGATAACTTATTATTCTGTACGTGTTTGGTTGGTATTCTATACCATTTCTTTGGAAATGATTTGATTGTTTTATGGAATCTTCGTGGTTGGCATGGAATTGAAATTTGCCTTGTTTTTCTCCCCTTCCATATGTGGTATGTTTTCTTTTTAAAGGTCGTTTTGATTTTATGACTTAGCTGAAAGTGATACTTGCAGTTTTTGAATTAGAAACGAGTTAGTTTGAGGGCTACTTTCAATAATGTAATGCACTTCTGTTCTAGCAGGTGGAAGATTTTTAGCATTTATAGTGGTTATAGTATACCTTTAGCAGTGATAAGCTATATGCTGAGTGTATGCCATTTGCAGGTTGATGCGCTACAAGGGTTTCAAGGAGGGTCATAAAAGGATTCTTGTTGCCACTGACTTGGTTGGCAGGGGTATTGATATTGAACGTGTCAACATTGTCATTAACTATGACATGCCAGACTCAGCTGACACTTACTTGCACAGGGTAAAATCAATGGAATTTGCTCAACAAATCTGCTTGCTGGCTTTTTTTTCTCCAGTGTATTGTCTTTGGTGAAATGTCACACTGTTCTCACTGTTGCTTTCTTGTCAAATCCATGACAGGTTGGCAGAGCTGGTAGGTTTGGTACAAAAGGCCTTGCAATTACCTTTGTATCATCAGCTTCGGATTCTGATGTTCTCAACCAGGTCTTACTATTTATCTTTTTTCATCAAATCTGTATTGTTTTCTTAAATTTCTTGCCTGTTCTAATTCTTGTTGGCTGATTGCAGGTTCAAGAGAGGTTTGAGGTGGATATAAAGGAGCTTCCTGAGCAAATTGATACATCTACATATAGTAAGTTTCTCAATTTATTATAAGTTATTAATACAGCCTGTTGCTTCCCCTGTTTCTTTTGATTTTCACTTTCATTTCCTGCTATTCTGAATTTTGACAACCGAAAGAACCTCAAGAATTTTTTTTTCTAGTGAATTTGTTTAATTTTTCTTGTTCATGTATTTTTTTGGATGGGGTCACAGCATGTAGTTCCTATTTCTTGTTTTGCCAATTGGTATTTTTTTAAACATAAAATCCCCAAATTTCTGTGGGTGAATAGAGATTCATGGCAGTGTGTTTGCTTTTATTGCTCTCATCATAGAAACCTTTTATGGCTTTTAGGTGGAAGATGGCATTTGCTGATTGTTTTCAACCATTTTCTTTTGCAGTGCCATCTTAATGGAGAGATTCAATCCGCATGTAGATTTTGATGGTGCTAGAGTCCCCCTTTCTATCTTATTATATGTTCTGCAAACTATGCTCTGCCTAATGCTCCTGTATTGGTGGATCTTACCCAATGATGTATGCAGCTTTTGAATTGTTGTAGCTTTCGGGGCTCTGGTTATCAGAGAATTAAGTAGAGTTTGCTATTATGGTGCATGAAACATCGTTACAACGGTATCTATATGCAGTATAACTAGTTTAGTTTTACAGGCGGCCATTTTATCATGTATCAATGTTCTAGATGCTAAAATTGAAGTATTTTTAGCACTGAATGCCTCATTTTGTCCAAGTGGTTTTGCTATTTGTGTATTAGTCGAGCCTTCAGGCTCTTGGTTGTTTTGTTGAGGTTCGATTTATCCTGATCTAATTTTTATCAATGGCTCGTTATTTTAAAGGCAATTGTTGGAAGTTGTTAAAAATAGTAATTGTATAATTAAAAAGGGCCAACTTTTATTATGGAGTTAGCAATGCCTGCGTAATCAAAGTAGATAGTAAATGTGAGATGCGCCAGTAGAAATTCCTGAATTTGAATAGATGCATGATTGCCTTGATGATTCCTGAATTTGAAATTGTTGTCCTGCATCACTGGGTTTTTTAGAAATCTGATTTCACTGTAGAAATTCATGGTCCGTGTGGTGATGTGCCCGCCTTCCTATCAGGGAGTGGATGCTTTTTTTCTCGTTCATATCAATATTTCTTGAATATTCGTGTCCCTGTATTTTCATCCAATCCAGATACAGTTTTCCATGGTAATTTGAAGGCCGCCTATCAAACGAAGATTTGGTTTTGAACTCTTGAATGGTCCCCACTACCATCTGAAAATAATTATTACGACACCGATAGCCTCGCCTTGTCTCTGTCTTGAAAGCTTTGGGATCCTTGATTGTTTTTGGCATGCAGCGTCAACATTATTGTTTTTTTTTTGTTATTAAAAAAAATATATATGAAAAATATTTTTGAAATATACGTACAATAATTATATTTCTTAAGAACATGGAAGGTAAGGGTAAAAACAATCCAAAATACAATAATGAGATTTAGAACATCACAGCTCAAGGTCCAAAGCTGGAAATTAAGGCACTGAAATCTCCGGTATTGCACATGGCTGCATTTAAGTATTACCATGTCTCATTGGTATTATAATGGAATTTCTTGGCCTGCATTCATTTGCTTGTAAAAGTTATGATTTTACGTTCTATTGTCACATTCAGCAAGGTTATGTTCCCTAGTTGCCTCTTTGCAATCATAATTATTAAATCAGGTTCGATGATTTTCAAAACTTGACCTGAGTTGAGTGTTTACTCAAATTGACTAACCCGAGTTGAGTTTTTTTGTTAAACCGAACAAAACATAGCTGTTTTAATAAGAAGAAGCTTGCTATAACATCAGACTATTTTTAGTATTATATCCATGGCTAGTGCATCCATCTCAATTAGAATCTCCTCTCCAGCTCTACATATCAAGTTCATGGCCGATGCCATAACTCACATCAAATATCGCCTTATGAAGGAAACATTGAGAAAAAAAAGAAGAAAATTACAACATATTAGTACTGTTTGATGTATCCAATGAAATCGAGGAATGGAATTTCCCCTTTTTTTTCTCTTGTTTTTATGAATCAGGCATGAAATTTCCTAAGAATCTTTGATGTATAATGAAGTCAGTCTAGGATAAAGAACAAAATTCAGGGGAAAAAAATTCAGTATCACCATGTATATATTGATGAGGTTATTCCGTGATATTTGCCTCTTTTATTTTTTATGAATCAGGCATGAAATTTTCCAAGAATCTTTGATATATAATTAATGAAGTGTAACTAGGAGAAAGAACCAAAATCTGGAGTTATACATTGTCCAGTAATAATTTATTTCTGTACTGAGGATACCAAGCATATCCATGCACATATATAGCATGATAGTTATATTGATTCATAAAAAATCATGAAATTAAATTAATTAGGTATATACAAAATACATTAATGAGATAGTTTGTCCACTGCTTACAAAAGATCTAAAAAAGCTGTTGCCCATCAGATTACTGCTACATTTACTTTAGTCCCTTCATTAATTAGTTAGAAAGATGCATAATGGCAAGAAGTTCTTAATTTCAAAACCATAATTAAGGAGCGGTAACCTTCATTTTCTATTCTTGTTTTCCCATGGAAGCTACTTTAAAATTAATTAAATTTATGTAATTAATTAATCATACTATATTTTTTTGATAATATTAATTAATCTTACTATATTTATGCTAAATGAGAAACTTTTCCTTTAAATCAAACTGGATGTTGAAAAGAGATCCCGGCGAAGCGGTAGGCATGCTCTCATCGCTTACGAGGTTGGGGGTTCGACCCTCTTCTTCATATGCAGAAGGATGTTTGGAGAGGCCTTGCCACCCAGACCGAGAGATTAGTCTGGGCTAGCGCCTGAAATACCTTGATTTGACAAAAAAAAAAAAAAACTGGATCAAATTTATATAATCCCTTTTAAGTCACAACAACGTCTATAGATTTTTTTCCTTTGGAACAAGATTCATTTCTTTAACTTTTATTTTTTTGTCGATAGAAAAGTTTAATTAGTCACCTTCTTCAAGATTTATCAATAAATTAAGAAGGGATGATGTCTTGAGATAATTCAAAAAGGGTTTTCAATCTTTTCATATAAATTATAAATTTACTACCGTTTTTCTCTTAAAATTAAAAACTCAAATCTTGTTTCCTAGTTACACCATTGTTAAAAAAATAAATAAAGAATTAATAAAGGTACTTGTATTATATATAAGATGAACATGTAACCCAATATTAATCTGGGCTTTTAGGTTAAAAGTGGTATCCATCCTCATGTAAGATCTCACAGATACAGACCCAAGGTGTCATGAGTCCAAGAGCGTCTTCCCGCTGCAGATCTCCCCAGCATTAACGTTTTTACCTTCTGCGCTCAGGCTCTGAAAATGCATGCAAACATCATAAAAATCAGAGCGTACCTTACATAAACGGAAAATATCTGTCATTAGTAAAAAAGTAATAGAGTTGTGGTTGCATGCCTTGAACAAAATCCCGTTATAAAAAGAATCTGTTTAAAGTAAGATTGATCTTTGTTTGGTGGCCCAAAATATCCCTATTTATAGAACATGAAGAAGTATACTGGGTATTCACTCTTGAGAGATGGTATAACAGTGTTACATTCAGTCAAGTTGATTCTATAAAATGGTGAGAAATTGCTGTTCTGTTTCTACGAATTACAAATGTTCTACAGGCATTAATAATTCCCACTTGTTTTTTTTTTTTTTTGAAATATATTCAGCTATACATATAAATCTATGATCATTTGTATACTTTTTTATACATGAACTGAAACTTTTTTCCTTGAGCAGGAGTTGTTGCTAGCCACCGTTTTTATCTTTTCTATTGGCTTTGGAGATGCCTCGAAGCCCTTCAATGTGTTGAGTTTTGGTGCCGTTGGAGATGGCAAAACTGATGATTCCCCAGTAAACACTCTAATCCTAATCTTTCTCTCTCTCTCAAAAAAAAAAAAACCATCTTTTTTAATAAATGAAGAAGAGAACTTTCATTAACTATGACTGCGTGCATGGAAAAGGCTTTTAGAAAAGCATGGGGAGCTCTGTGTGGAGCGAGTGGAGGCACACCAACACTTGTAATACCACCTGGCCGTGCATTTTCATTGAAACCTGTAAAATTTGAAGGTCCTTGCAAGTCCAGCAGTATTCACATTCAGGTATAAATGATTACTTTACTTGAAAATCCTATCCTCAATTTACAGATTAATATAATTAGCTTGTAGTTCTATATATATAATTGTCACAGGTAGCAGGGAACATTGTAGCTCCGAGTACCGTTGCCGCATGGGGTGGCTGTGGAATTCTGTTCTGGCTATGTTTCTCTAACGTAAACGGCCTGGTCCTGGATGGATCAGGCCATATTGATGGTCGGGGCTCACAGTGGTGGAATCATGTAATGTATCCTTTTCCAGTTTTATGTATGTATTATACTATCTTAATCTCAAATTTTAAGGTCTTCATCGAATTAATCAAGAATTAA
>Ga0325400_1005928_pt1 | contig 11570 bp, 11 predicted proteins | sample PopdelMetagenome_2_FD_205662 | JGI IMG/M metagenome (GOLD analysis project Ga0325400, IMG submission 205662) | Populus deltoides microbial communities from Bellville, Georgia, United States - Xylem-PdKOR-R1 | ecosystem: Host-associated > Plants > Phyllosphere > Stem > Wood/Secondary xylem...
TGAAGAGAAGGAATGTCAAGATCAAATTGAACAGGATGCTGTTGTGGAGTGATGGAAGATTCTATGGAAAATGGAAACGATGATTTGGTATGCAATTTCAGAACTTGTTCTTGGTTGCGCTTTAGGCTAATTTACTGCCACTTGTCACTTCATGAATGCGTAGAGTTCATATTTTTCTAGTTTTCGCATTCACATGTAGATAAATCCTCAAACATGCAAGTATTACCTGGATAATCAATCATAAGAAGGAACGATTAAATTAAATAACTTTTTTTTTGGGAGATCATAGGATAGTAATGCAGAATGAAGGGCAGAAATTCTGTGAAAAACCAAATCGATAAGAGTTCATCTGCTTTGGTCTTCCAATTTCAATAGAGATATGATACAATACTGGGTGCCAAGTAGTGCAGTTACCACGAAACTTCCTCCTGTGAACTAAATTTTGCATTAAATCCCCGGAGGCCTCGTTGTATGCATACATGACGGCAGCATATTCATCAAACAATTGATCGATTCACTGGATCAATGTTATCATCTTCATATGGCGTGACCCAAATTTCATCCAACGTAAGGTCAAATCAATTTCCTAGCTGTTGATCCCTTTCAAGAACTTCTGGATTTTGTTTTTTCCCAGCCCTGCAAACATGGAAAAAAAAAATGCATGTCCTAGGTGAATAGCAGAATTGAGATTTCTATCAAATATGTACTCGATATGCTACGCTAGTTCTGCACGCTGCTGCAATTTATCTTGCTAATGCATGGCAACTAATCCATCTATGCTAGATATGCTATGCAGAATGGAATACTGGCTTGCATTTTGAGGCAACCAAGTCTGTCTCCATCTTCTTGAATAAAACATCTATTTTAATACAGGTTTGAAAAAAGTGCCTACCTCAAACCAACATTCAGATCTGTTTTGTTAGCAATTCAATGTCAGCTCCAACTTCAGCAATTTTGGCTTCTTTAGAAGCCTTGGCTGTTTTCGCCACATTCTCAACATCAAAGTCCAAAGCGATTCTTTTCACCAGACCATCAAGCATCTGTGTTGGGAATAGATCAAAATTTAACTAAATAAACAGTAGGCAGTCCGCAAGAATTCCTATAGTCTGATATATGAAGCAACGAAGTTCACCTTGATATCTGTTTTTCAACAAGGCAAGTGTACAGCTCTCACTATTAAAACTCCACAAGTAACTAGTCTTAACTAACTGCACTCTTTTAAAATATTCATTTCTCTTAACATGTTCTCTTACTAGAAATTCAAAAGTTCATAATTCATGTTAATTGCCTCGTTGGATGAGTAAGATAAAATGTAGTAGATAAGCAATAAACATTATGAAGACTGTAAACATTTTGAAATTCATTTACTACATATTGAAGATCAAGATGCTACCATGGTATACAAGAAAATATCATTTCATCATGACATACACAAAAAAATAAAAGGTTTATTTGGAGAAAAAAAAAAAAACCCTTTCTCAATCAATTTGTTAATATTTGACAAAGGGAAACAAATGCCAGCTGCATTAAAAAAAACCAGAAAGTTTGAAAAGTAATTCAATGGGTTTACGTAGAGACGATGAGATATACCAGCGATCCAATGGCAACTAAAGCCCGGAATTTCGAGTCAACTTCGATATTTTCCTCTTCCACAATCTGTAGGGAGGAAAAAACACCACTTTGTCAAGATCGGTAACTCTGCATCTATGATCCTTCTCTGAAAATCCCAATGGAATGCTACATATCCATTCATCATATTGCAATCTCGAATAAAATCAGGATAGAACATGCAAAGCATGACCATTTCCAAAAGGGTTGGAAATAAATGAGTAAAACATACCTCAAGAGCTGCTGAAAGAACTTGTGATTGACCTTCATGATCTTTCTTTTCAATCAACAGCACAGCATAACTGTGAAAACAAATTGCAGCATAGACAGAGGAAGGGCAAAGATATGTGCGTCAATACTAGGAAAAGAATAACAACAATATTATAAATCTATGAACTGACGTGGTAAGTTATCAAAACTGCAAGTGGGGAAAAATTGTGTGAAGGTATACAGATGAGAAAATGCTCACTTGAGTATCATGGTAGCATAAGACAACTGCAAGTTCTTATTAGGAGACGAATAACAACTTGAAAAAGCATCAAGAATCTGCAACATCAGTAAAAAAAAAAGAAATTATTGCAATACATGCAATTGAAAAACAAACATGTGAGTGCAAAGTTCTCAGTATGACATACACAGACCCATAAAGCCCGTGATCAATTGAACAAAGGCCACAGAAGCATATACGTTTATAACTCTTAATATGAGCCTAGCAGCCCATTATAATGCCAGATGCCACAGTAAGGCCACAGGTCTCTAAAGAAATAACAATTCAGGGTCTTTAACGACAATGCTTATCCAGGCCTTTAGGTCCAAATAATCCCCTGGGTAACAGTTCAGGGTCACTTGTCACTGGTTATTTTTATCAAGTTCCTATATGTAACTTTGGTCCAAGAAAAAAAAAATTACCTCACTGCGATGCTTTTGAAGCCAGTAATGATAGTGTGAATTCTTGAAAAGATTAGTCACAACACGGGTGCTCGTTAAAAGGTTTGGAGGAAGTGGAGGATTTGTTGCCACTCTCTTGATCATTTCTATCAACGTATCTGACAGAAAATATGGTCCATAGTAAACATCAAACCTACACAAAATTCTATTACAATCATAACTAAAATTTGTTCCGCAATTAAAACTAGCACATTTGCAGAATCATTTCATATCAGGAAAACCTACACCAGAATCACTAGCCATCTTTCCTCGTCATCCACTCCATCCAAGATTTAGTCAATAAAAACAAGATTAGAAAAAAAAAAAAAGATAATATTTTTTTATGCAATCAGGTTTCTCAACTAAAACAAAAACAGAGTTACATCTCAAGGTACCGTTTTCATCTTCAATGTGCTTGAGAAGGACTGTTGCCCCATCCGGGTGTAGAACAAGCATCCTCAAAATATCGATAACTGAAACAAATTAATAGACTCAAGTGAGCAGAGTTTATGTACTCATGTATACGGAAGGAAAAAACTCAACAGTCATAACAAAGCGAGAATCAATGTCATGTATAGCATTTTACATGAGTGGCATGCATGTATTAACTGCTATTTTTGAAGAATTTTCAAAATATCCAGGGAGGTTCACAATCAAGAGCATGTACTGACCTGGAAATATCATAGCCAGAGGCCAAGATTTTAGGAGTTTCAGCAGCAAAGCAATGTCAGCATCTGCAAATTTACTAGTGTGATAATGTGATGTGTCCTTCAAAATTTTTACAACTGCACTCAATCTTGATATCTCAAGCTCCGACAAAGACAGGTTCTTTTTGTCCTTCAAAATGTCAACAGTATACATTCAAGAAACAAATATAAGAAAATTAACATCAAATTGATGAAACAGAAAACCAATAATTGTAAAATAACCTACAGAATCAGAAAGCAAAGAATGGTTGAACTCTGTAAGCTTTTTCAGGATCCCTTCAAATTGAGCCACGTCAAAAACAAGCATTCCTTTCTGGAAATGAAATGGTAAAAAAATAAGAATTGAAAAGACCAGTGGCAAAATTCTATTTAACTAAACTCAGCATCACAAAAAAAATTAAGACAATCAATACATAAAGGGTATTTAATCAGAAAAGAGTTGAGCAACAATGTGCTCGAAACAGCTAATATAATATCATCAAATTTCATTGGAGGACTGATTTAGCTATTCTGCATCCTGTCTAGTTTGTATCTGACCTGCCTAGTTCTACCTATTCATTTCAAAAAGTACCCAAACCCTAATTAATGAAAGCACAAAATTAATGCATATAAAATAAAGATCATCTATCATCAAGAAGCAAACTACCACAGGCTTCCTAAGTTCTAAGCTAACAATATGGAGCTAGAAGCTATTTGGGCAGGTAAGTAGAGAAACATGATTTTTAGTTGAATAGAGTCTAGCATAGTGCAAAAAGTTTTCTTAGTTGAATAGAGTTGTAGACAACAATAAGGGTAGAAATAGATAAAATAATAAATACAAAATGCTATAATCCCTAAAAATAAAACCCATGATTACCTAAGATTCCTAAATTGGCAGTCTAGAAATGCAACACAAACCTTTCAAATAAGAGCTTTACAAGCATACCTTGGGAATATGTTTGAAAGTTGGTTTCGCTGAAACCTCTGTTGCATAAACAAGAAAGATCATAAATTCAGGCCATGCTTTATGAAATTGGCTAAATCCCAAGGTAAATGCTAAGATAAATATTAAGTTGTTTTTTCAGGTCAATGTATACATACCAGACATGCTAGAAGATCCTCCAGGTATATAAGCATTTGCTGAAATATTAAAAAAGAAAGAAAAAGAAATTCACATCATATGAAAACAGAGTTGGGGACTGCACACCTTACCAGTTACAGATAGCTACATGTATTATACCAGAATGAAATTATACTTACAGCCAGTGAATGGGTCACGGAATGATGAATCAAGTGCAACGCCACCTTGGCCAGAATTTTGGAGTATAAACTCTACAATCTGTTGACGATAGGCAAGAGGAAGATTCTCCTTGAGAAGCCACTTGTCAGCAGTCGAATATGGATTATCTGGAAACATCTCAACCACTTATCTCAGCATGCCTAATACATTTTCTGTACGCAAATAATTATGTCACACATTCTACAACTGTTCTTCTAAAAACAACAAAGAAATACACTTAGTTAAGCATTTTGAGTTGCTTTCTTAGTTAAGCATTTTTTCCCAAGATATTCTCTCCAAGAACCAAAAGTAAGGAATAAAAGAACTCTCAGAGAAAACAAGGCCATCCACAGCCATTAAAAGGCAAAAAAGTTGGCGAAGAAATTTACCTGATAGATTGTATGGCAACTTACGAATAGGCTCCCCATCACCAATATCAACATCAAACACTGATAACAAGATTATATAACAATCAAGATAAAAAGTGAGGTGAATTTCAAGGGAGTAAGGAAAATGAGGCTCAGAGCAGCTGATAACTAGATGCTGACCATAATCATATTCAATTCCATCAAGAACAGGCTGCTTCATGCCATCATCTGGTCCATCAACAACTTCTCCAATCTGAAAATGGATGAGAGATAACAAAACATGAGCAATACGGCAATAAAAAGAAATAAATTTTCAGAAGTAACAAGAGAAAAGAAGCACAATCTGTCAACCAAGGCATCCCCTAAGTAGTCCTTCCTTGTCATTGCAACGATATCAAATCCATTCCTTCATGATACATGCATAATTGGAGAAGCTAAAGCAACCAGATAGTTTTAATTCTCCTTGGATAAGATATATGATTATGACCATATGTGGTTGCTTAAAACCCACAGTACTTAACAACTCAATTGCTTCTAGAAACTTCATTTCCTCGTGTTTGTTCTCATCTTTGAAAGATGACAACACCTTAAAACACTATGGTCATTCATTCCTTAATCACATAATGGAAGGGACATCAAATCCATGAACTTCATGATACATACATAATTGGAGAAGCTAAAGCCACCAGTTAGTTTTAATTCTCCTTGGAGAAGATACATGTTTACGACCATTTGTGGTTGCTTAAAACCCACAACATCTTAAAGCACTAAGGTCATTCATTCCTTCATCACATAATGGAAGGGATTGTTCAATTTGTCAGTCAATGACCACCATATGAATTGCATCTGTCTAAATCAATGTCATGCATGGAAACATCATGTGAAAACAAATGAGATAAACAAAGGGGGCTGAGCACATAAATTGAAGCAAAGGATGGTTATTTGTCAAAGAATAAATTAATTTATATAGCACGGGAAGAAACAAGAAAAGAAAATTCTTCATAGTACGAATAAGCATGAATTCTTTTCAAATTGAGAATGCACAGCATCAACTCAATATAGCTTGGGTAGAATGTATACGGACAATGCTTTCTGAGCAAAAAGGAACATGAACAGCATAGACATAAATATGCCTTGAATGATAAAATGAGCACGGAAGAACTTGCTGGAAAAACAGTATGATGAAACTAATTGTTACTTTATCCCACTTCTGTTCCCTCAAATTCCAAGCATATGCGACACCGTTGTCCCCTTCTCTGATGATTTTGGTCTGCCCATCACTGGTTCCTGATCATAAGATAATTACAATACATTACTTAATTAGCAATTTCCAACAGAAATTAGGCAACATTTCCACCCATAACTCGCACAAAATACGCTGAATTTAATACAACTAGGTAGAAATACAGTCAGGTACCACCAGAATTTTATTTTCTTGTCACTGATGCAATTATCCAGACACTGGTATTGACTTATATATTGATTGATACAAGTAAAGGCCATTGCTCCGCAATTTTAAGTCCAGCGCAATTGTCTGCTATTCACAATTGATTTTCATGACAACTAGCCATAGCTTCATCAAAAAATAGAATTTCCAAGATAATTAAGATAAATTTTTTTGGAGGGTCTATTTGAAGCCACACCTGGAATCTGTAAAGCGTCAAGGCCTGGTAAATCTTCCAATTTCAATCCCCCAACCCTCTTCCTGACAGAAACAATTTGCAACATGAATCAGCATTGGCAAGCATTATAAAGAAACCAACATTACCATGATCCAGAAGGAGAATCAACTTCCACACATCATAAAACTATGAAAAGAAGTGCAGGAATACATATATTTCAAGAATTAATGAGCTCGGAAATGCTATTAATCATGAAATAGACTGAGATTTGCTAGAAGTAGACATATTTTTTCTTAGTCTTTTTGGTGCTTCACAGTTAACAAATTCAAACTTAGGTTGTAAGTTAGCAGATATATCATGAAATAGACTGAGAATTGCTAGAATTAGATATATTTTTTCTTAGTTTTTGGTGTTTCACAGTTAAAAAAAATTCAACTTTGCTAGAAGTGGATACATTTTTTTCTTAGTCTTTTTGGTGCTTCACAGTTAACAAACTCAAACTTAGGCTGTAAGTTAGTAGATATATCATTGTGGTTCACAGCTCACAATTACCCATTAAGTAACTAACATACCGTACAAACAACAACAGAAACTCATTAAACATTGATCCAAGACAGTATAGAAGTCCACATTTTAACAACAGAAAGTGCATAAATATGTATCACTTGCTGGCAAATAATGCATGAATATACCTGCTTAATTTGTATTGAGAAAGTTGGGAAACATAAGAGTCAAGATCTACTGGGTCCGCAATCCTCTCCTGATGTGAAGTCCAAATACGTACTACTCCATCTGAGCATGCTGTCACAATATCACCATTTTCCAAGAATTTGACATCCCAAACACAACCAGGATGCTCTAAGCTCTGAACACAGACTCCATCTGCAACATGAAAATGATTTCACAAGTAAATAACCTTTCAAAGACATGATCAATTCGGTTGCAATGCCCAAATCCTCAGCATCTGAGATTACATGAGTAGAAGAACAACCAATAGAAGCAGTCACCTTTCCAAATCTTTGCTGAACAATCTTCACTACCACTAACAATTAGTCCAGACACATGTGAATCAACTGAATAGACAATCGAAGCATGGCCAACCATCTCCATCAATACTTGGCCAGTTAAAGCCCATAATCTGATGGAGCTGTTGCAATGAAAATACTATAGCAGTCAACGACCATTTATGCAAGACAATGAGGGTTGTTCTTTAAAAATGAATAACAAAGGAAGTCCAGGGAATCTTTATTTATAAACTGCAATAACTTTGGCGCTATCCATCATCTACTAAGCCAAACATAAAGCAGAACCATTGCATTATAAAACAGAAATAAATGAAACTGACTGCTCACCCATCATGTGATGCAGAAAGAATTCCCACTCCATGCATCTTTGCTAAGCCTCTTACTGTATCTACAGAGTTCACAAGTACAAGCCAAATTGAGCCTGAATTAGTATACTGACCAATAAGCTATCTTATTTCTTGGTAAAGAGAACAGATGTTGAACAAAGTGGGGCTGCAAAATTCTCCAAAACCATTTCATTATTTAAAGGTAAACATAAACGTACAACAGATGAGCAACAAGGCATGTGGGAAAGAAGAGCAGGGGGAAAACCCAACCTGAGTGCCCTGCAAAAGTGTGTAAGCATGTCTTCCCTTTCCAAAGTTTTAAAGTTGTGTCAGTTGAACCTACATTGTCATGGAAAGAAAAGTCAAGTTGTTGGTTTAGTGTTTGGCACACAAAAACCAAACCATTGGATCCATGTATTTGAATAAGAAATGGGGAACGATTAAGAGTTCGAATTAATAGTGGAAAGATTAAGAAAAACACTTCCAACACACAGATACATGTTGCAAATGCGTCTTCTAAACCAGCACAGATCATAAAACTAAAATTTTAATCCTGAATGAAGAGGTGAGGGGCTCCGAGCAAATGCGTCTTCTAAACCAGCACTTCAATAGTGCCAAAATTAATTTTTCATTCAATTTTCCAAATGCAGCACTCATATTTTTCACTCAAGGTAATGTAACTAAGATTCCACAAAAAATAGGCAGAAAATATACCTGTAACAAGCTCGCCGGACGGCAGCTTAATAATCGCTTGGATCGCAGACTTATGAGCCTCCCAAGAGTCAACAACTTTACCTTTCCTCCATCTCCTCAAAGTACTATAACAACAAAAGGAATCCATAATAATCACAAAAAAAGAAAAGGCCAAAATTTAGATCATCTATCAAGGCCAGAACACACAAAATAATAAGCCTACCAATCAACGGAGGAAGAAACAATATCTTCATCATCCAAAACAACACCAGTAACTTGCAATTGATGACCACTCAAGCTATGGACTTTCTCTCCATTACTCAAATTCCAAACAAAAACCATCGTATCCATTCCACCAGACACGATCGCGCCTTCTGAGAACACTTCATTCGGCGGAATCCACGCCAATGGTCCCACAAAACTCGAATGCCCTCGCAGAATTTTTGATAATTCAAACTTGCGTTTGTCAGTTGGGTCGGGCACCCAGTACCTCACCGTTTTGTCCCTCGACGACGTCGCTATTCCCGCATTTCCGCAAACAAAAATCCCGCGAGCCTGCGAGAGATTAGATAAGTTAATCAAACGGATTTAATTTTAATTAAAGATATATATAGAGAGAGAGAGGGCGGGAGGGAGGGGTTGCTCCGTCGTCTTCGTGGCCGCGAAGCTCGTGGCTTAATTGATAAATTTTTAAGTCGGTTTCCATGTCCATGATTTTGAGAGAGTTTTTAGAGAGCGGAGGGTTTTATAGTTTAGAAGTAGAGGGAGAAGCAATTTGCCGTGTTGGACGATGAAGGGATCATGTCTTCATAAGCTTCTTGACTTCCGTTGGAAGTTAGGAGAAAGTGAGTTCTGGTTTGGGTTCATTGTGTTTTGACTTTTTAAGTCCTTAATTTTTTAATTTATTTCTACTTTGGTTCCTAGACTTCTTCGTTATTTCTTGCTTTTAATGGCAAGGCATTTTTTAAATAGATTTCACGCTCCAAAACTAAGTCGTTTCCTTGAGTTTTAAATATTTATGACCTTTTGATTATTATCTTAAGAATATTTTGAAATATTTAATTAAAATAACATAGAGACAACTTAAATTTCATCGTGTTTATTTATTATGTTTTATGATATGATGCTTTGGATTTTATACACCAATAATTTTTTTTTGTTATGTCCTTATATTTATATTTAATTATTTCTATATTATTATGTATCTTTTTATTAAAGTGCGGGTGGTATAGCCAATGACATTATTATTATAACAAAAATTAAATAATGTGGAGAAATTATTGTAAATCTAAAGAGTCTTTATTATGGATTGTAATAGTAGTTAAAATATCAATTTTTCATCTTTTCATGAGCGAATAAATGTTTCTTTGATTTTCTTCCACAAGAGTATTTAGGTTTTTTAATTTCAAAGTACAGTCAAATAACGTTTTTAGTCTCATAAAAGACAAAAAAAAAAAGTTTTGCCTTTGGGGGTATTTTGTGTAATTAAGAGGACTTACGTTGTTCAAAATTCCAGCACTTCTAATAATAATGATATCATAACTTGACATGCTAGATTAGGAAACAATGAGCAAGATCGATTACATATATAGATTGTCAAGAACTGGTCTTTTACGATCACTTACCAAAGAGGAATTGCCTGTTTGTGAGTATTGCCTTGCTAGAAAAGCAACTAGATTATCATTTAACAAAGCTAAAAGAGCAAGTAGTCCATTACAGCTTATTCATTTAGACATTTGTGGCCCAATAAATGTGAGGGCATGACATGGTGTGAATTATTTCATCATATTTATATATGATTTCACACGATTTGGTCATATTTATTTGATCTCACATAAATTTAAAGCATTGGATTGCTTCATTCGATACACCAATTTAGTGAAGAATAAACTAAGCACAAAAATCAAAGCTTTAAGAACCGATCAAGGACGTGAATATCTATCTGAACAATTTTTTTTTTTGTGATGAAAAGAGTATAGCTCGACAGCTAACTATTCCTTATACTCCACAATAAAATGATGTAGCAAAAAGGAGGAATAAGACCCTATTTAACATGGTTAGGTCAATGATGTCACATGCTAACTTACCAATTTCCTTTTGAAAAGATGCATTGTTGACTGCTGCCTACATATTTAATCATGTTTCCTCTAAATTTGTCTCATCCACTCCATATGAATTATGGAATAACGAAAAACCTAATCTAGGTTATTTGCATCCATGGAGATGTGCAGCTTTATTCACAATAATTCTTATAAATATAGAAAACTTGGTCCCAGGGGGAGGAAGTGTTTCTTTATAAGATATTCTGAACATTCTAAAGGATTTGTATTATTTATTGGTGAAAAAGCTGATGGAAGAATGACAGAGATTTAATCACGTGGTGTTGTATTCTTAGAAAATGATTTTCCAATGACAAGTGAGGTTAATAAAGATTTTCAATTATGTGAAATGAAAATTTTAGATTATGGCACAACAAGCCATTCAGTAGAGGACTTAGAGGAAACTCTTAACCCTCTTGGAAACAGTGGGAGTGACATTTTGTTTATTCCTACTTTCATGGAGCAAGATCATGAGCAATCTCAACCTCGTAAAAGCATTTGTGAACCAATTCCTCGTCGTTAATTTGAGATTGAGGGGGAAGCGTTCATGATTGCTCCACAAAATGATGAAAAGCTGAAAACATTCAATCATGCTCTGTCTGGTCCTAAAACAAGATAATGGATTAAAGCTATGGAAGAAGAAATGAAGTCGATGAAAACTAATCAAGTTTGGGACTTGGTTGATTTACTGTCAAGACAAAAAAATCATTAAAAATAAATGGGTTCTTAAAATTAAACGTAAGACGAATGAGTTAATAGAACGTTATAAGACTCGACTAATAATAAAAGGCTACACTCAAGAAGAGGGAATTGATTATGAAGATACATTCTCACTAGTTGTGAGGATTACTTCAGTTCGCCTCATTTTAGCTATAGTCGCACATATGGACCTAGAGTTATACCAAATAGATGTTAGAACTGCATTTCTCAATAGAGA
>Ga0325400_1005930_pt1 | contig 11567 bp, 11 predicted proteins | sample PopdelMetagenome_2_FD_205662 | JGI IMG/M metagenome (GOLD analysis project Ga0325400, IMG submission 205662) | Populus deltoides microbial communities from Bellville, Georgia, United States - Xylem-PdKOR-R1 | ecosystem: Host-associated > Plants > Phyllosphere > Stem > Wood/Secondary xylem...
CGGCCGGCGGCCAGCAGGATCAGGACGGTCTTCTCAACGGCGATCATGGAATGCTCCCACCATGGCGGCCGCGATCGACAGCGCGATCTCGGCCGGGCCGACCGCGCCGATATCGAGCCCCACGGGCGCGTCGACGCGGTCCAGTTGCGCTACGGTAACGCCCGCCGCCGCCAGCCGCTCCCTGCGCGCGGCGTGGCTGCGCCGGCTGCCCAGCGCGCCCACATAGGCCGCGTCCGTCGCCAGCGCGGCGACGAGCGCCGGGTCGTCGATCTTGGTGTCGTGGCTCAGCGTCACCACCGCGGTCGCGGGGCCGGGCGCCAGTGCCGCCACCGCCTCGTCCGGCCACCGGTCGTCCAGCGCGACGCCGGGGAACCGCTCCTCCGTCAGGAAGCGCGCGCGCGGGTCGATCACCGTCACCGCCACGCCCAGCGTCCGCGCCAGTTCCGCCAGCGACTGCGCGATCTGCACCGCGCCCACGATCAGGAGGCGTCGCGGCGGATCGTAGCGGTTGGCGAACACCTCGCCCGTCTCCACCGGCCGCAGGGAGGAATGGCCGGTGGCCAGGTCCGTGCTGACCGTCAGCGACCGGCCGGCCGCGCGCGCCTCGTCGATCCGGTCGAACAGCTCGGGGTCGAACCCTTCCGCCGACACGGGCTGCACCATCACCGCGATCTCGCCGCCGCAGGGCAACCCGACTTCCCAGGCGGACGTGTCCGCCACGCCGTAGCGCTTCACCCCGAACGGCGCGCCCGCGATCACGTCGGCCGCGGTCTGGAGGATGTCGCCCTCCACACACCCGCCCGACACCGACCCCTCGAACCGCCCGTCCTCCAGCACCAGCATGTGGCTGCCCCGCGGGCGCGGCGCCGACCCCCAGGTGGACACCACGGTCGCCAGCGCCATCCGCTCGCCCGCCCACAGGCGTGCGGCGGCGAGAACGCTGTCGTTGTCGGCCATGCTAGGGTTCCTCTCGAAGACTGGTTGCATCCCTAGCGCGCGGCGGCGGGCGGCGCGAGCGGTGCCGGGAAACATGCTGCAACGCGGAAATGATAGATAACCGAGCGTACGCGGACGGGCCGAGATTGGCGCCTAGATGAAATGGCGACACCATCCATGGAGCCTTCCCCCATGTCCGATCAAGAAGCGCGCGAGAAGCTGCTCGGCCGCGTCCTGTCCTCCGCCATGCTGCTTGCCTTCGGCGTCGGCACGCTCCTGTTCCTGATCGCCATCGAGCATCAGGACTGGTTCGAGGTCCGCCCCGCCAGCGGCACCGCCGCCGCCCTGTCCTACGCCTCCGAGCGCCCGGCGCAGGAGGGCTGAGCCCACCTGCCCCCGGGGGGCGGCGAGGCGTGACCGGCGGCCTGCGGCGCGCGGCGGCTGAGCCCACCTGCCCCCGGGGGGCGGGCTCAGTTCGGCGTCTCGGCGGGCGGCGGGGCGGCCGACACGCTGCCCCCGCCCGGCGGCGTGGCCGACCGCGCCTCCCCCACCGATTGGTCGTACCAGGCGGTCAGGTCCGCCTTCATCGCCCTCAGCGCGTCGGGGTTGAGGTAGATCATGTGCCCCGCCTCGTAGTAGCGGAACTGGAGGTTCCGCTGCTGCGGTCGTTCCAGCATCATGTGGCCGAGATCGTTCTCCGTCCCGAAGAACGGCGTGGCCATGTCGTACCAGCCGTTGAGCGACAGCACCTTGAGATACGGGTTGGCACGCATCGCGGCGGCCAGGTCGACCGCCGTGTTGGGATTGTTCTGGGGCTGGCCGCCCCCGCCCTGACCGGGCGCGCGGTGCTTCCAGTTCCACGACCAGCCGGCCGCGTCGCGCGCCGACAGGCGATAGGGCAGCTCGGTCTCGTAGCCCAGCGTGGATACGAGATAATCCTGGAACGACGCGATGTAAGCGCCCGAGATCGCGTCGGACGATGCGTCAGTCTCCGGCCGTTCGCCCGCCGCGTCGCTGTCCTGCCCCGTGTAGCGGCTGTCGAACCGCCCGGTGGTGCGCCGCCGGTCGCGCAGCAGCTCCTTCTGGAACCGCGGCAGGTCGATGCGCAGGTTGGACCGCTTGATGAAGTCGGGCGCGATGCCGATCAGCGCGCCGAGATCGGTCGCGACGCGGCTTTCCTCCTCCTCCGATATCGCCTGCCCCTTGGCCAGCGCGGTCATGTAGGGACCGTTGGCATAGGCGCGCGCGCGGGCCACGTGTTCGGCCACCGTGGCAGGCCTGTTCGCTATCTTATGGTGATACCAAGCGGTGGCGGCGTAGCTCGGCAGGTAGTTGAGATAGACCTGATCCAGCCCCGGCTGGCGATATCCGTAGTTCATGATGCTGGACAGCAGCACCACGCCGTTCAGCGCCATGCCCCGGTCTTGCAACTGATACGCCAGCGCGCCCGAGCGCAGCGTGCCGTAGCTCTCGCCGAACAGGTATTTGGGGCTCATCCACCGCCCGTACTTGGTGACGTAGCGCAGGATCGCCTTGGCGAACGCGTCCGCGTCCTCGTCCACGCCGTAGAAGGCGTCGGGTTTCACGTCGCCCAAGGGGCGCGAGTAGCCGCTGCCCGGCGCGTCCAGGAACACCATGTCCGTCTTGTCGATCAGCGACTGGGGGTTGGGGTCCACGTCGTAGGGTGCTGGCCGCACGAACTCGGGATTGGTGGTGCGCACGCGCACCGGCGCGAACGATCCCATGCGCAGCCAGAAGGACGGTGAGCCCGGACCCCCGTTGTAGAAGAAGGTGACGGGCCGCTTTGTGCCTGGTTTGGTCCCGTCCAGCGTGTAGGCGGTGTAGAAGATCGACCCCTGCGGCTTGCCCTCCGTGTCGCGGATGGTGAGCGTGCCCGCGGACGCGACGTACGCGTAGCGCCGCCCGTCCACCGTGACCGCGCCCTTGCGCCGCGTCTCGCGCTCCTCGACCGGCGCGTTGGCGTAGGCCGCCTCCGCGTCGGCCTTTACCTTCTCGGCATTGGACTGCGCCGGCTTGGGCGCGTCGCGCCTGGCCTCCTGCGCGGCGAGCGGGTGGGCGAGCAGGGCGGCGGCGAGGAGAGCGGGGCGGATCGGCGGCAAGGGGCGGTCCTTCGGGCTGGTTGCGCCCGCCGTGATGCCCCGCCCCGAGGCCCCGCGCCAGGGCCTAGCGGGCGTCGCGCCCTGCGACGTAGCCGTCGTACGGGCCGCACCGGTCGGGATCGCGGCGGCAGCGCTGCTGCCACGCGCGCCGCTCCTTGCCCTCGCGCGCCTCGGCGCGGCGCATCTTGCGGCCGTAGTTGCGGTCGGCCTCCTCCTGGCTGGTGGTGGACCAGTCTACCGCCTTGCCCGCAACCTGGAACGGCGCCTTGACGATGGACGTCGCGGTGCTGACGCAGCCCGGCAGGACGGTCAGCGCGGTGAGGAGGAAACGCGTACGCATGGGTATCGCCCTTATCAGAACGGCTTGTCCCGCACCATCGCGCCGTCGAGGGGGAAGTCGGTGAAGAAGCCGTCGATCCCCTGCGCCACCGCGTCGTCCATCTCGCGCCGCACGTCGCCGCGCGCGGCTGGATCGTCGCCGACGCGGTAGCGGGCGGGCAGGAAGCGGTTCTCCGCCCGGTACGTCCAGGGATGGACGCGCAGCCCCGCCGCATGCGCGCGCGCCACCAGTCCGCTCGGCCGCTCCCCCGTCCACAGCATCGCCTTGTCCGGTCCCAGGCCCCAGGCGTAGCGCGCCACCGCGCGCAGCCCGTCCGCCGTCGTCATCGTCGCGTAGCTCCCGCCGTCCGCCGGCCCGCCCTCGGCCGCGACCAGCTGGATCAGCCGGACGCGCGTGTACTTCGCCAGCCGCTTCAGGTTGCCCACCTCGAACGACTGGATGAACACCGGCGCGTCCGCCCGGTCCCAGCCGACGTCGCGCAACACCGTCAGCAGCCGTTCCTCGACGGGCAGCCCGATGGACCGGAAATAGGACGGGTGCTTGGTCTCGGGATAGACGCCGAGTACCCGATCTGGTCCACGTGGAACATTCCTGGCCAGCGCCACCACCTCCTCGAACGTCGGGATGCGGTAGCGCCCGTCGTGCGCCGCGCTGTCCGGCCTGAGGTCGGGCAGCCGCTCGCGGGCGCGAAGCGTGCGGAGTTCGGCCAGCGTGAAGTCCTCGGTGAACCAGCCGGTCATCGACGCCCCGTCGATCACCTTGGTGGTCCGCCGCGCGGCGAACTCCGGATGGTCGGCCACGTCGGTGGTGCCCGATATCTCGTTCTCGTGCCGCACCACCAGACGCCCGTCGCGCGTGGGCACCAGGTCGGGCTCGATGAAGTCCGCCCCCTGCGCGATGGCGAGCCGGTACGCCTCCAGCGTGTGTTCGGGCAGCGAGCCGCTGGCGCCGCGATGTGCGATCACGATGGGGCGGGGGGGCGGTATCACGGGTTTCCTCTCCCCGCCGCCGACGGCGGCGAGCGCCAGGATCGCGGAGCCGAACATGGGTTGGGACGTTACCACCGCATCCTGTCGCCTGCGAGGTCCCCCATGCATTTCACGATCAACGGAGAGCGGCGCGAGGCGGACGTGGATATCCGCACCACGCTGCTCGACCTCTGCCGCGAGCATCTGGGCCTGACCGGCTCGAAGAAAGGGTGCGACCACGGCCAGTGCGGCGCGTGCACGATGCTGGTCGACGGGCGGCGCATCAATAGCTGCCTGAGCCTGGCGGTGATGCACCAAGACGACGAGATCGTGACCATCGAGGGGTTGGGCAGCCCTGAGAAGCTCCACCCGCTCCAGGAAGCGTTCGTCCGCCACGACGGCTATCAGTGCGGCTACTGCACGCCCGGCCAGATCTGCTCGGCGGTGGGGATGCTGGACGAGGCGAAGAAGGGCTGGCCCTCCTACGTGTCTGACAGCCTGGGCGAGGTGACGCTGGGGGATGAGGAGATATCGGAGCGGATGAGCGGCAATCTGTGCCGCTGCGCCGCCTATCCCAACATCGTGGACGCGATCCGCGAGGTGACGGGCGACGCGCCGGCCGAGCGGAGGGCGGATGCCAAGGACGCTGCCATGCGCGCGGAGGTGGGCGCGTGAGGACCTTCACCTACGCCAAGGCGGACAGCACGCAGGCGGCGACGCGCGAGGTCCAGGCGGCGGGCGCCAAGTTCATCGCGGGCGGCACCAACCTCCTGGACCTCATGAAGCTCCAGGTGGAAACCCCTGAGAAGCTGGTGGATATCAGCCGTCTGCCGTTGAACGAAGTCGAGGACACGGACGAGGGCGGGCTTCGCATCGGCGCGCTGGTGCCCAATTCCGACCTGGCGGCGGATCAGAGGGTGCGGGACCGCTACGAGGTGCTGTCGCGCGCGCTGCTGGCGGGCGCCAGCGGGCAGCTGCGCAACAAGGCGTCGACGGGCGGGAACCTGCTCCAGCGGACGCGCTGCTATTATTTCTACGACACCGCCATGCCGTGCAACAAGCGCTCGCCCGGATCGGGCTGCTCCGCCATCGGCGGGTACAACCGCATCATGGCGGTGCTGGGCACGTCGGAGAAGTGCATCGCGACGCACCCGTCCGACATGGCGGTCGCGATGCGCGCGCTGGGCGCCACCATCCTGACGCAGAAGGCCGACGGCGACCGGCGGCGCATCTTTATCGACGAGTTCTACCGCCTGCCGGGCGATACGCCGCAGATCGAGACGATGCTGGAGCCGGCCGAACTGGTGACGGGCGTGGAATTGCCGCCCGTGCCCGAGGGCGCGCGCCAGCTCTACCGCAAGGTGCGCGACCGCGCCTCCTACGCCTTCGCGCTGGTGTCGGTGGCGGGCGTGGTCGCGGTGGAGGAGGGCAAGATTTCCTACGCCCGCCTCGCCTTCGGCGGGCTGGGGCCGATGCCCTGGCGGAACCCGGGCGTCGAGGAGGTGCTGGTGGGCGAGGCGCCGTCCGACGCGCTGTTCCACCGCACCGCCGACGTGCTGCTGGCCGACGCGAAGGGCCAGGGCAGCAACGACTTCAAGATACCGCTCGCCCGGCGGACGCTGGTGGCGTCCCTGCGCGAACTCACTCAGGCTTAAGGCGGGGAACGAACCATGCCCTCCAACACGTTGACGATGAACAAGCCCTTCCCCGTGTCGCTGCTCGACGTGAGCGCTCATCGCGAGGTGGGACTGCCGCGCGACCGGGTGGACGGGCCGCGCAAGGTGTCGGGTCTGGCCACCTACGCCGCCGAGTACGGCGAGGCGGACGGGCTGGCGAACATGGCCTATGGATACCTGGTCGGTGCCAAGGTGGGGCGCGGCAAGGTGGTGTCGGTCGGTGCCGACAAGGTGCTGGACCTGCCCGGCGTGATCGACGTGGTGACGGACTTCGACACCTTCCTGAAGGTGCCGCAGCAGGGCGGCGAGACGGGCGCGCCGACGCAAGGGGTGCGGGACGTCGAGTATTTCGGCGAGGTCATCGCCATCGTGGTGGCCGAGAGCTACGAGGCGGCGCGCGACGCCGCGCTGCAACTCGACGTGGCGTACGAGACGAAGCCGGGCGTCTACGACTTCGAGGCGCACAAGTCCGAGACGATCACCCCGCCGTTCAACAACATCCCGGCAAAGTACGACCAGGGCGACTTCGACAAGGCCATGGACGAGGCCGAGGTGACGGTGGACTTCACCGTGGTCACGCCCAGCCAGTCGTCCGCCGCGATGGAGCCGCACGCCTCCACCGCGGTGTGGGGCGAGGACGGGCGGCTGACGGTCTATGGCGCGTATCAGATGCCGACCTCGGACGCGCAGCAGCTGGCGAAGTCGCTGGGCGTGTCGGCGTCCAAGGTCCGGATCGTCGCGCGCTACATCGGCGGCGGCTTCGGCTCCAAGCTGGGCATCGCGCCCGAGACGGTGGCGGCGGCCATCGCGGCGAAGAAGCTGGGGCGCCCGGTCAAGGCGGTTATGGCGCGCCAGCAGGTGTTCGAGACCACGGTGCGCCGCTCCAACACCGAGCAGCGGATGCGGCTGGGTGCCACGCGCGACGGGCGGATCACCGCCATGGCGCACGACACGATCGTGTCGAACCTGGAGGGCGAGGGCTATTTCGAGCCGGCGGGCATCTCCACCCACTTCCTCTACGGCGGAGAGAATCGGCGCATCACGCACGAGCTGGTCGAACTGAACCTGCTGCTGTCCGGCTCGATGCGCGCGCCCGGCGAGGCGGTCGGGATGCTGGCCATCGAGGGTGCGATGGACGCGCTGGCCGACGAGTTGGGGATGGACCCCATCGAGGTCCGCCGCGTCAACGAGCCCGAGCAGGACCCGCAGAAGGGCGTCCCCTTCTCCTCGCGCCAGCTGACGCGCGCGCTGGACGAGGGGGCCGAGCGGTTCGGCTGGGACAAACGCAACGCGGTGCCGGGCAGCCGGCGCGAGGGCGAATGGCTGATCGGCATGGGCGTGTCGTCGGCGGCGCGCGGCAACATGCTGATGCAGTCGTCGGCCAAGGTTTCCATCGCGGCGGACGGCAGCGTCACCGTGGCGTCGGCGATGACCGACATCGGCACGGGTAGCTACACCATCCTGACGCAGATCGCGTCCGAATTGCTGGGCGTGCCGGCGGACAACGTCACGGTGACGCTGGGCGATACGGACGACCCGCCCGCCGCGGGCTCTGGCGGGTCGTGGGGCGCGGCGTCGGCCGGGTCGGCGGTTTACCTGGCTTGCGAGAAGCTGCGCGAGGGACTGGCCGACGCGATGGGCGTGCCCTTCGACGAGCTGACGCTGAAGGACGGCACCGCCATCGGCGCCAACCGCCAGGTGCCCATCGGGGAACTGGTGGGCAAGGGCGTGGAGGCGGTCGGCACCATCAACCCCGGCCAGCAGGAGCAGAAGTTCCGCCAGGCGGGCTTCGGCGCGCATTTCGCCGAGGTGGCGGTGAACGCAGTGACGGGCGAGACGCGCGTGCGCCGGATGCTGGGCGTGTTCGCCGCGGGCCGCATCCTGAACGCCAAGACCGCGCGCAGCCAGTGCTTAGGCGGCATGACCTTCGGCATCGGCACCGCGCTCCACGAGGACCTGGTGCACGACAAGCGCAACGGCAAGTTGGTGAACCACGATTTGGGCGAGTACCACGTGCCCGTGAACCTGGACGTGCCGCAGATGGACGTGCACTTCCTGGACGAGCACGACGAACACGCGAACCCGATCAACGCCAAGGGCATCGGCGAGTTGGGCATCGCGGGCGCGGCGGCCGCGGTGGCGGCGGCGATCCACAACGCGACGGGCTACCGCCCGACGAGCTTTCCGGTGACGTGCGACAAGCTGCTGGACGTGCTGCCGGCGGTGTGAGGAGGGCGCCTCCCCGGCCGGGGGGGGGGAGGAGACCGGCGCGGCGGCGAAGGGATTTACGGGGAGGCTCTCGGCGGAGCGGGTGTAGACGACACTCCTCCGCCAAGTCCTGAACAGACCCGTTCCCTGCACCGGGGATGGTCAGAACCACCGCGTCACGGTGACGGGGAACGGCGTCCACGCCCCAACCCGCGCGCCCGCCGCCGCCAGCGCGCGGCCCGTCCAGTCGTTGCAGGTGCGGATCGCGGAATATCGCCCTCGCGCCTCGTAGAAGGCGTCGTAGGCGAAATAGCCAGGCAGCGCCGCCGGGCGGTCGGCGAAGCCGGCGCGGATATGAGCGGCCAGACGGCGATACTGCGCCGGCGTCAGGCGGATGGGCCGCGCGCCGTCGCCGGGGCGGGGGCGGTCCACGTGATCGACGTGCATCAGTGTCCGGTCGCTGCCGAAGGCGGCCACCAGCACGGTGGCGGGCCGCACGTCCGCCCAGGTGGGTGTTTCGAGGTAGAAGGCGCGCTCGCCCCAGCCGAAGGACAGATGCGACCGGCGGGCGTAGCGGGGGTCGCGCAGATGTTCGGGGGGCGCCAGTGGGCGCCAGTCGATGCCGGCCGCCGCCTTCGGCAGGATCAGGCCCGTATGGACGCCGTTGCTCTCGACCCAGATCGTCACCGCCTCCGCGCCCGGCGGGGGCGGACGCCAGTCGCGGTTGACCGGGATCAGCCCGCCCAGCAGCCCCGCCAGCACGTAGAGGCCGAGCAGCCCCGCCGCCGCGGCGACGGCGCGGCCCGCGATCCCGACGGTCCGGCGTGCAACCGCGGCCGCTCCGCGTTCGTTGCGCCCGAAACCATTCGTGCTAGGATCGCGACCCATGGCAGACGACACCCATGTCCTGGACCGCCCCCCGCCCGGCGCGGCCGCCGACTGGACCATAGCGCAGGGCTGGGAACGGTACACGGCCGAGGAACACGCCACCTGGGACACGTTGTTCGCGCGCCAGGCGAAGCTGCTGCCCGGTCGTGCGTCGGACGCGTGGCTGCGCGGGCTGGACGTGCTGCAGCTCTCCAGGCCGGGCATCCCGGACTTCGAGGAGCTGAGCGACAAGCTGGAGAAGCTGACGGGCTGGCGCGTGGTGGCGGTGCCGGGACTGGTGCCCGACGAGGTGTTCTTCGATCACATGGCCAACCGGCGCTTCGTGGCAGGCAATTTCATCCGCCGGCCGGACCAGCTGGACTATCTCCAGGAGCCCGACGTCTTCCACGACGTGTTCGGCCACGTGCCGATGCTGGCCGATCCGGTGTTCGCGGATTACATCGCCGCCTATGGTCGGGGCGGGCAGCGCGCGCTGGGGCTGGACGCGCTCAAGTATCTGGGCCGGCTCTACTGGTACACCGTCGAGTTCGGGCTGATCCGCGAGGGCCAAGACCTTCGCATCTACGGGTCGGGCATCGTCTCCAGCTACTCGGAGAGCCGGTTCGCGCTGGACGATCCCAGTCCGAACCGCATCATGCTCGACCTCGCGCGCGTGATGCGCACCGAATACCGGATCGACGATTTCCAGCAGAACTATTTCGTCGTGCCGAGCTTCGACGAGCTGCTGCGCCTGACCGTGGAGACGGACTTCGCGCCGCTCTACGAGCAGCTGAAGGCGCTGCCCGACATCCCGGTCGCCCGGATCGAGCCGGGTGACGAGGTGCTGACGCGCGGCACGCAGGAATACGCGCAGGGTCGGGCATAGCGCCTGCCCGGTCGCTCCGGAGGGGGCGGGCGGGCGGCCTCAGCGCCCGTCCGTCTCCCACCCGCGCCGGTCCCCGCCCGCGGTGGGCGCGGACACCCGATCATCAGGCGCGCGCAGGAGCAGGATGGTCCAGTCGCCGCGCACCCGCCGCCGACGCTCCGTGCACCCCTGCGCGGCATAGGCGACGATCACCGTCTCCGCCTGCGTCGAAAGCAGGCCCGCCAGCAGGATCGTGGCGCCGGGCCGCGCGACGGCCGCGATCTCGGGCGCCATCGCCACCAGCGGGCCTGCCAGGATATTGGCGATCACCAGGTCGAAGCTGGGTGGATCGAAGGCGGTGCCGGCGGGCACGGGCAGGTCGCGCGCGCCGTCCGCCACGGCGAATGCGACGCCCCCGATGCCGTTGAGCGCCGCGTTCTCGCGCGCCACCTCCACCGCCACCGAGTCGATGTCGGTCGCCAGTGTATACGCCTCCGGCCACAGTTCGAGCGCGGCGAAGGCGAGGAGGCCGGTGCCCGTGCCGAGGTCGGCGATGGCATCGAAGCGCTCGCCCTCGCCCGCGAGCCACTCCAGCATCGCGAGGCAACCCGCCGTGGTTTCGTGGTGCCCGGTGCCGAAGGCGAGCCCCGCGTCGATCGTGAAGGCGCGGCCGCCCGGCGGCGCGTCGGCCGGGTGGGCGGGGGTGTGCACCACGAAGCGCCCCTCGCGGATCGGCTCCAGCCCCGCCTGGCTGAGCGTCACCCAGTCCTGGTCGGGAAGCGGCGCGGGGGCGGCGTCACCCGCGCCCGTCGCCAGCGCGCGGACCTGCGCCAGCGCGTCGGCGCCCGGCTCGCCGTCGAAATAGGTGTCCAGGCGCCAGCGGGCATCGGCCTCGTCCTCCTCCGTCGCGACGATCACCGCGCCGGGCACGTCGGCGTCGCCCGCGGCTTCCGCCTCCGTGCGGGTGCAGGAGAAGGACAGCTTCCAGCCGCTCAACGGACCGCGCCCTTCGCCGCTTCCCCGGCCAGCCGCGCGTCCAGCCGCGCGCGCGCGGCTTTGGCGTAGCGGCGGCAGCCGGCGGGATCGCGCAGGGGCTCGGCGCCCGCCATCCGCTCGAACAGGCGGCTGGGCGCCGGGTGCGGGCTGGCGAGCACGTCGCACGGCAGCGCCGCTACCCGGTCGATGCTCGCGCGGAAGGCCGCGACATAGGCGGGGTGGTCGGAGAAGCGGTAGTCGTCCGCCGACAGCAGCCCCAGGCTGTCGGCATAGGCGACGCGCACGCAGCGCGTGCGCGTCGCGTCGCACGAGGGCCAGGTCCAGCTGGTGGAGCCCGGCGCGTGGCCGGGCGTGGCGTGCGCGGTCAGGCGCAGCGGGCCGAGCCGCACCACCTCGCCGTCGCGGATCACCCGGTCGACGCGTGCGCCGCGAAACGTGTCGCCGATCGCCGCCTGGGGATCGTCGGGGCGGACGCGGCCCGCCTTCACGGCCCCGCGCGCGGCTTCGCGCACCGCCAGTTTCGCGCCCGTGGCCGCCTTCAGCGCTGCGAAGCCGCCCGCGTGGTCGTAATGCTCGTGGCTGTAGAGCAGG